>ENA-OSEO01002166-OSEO01002166.1-sediment-metagenome-genome-assembly--contig:-NODE-2166-length-29499-cov-4.867310_pt1 | contig 29499 bp, 26 predicted proteins | sample MGYA00237883_ERZ534232 | MGnify/ENA metagenome assembly ERZ534232 | reverse complement strand
CAACCATCGACCGTTTGTTTAAACAAGCGGTTTGTGCCCAGATCCGGGGGGATCTTGCCGCTGCGGAATCCCTCTACCGGCGGGTATTGGACCACACCCCTGCACACCCGCCGTCATTCAACAATCTGGGCACGATCCATCTCCAGCGAGGGCAAATGGAATCGGCCATCACGTGTTTCAAGGGATCCCTCACGCTGGAGCCCCAAAATGCAGACGCTTGGAACAATCTTGGGGTTCTTTTAACCCGCACGGAAAATTTTAAAGAAGCCATGGGCTGCTTCGAAAAAGCCCATCATCTCGAGCCGGATGACCCCGACATTCACACCAACCTGGGGGATGCCTGCAGGCAAACAGGCGATTTCGACCGGGCGAAAGAATACCACCAAAGGGCGATCGAACTGGCTCCGGATCATGCCAAGGCATACAACAACCTGGCTTTGGTGCTCAAAGCGCAAGGCCGATCAAAAGACGCCGTGATTCACTTCAGAAAGGCGCTGGACCGGGACCCCGCCGATGAGCAGATCTATTTTAACCTGGGAACCGCGCTCATCGAATCGGGGGATCTTTCCAAAGCGGTGTCGGTGGCTGAAGCGGCTCTGAAACGATTCCCCGATTCGATTACCACCCTGGTCGGGGCCGCCCGGGTGCTGGTGGAAGCCGGACACTGGGAAAAGGCAGATCCCCTGATTCGCCGGGCCGCGGGGTATCCTTACGGTGTGCAGGACCTGGCCGTGCTCCGGCACCTGCTGCTTTACGTCAATGCCGCGCCCCTGTCGTGGGAGGTCGTGGCCGGCCTTCATGATCGATGCGGCCGGCTTCTCCAGGAGCGATCCCATTGCGCAAACGGTCCCGGCAGCTTCCGGTTTGACAATCGCTTCGACGGGCTGCCCCGGCTTCGCATCGGGTATGTGTCCCCCGATTTCAACCGTCACTCCGTGGGCTGGTTTTTTCAGGAGATCGCACGACACCATGATCCGGCCCGGGTGGACATCTTCTGTTATGCCCTGACCGCAACCGAGGACGACGTCACGGCAAAGATCGAATCTTCGGTGGCCGCCTTCCGCCGGGTCGATTCCTTCACCGACAGTCGCATCGCGGATCAGATCTTCAGCGACCGGGTCCAGATCCTGGTGGACCTGGCCGGATACACCCGCGACAACCGCCTGGAGATATTTGCCTTGCGCCCGGCCCCGGTTCAGATCACCGCCATCGGTTATCCCCACGGCACGGGGCTGCCGACCATGGACTATCGAATTTCAGACCAATTCGCCGAAGGCCCTTTTTCGGGAAAAGAATACAGGGAGACGCTTTTACCCATGCCGGGCTGCTTCCTCCCATTTCCGGAATTTGAGAAAAGCCTGCCGACGGTGGAGCGAAACCAACTGGGAATTCCGGAAGACAGGGTCGTTTTGGGATCCTTCAACGCCTGGCATAAACTGCGACCCGAGGTGCTCCGGCTCTGGAATCGGATTCTCCATACCGCCCCCCGAAGCGTCCTTGTCTTTTCGTTTCGTTACGCCGAAACCCCCTATGCCCAGGAACGGATCCGGTCTTGCTTCGATGCGGCCCCCGAAAGACTCATCTTTTTGGCGCAAACCCCAAACGGATCCACCCACCGGGCCCGCTATGGCACGGTGGACATCGCGCTGGACCCGTTTCCCTACAACGGCACCACCACTTCCTGGGAGGCCCTCTCTATGGGGGTTCCCGTTGTCACCCTGCGGGGAGCCCGCCACGTCCAGCGCACCACCTGGAGCCTGCTCGCCAATTTGGGGCTGGAAGATTTGGCCGTGGACGATCAAGCCGGCTACCTGGACACGGCGGTCCGGCTGGCGACCCGCCCCGATCTGCTGACCCGGATCCGTAATCGGCTCCGAGAATCCGTTTGCCGTCGTCAGCGTCTCGGCAACCGCCCCTACACCGCAGCCCTCGAAGACCGTTTCGAGAAGATCTGGCGGCGCTATTGCGTATCCCCTTTTCCGTCCCCTGCCTGATCTTTACTCCTCCCGCTTTGTTCATTCCCCGTCATCTTTGAGCCGCCCCGTCGTTTTTGGGAGCATTACCGGTTTGTTCATCCTAAACCGGTTTAAGAATCCCCGATGTGGGCCGATCGGGGATCGGCCCCTACATAGTGATCAGCTGATTGCACAGGCCGGTAGGTGTAGGGTCCGTTCCCCGAACGGACCGCAATGGCTCCGCTATTGGTAAAAAATCGGTAATGCCCCCTCGCTTTTTTCTAAAGTTTTCCATCCCCCGATCCGATAACCACATCATGAAACGGCTGGAACAGAATAAAAAGGAGGTGACAAAACAAAGCGTTTCTCAACCGGTTCACATCTTGGCAAGGATGCCAAAAAAGCTGACGGCTCAAAGCCGAAAGCTGAAGAAAAAACAACTACATCAGGGAGGATAAATTACTATGGGACTTAGAATTCAAACCAACGTAGCGGCAATGAACGCCCACCGTCAGTTGGGCATCTCGGACAGCAGGATGGGCAAATCCCTGGAGCGTCTGTCTTCAGGGTATCGGATCAACCGGGCGGCGGATGACGCGGCCGGTCTCGCCATTGCGGGCAAGTTGAGAACCAACGTCAAATCGTTCGTCAAGGCGTCTGAAAACACGGCCCAGGCCACCGCCATGGTACAGGTGGCGGAAGGCGCCATGGACCAGATCGAAAACATCATGAACCGTCTCAAAGAGCTGGCCACCCAGGCGTCCTACACCAACACGGACAGCGACGGGCGTAACCGGCTCAACGACGAGTTCTCCGCACTGCTTTCGGAAATCGACCGGATCGCCCAGTCCACCAAATACGGCGGCACGGCGCTGATCGACGGCACCTTCGGGGCCACTGTCGCCTCTACCGGTACATCGGCCCAGTTGTCGGCTGCCAGGGGTATTGCCAATTCCGGTTCCTTCAATGTATCCGGGCACATCAACAACACCACCAAATATACCCTGACCGACGCCAACAATATGGGGATCAGCCTGACCGACGGTATCATCACCCAGACCGTGACCCTGAGCGCCACCGGCGCCCAGACCATCAACTTCTCGTCCCTGGGGGTCAAGATCACCGTCGACGGCGGCTACAATGACGATGCCGAACTCAACGGCCAGTTCACGGTATCCAACGCCGCACAAAACATCCAGGTGGGCACCACCGATTCCACCTACGACAAGGTCGGCATGAGCATGGCCAACATGCGGACCAGCGGGGCTTACGGCGGAGCCTCTTCGGTGAGCAGCTGGAGTGTCACAAACGCCACCGATGCCCAGAACCTGCTCGACAGCATCGACACGGCCGTCACCTATATCACCGAACAGCGCGGCGATCTGGGTGCCATCCAGAACCGGCTCGGGTATGCGGCCGCCAACTTGGCGACAACGGTCGAAAACGTGTCGGCGGCCGAATCGACCATCCGGGACGTGGATATGGCTGCGGAGATGACCAGCTTCACCAAGAACCAGATCCTGATGCAGTCTGGTACGGCGATGTTGGGGCAGGCCAATATGGCGCCGCAGATGGTCCTTTCACTGATCGGATAATCCGTTCCTAACCGATAACCCGGTCCTGTGTCTCGGGGCCGGCAGGATTCACACCCAAACCCCGCTTTCCCCGGAAAGCGGGGTTTTTTTATGGTTGACTCCGGTGGTGCCAAAGTTGCAGAAGCACCCGCTCCAACCGCCGGGTAAAGGCGCTTCCGTCGTTTTCGGCCAGGACCCGATCCCGCAGGGATCTTCTTAGCCGGCCGAGTTGATCGAGGTTTTGGGAAAGAAACCCGCCCACGGCAATGTACCGATCCTCGGTGTCGGCGACCAACTGGCCCAGCCCCATGCGTGAGAGGATGCTGTGGCCCACCCGCCCGGCGTGCGACTTTCCTTTGAGAGAAATGACCGGAACCCCCATAAACAGGGCATCATACGTGGAGGTCGTTCCATTGTAGGGAAAAGGGTCCAGGGCCACATCCACCCGGTTGTACCACCGGAAGTGTGCTTCCGCCCCCGCGGTGGGTCCGGCGATTTCAATCCGATCTTCGGAAACCCCTCGCTTGTGGAAGCGCTCGCGGTAATGTCCCGCCACCGTTTCGTCATGAAACTGCCGGGCCTTGAGCAACAGCTTTGCAGAAGGGATCTGCTGCAGCAATCGCCCCCATACATCCAGTACCCATGAGTTAAGCTTGGGTACGGTATTAAAGGATCCGAAGGTGAGATGGCCGTTTTGAAGCGCGGGCAGTTCATCCACCCCCGGCGCTCCATCCGGCGGGGAATAGCACAAAAAGCCGCCGGGAACGCGGACCAGTGTTTCGCTGGCCGGGGTGGGTGCTTCCGGCGGATCGGCCCATGCATCGGTCAACCGGAAATCAATGGCCGAAAGTCCGGTGGTGTCCGGGTACCCCAGATAGGTGATCTGGAGCGGGGCCGGTTTCAGGGCGAACAGCTTCAGCCGGTTGCCGTCGGTATGCCCGGAGCAGTCGATCAGGATATCCACGCCGTCTTTGCGGATCAACCCGGCCGCTTGCAGGTCGCTCAACGGATGAATGTCCCGCCAGACCACCGGCTGTTCTTTGAACCAGCCGGTGGTCCGGTCCGCCCTGCCGCCGGCATGGTAGCAGTAGACCGCAAACGATTCGCGGTCATGGTGCTGCACGATGGATCTTAGAAAAAACGAAACCGAGTGGGTGGTAAAATCAGCGGAGACATAGCCGATCCGAAGAGGCCGGATCCCGGCATCGGGAGGGGGGCCTTGAAAAACCGGTGACTCCCCCGGGCAATGAACCGCCGCCCAGTGACGATGGGCCTGAAAAATGGCTTCCAGATTTTGCTCCGGCCGGTAATGCAGGCAGAGCAACAAATTGGAGTGCGCCACCGGATTGGGGCCGTCGCAGGTCGAGGCTTTTTGGTAGGCGTCCATCGCCGCTTCGATGCGTCCCTGGTCCCTGAGCACCGATCCGAGGTTGTTCCACACAGGGCTGCCCCCGGCTCCGGCCTCCAGGGCCTTTTTGAGGTGGTCCTCCGCGCGGGCAAGCTGCGAGGAATCCCGAAGCGCGGCCCCCAGGTTGTTTCGGGCGCCGGGGTAATCCGGATCGATGGCCAGAATTCTTTCGTAGGCATCGATGGCACGGTCGGTTTCCCCCGCCCGCTGCAGCACCACCCCCAAGTTGTATAGGTATTTGGCGATTGCGGGATCGCACCGGGTGGCCTGTTCAAAAGCATCCTGGGCCGCCCGGAGCCGATTTTGGGTTGCCGCAATGATTCCGATAAGATGGTGGGCTTCAGCCGTTTCCGGGGCTTTCCGGAGAATGTCCCGCAGGCGCCTTCCGGCGCCGTCAAGGTCGCCGGTCCGATACCGGGCCGCCGCCTCGGCGAAAAGCGTGTCGATGCCTTCGGTGTTCATGTCTTTCAAAACATTTTCCTTCCTCGGGTACTCCCTGCGGAGAGGCTCCTGACATCCGATGACCGGCGCCATTATCGCAGAGAATCAAAAACAGCTCAAGTTGCGACCCGTTTTTTCCGATAAAATACTTTAGATTACATGTAATGTTGCAATTGCATCCGATCGCTCCGCGCTGCCGGGGTCATCGGAAAGGAGGCCCATGACGAGCACCAACATGGTCAGCGGTCTTGCCAGCGGATTCGACTGGCGAACCATGATCGATCAACTGATTGCGGTGGATCATCGGCGGGTCGACCTCGTGGAGGATGAAAAATCCGAGGCCGAGCGGAAGCTGTCCGAATGGCAATCGATCAATACAAAACTTCTGGCTCTCAAAACCGCCGCGGAGGCGCTGAAAGATCCGGCGGATTTCTATGTGTATACCCACAGCATGTCCACCGACAGCGTCAGCTATGATGCCGAAGACATGCTCTCGGTGACGACCAGCACCTCGGCCGCGGTGGGCACCTACACGATGTCGATCCAGAACCTGGCCAAGGCCCAGAAGCTTTCCTCAAACCCCTTCACCGACAAAGCCACGGAACTGGGCAGCACCTATGCCGGGGAGATGGTGATCAACGGGCAGGTCATCACCGTCAATGCCACCGATACCCTGGCCGACGTGGCCAACACCATCAACAACGCGAACACCGGTACCGACCCGATCGGGGTGACCGCCAGCGTCATCAAGTACGGAGCCAGCGACTACCGGCTGGTGCTGACCAGCGACACGACGGGGGAGGACGGCATCAGCCTGTTGAACGGGTCCTCGACGAACCTGGTGCAAAAGTTCGGCTGGAAGGACAACCAGGCGGCCACCCTCAAAAATGAAATCACCCAGGGCGCCCAGAGCGACCGGTTCACCGCGCAGAACGTAACCATAAAATCGCTCCTGGGGCTTTCCACCGGCGAGGCGTCCACCGGGACCTTGACCATCGACGGCACCGCGGTTACCATCGATCTTGCAAACGATTCGCTCACCGACATCAAGGATGCCATCAACACCGCCATGGCGGGGGCCGGAAAAGGCTCCACCATCACGGCATCGGTCGTCCCGGAGACCGTCGACGGCACCACCGGGTATCGGCTTCAGATCGAAGGGACCCAGACCTTTGTCGATGAAAAGAACATTTTAAATTCCCTCGGCATTCTGGATCACACCAGCGCCGGCGTTTCGGGGCTGGTCTCCGGAAACGCCATGACCACCGACGGGGCCTACATCACCCCCGATACGCTGCTGGTGGACATCGACGGGTATATCTCCTTTACCGCGGGGGACAAGATCACCCTGACCGGCAGCGATGTGTCCGGGGACCCGGTGGCAAGCTACGACTTTATGATTTCTGCAACCAGCACCGTGCAGGACCTTTTGGATGATATCGAGAGTCACTACGCGGATACGGCCGGGGACGTGGTCGCGTATATCACCTCGGACGGCAAAATCCGCGTGGACGATTCGGCCGGGGGGGGCGGCCTCTCGGTGACGCTGACCGACAGCATTGCAAGCGGCCAGCTGGAATTTTCAGATGCCGATGCGGCCTTCGGCAGTGCGACGGCGCGCTCCCGGGAGATCGTGGCCGGAGAGGACGCGGTTATCGAAATCGACGGGGTTCAGATCACCGATTCCAGCAACATCATCGACGATGCCATCACCGGGGTCACCCTCAACCTGCTCCAGGAGGACAGCGCAGCGGAGATCACCCTAAAGATCGAACACGACATCGATACGATCCAATCCAACATTTCCGATTTTGTGGAGAACTACAACGCCCTGATGTCTTACATCAACACCCAGTTTTCCTATGATACGGAGGAGGAGGAAACCGGCGGGATCATGTTCGGCGACGGCACGCTCCGATCCGTGAAAGCCGACATCCTGTCTCTGGTCACCCAGTCCGTATGGGGAGTCAATTCGGTGTTTTCTTCCCTGGGGCTGGTGGGAATCGAAGCGGATAAGGAGATGATCCTGAGCATCGACGATGAGGTGCTCTCCGGATACCTTCAAACCAATTTCAACGATGTCATGGCGCTGTTTGTGGGCCAGGGGACGACGTCCAGTTCATCCCTCTCCTACATCGGGCACGGCACCGAGTCCCAGGCCGGGGAATATACGGTCCACATCAACCGGGCCGCCACCCGGGCAACGGAAACCGGGAGCATCGATCTTTCCGCAGGCGGGGCGGCCGATACCCTGACCATCACCCAGGGAAACGCTACCGCCGCAGTCACCATCACCGCCGGGATGACCCTGGAGGATATCAAAAATGAAATCAATACCGAACTCGATACCGTCTATACGGAAGTTCTGGTGGGGGATCAACAGCTTCAGTCCGGCGGGGGCGCGATAACATCGGAAACGAAATGGACCGGGATCACCGGCACGACCCTTCAGGATGGCGACGTCATCTCATTTACCGGCACCGACCGCACCGGATCCGCGGTGTCCGGGAGCTATTCCATCGATGATGCGTCGGCCGATTCGGTCCAGGGGCTGCTTTCGGCCATTGAGGACGCCTTTGCGAGCGAGGTGAGCGCAACGATCGACACCTCCGGGAGGCTGGTGCTGACCGACAAAACCGCCGGTACCAGCCAGCTTTCCATCGATATCACCGAACCTACGGGCCGGGGTCTCAACTTCGGCGCCATCGATGTATCGGCCGGGGCCGGGGACGGCAGCCAGGAGGGCCGGTACGCCATGGGGATCACCGCCGACGACGACGGCAGCAATCACCTGGTGCTGCGAAGCGATGAATACGGCAGCTCCAGTTTTACCGTCTCCCAGGACACCTCGGATAACAATTACGATCACATCCTCTACACCGCCACCGCCAACACCACCGCATCCACGGAAGGCGCGGTGTACGTCACCAGCGCCACCACCTGGAACGATATTTACGGCGCGGGGGTCGCAAACAACGACACCATCACCATATCCGGAACGGCCCGGGACGGGGTGACACCGATCAGCGGCACCTACACGGCCACGGATATCGGCACGGATACCGTCGGGGATCTGTTATCGGCCATCGAATCGGCATTCAGTGCCCAGGGCACCACCGTGGATGCTTTCATCCGGGACGGCAAAATCTTTGTCGAAGACACCGATGACGTTCTCACCAGCGGCGCATCCTCCATTTCCCTGACCCTGACCGCCAACAACGAGGGGGGGGGGAGCCTGAGCCTGGGGACGTTCGACCAGGCCACCCAGCGTGACCTGGACCTTGGCCTTATCGATGGCACCGTGGCGGGCCAGGATGTTTCCGGCACCATCAATGGAGAGACCGCCACCGGCTCGGGCCAGGTGCTCAAGGGCGATGACGGCAATGTCAACACCGACGGGCTTTCCATTCGCTATTCCGGCACCACCGACGATGTTGACGCGGGCACCATCAAGTTGACCCTGGGGGTTGCGGAGCTCTATGACCGCGTCCTCGATTCCATGACCGATTCGATCGACGGTTATGTGACATTCAAGCAGGACTCCCTCCAGGACAACATCACGCGGTATGAAACCAAGATCGAAGAGATGGAAGCCAGGCTCGATCGAAAGATGGAGACCATGATCAAACGGTTCGTACAGATGGAGATCCTCTTGAGTCAACTCCAGAACCAGAGCAGTTGGCTGACCAGCCAGATCAGTGCGGCAAGCTCGGGCTGGAGATAGGCCATGGGTCCGCATTCGTGAAATCGGGGTAAGCTTCGGACAGATGGCTTTTTCAATGGGATCGGTCTGCGAAATACAGAATCGATAATACAGCGCAACGAGGGAGGAACGGAATGTACGCAAAACAGATCGGCGCATACCAGAGAAACGACGTGCTGACCGCGGAGCCGATGCAGCTCGTACTGATGTGCTACACTGCGACCATCAAGAATCTGAAACTGGCAAAGGCAAAGTACCATGAAAAAGATTTCGAGGCCAAGGCCAAAGCCGTTCAAAAGTCCGTCGACATCATCGGTGAACTGATCCTTGGGCTCGACTTTGATAAGGGCGGCGGCATCGCAAAAAACCTCGATGCGCTGTATCGCTACATGATCCGACGGATCAACCTGTCGGATGTAGATGGAAATTTGAGCGGGTTTGATGAAGTCATCGGAATGCTGAGCGATCTCGAGGATGCCTGGAAACAGGCTGTGGCCGGTAAAAAATACGCCGGCGGCATGATGGACGAGGCTCCAAAGCCGGCAGGCGCCTGGGCTTCGGCGCGGGTCGCTTAGGGCTTTGGGTCAAAAACTGGTAACCTATTTTGCAAATTGAATAAAATGAACCCTATCGGCCGCTATCAGGAACTGACCTTGCGGCTCCTGAGCAGTTTACAAAACAAGGATATCGCCGGAATCGCGTCCTGTATCCAGGAACGCCAGTGGATCATCGAAGGCACCGAACCCGGCGATCCGTTCGAGTCGATAGAAGATCATGCGGTTTTATTGAAACAGATTTCGGACGTTGAGAAAGAATGCATTCGTATCTGCCAATCGGATCTGGATGCGTTGAAAGCGGAACTGTTGAACGAGCGGCGCAAACGTCAGGGCCGGCAAGGGTACGGCCCGGCGCCGGATCGACCCGCGGCACGATTTATCGACCGGAGGGTGGAATAATTTTCTCTGAGGGGAGGTGATTTTAATGGCATGGGATGTCATCAGTCAAACCACCGACAGCGTAACCCGATCCGACGCGATACCCCGGCCCAAGTTTCAGGAGACCCAACCCCATGGGGATACCGGAAAAACCGAAGGCAAAACCATGGCTGCGGAAGCGGAAAAAAAACGGGATGCGGAAGTCTCTCAAAGGTTTTTGGAGGAACTGGAAAAGGATATCGGGCTGATCCATAATATCGGTCTGAAGTTTTCGGTTCACAGCCAGACCGGTCGGACCATGGTGAAGGTCATCAACAAAGACAGCGGAAACACGATCCGGGAGATTCCCCCCAAAAAACTTTTGGATCTGGCTGCCAAACTGGATGAGATGATCGGTATAATTTTCGACAAAAAAGTCTGATGCGTATCGGCGGCCCGTGATAGTTTCACTTTTTTCGGTGATCCTGGGACGGTTGTGTGGGTGGCCTTACGCCGTTACGGTTGAAACAGCGGGTGGTTGTGTGGGTAGTTGCTGTCCTGCATGATCAGTTGCACCGCTTCGAGCCTGTCCGTATGGACCACCAGCGGCGCCATCAGGTTGGCGGTAATCTTTTTGGGATCCCCTGAAGCGGCGTTGACAAGAACAAATACCGACAGGTTCCCTTCCCCCGTGCCGTGGATTGCCTCCCCCAGCGCCTGGGCTGCGCCGTTCAAATCCACCTGATAGTCCGGGATAAAGAGAAACGGACTGATGATCACAAAGGCCAGCGACGTATCATCCACACTCTGATACCAGAGGAACGGGCGTGATTCCTCACGGTTTAAGATCACAAACCGGTCGCGCCCCGGAAACCCGGGCATGCTCCGGGTCATGCGGATGATTTTGTTCTCTTCGATTTCTATGGTTCCAAACCGGGTATTTTCCAGAATCACCTTTATTACTCCTCCAATCCCTTCTGCCTGAATAATCGAGCGGCTTTCAAGACATCCGATGACTCGCCCCGGGCGGAAGCCAGGTTCTGCTCCCGAATCCGCTCATAAACCTCCTGCCGAAAGATCGAGACATGATTCGGCGCCTCGATCCCCAGCCGAACGGCACCCCTGCCCACCTCGACGATGCGGATAAAAATATCATCCCCGATATGGATGCCTTCATCGACCTTCCGGGTCAGTACCAGCATATGCCCTCCATGGCGTAAAAAATATCCGATCTAGAATGAAAATTTCCAAATATATAGTTAATCCGCAGATTGCACCGATTAACCCAGATGCCGGACAGTTCAAAGTTTTCAACGGTTATGCCTTGAAGTCCCCGTTGAATAAAGGGGAATTTCAATCGGTTATAAGAAAATCCCCCCTACCCCCCTTTCAAAATGGGGGAAATATCGGTTCAACAACTTCAGCCGCTGATGCGGACTTACGACTGAAAATGAATTTACCATCACAGGTAATCCACCAGGCTCAGGGTCATGATCTTGGAAGATGACGCCAATGCCGCCTGGTAGGCCAACTGGGTGGCCTGCAGATTTGAAATCGCCTCCACGATATCGACCTCTTCGATTTCGGCTCTGTTCTCGGCATAGCGCAGATTCAGATCGGTGATGATCTTCTCCCGGGTATCCAGCCGGACTTCCCTTGCACCGATTTCAGACACCTTGCTGTTGATCCGGTCAAAATCCGTGGTCAGGCTGTCGATACAGGTTCCGATGCCGGAGGTATCGTTTGCCTCAAGATACCCTTTCAAGTCGATCAATGTCTGGAAAAGGGTCGAAAAAATCGCCCCCCCCTCGTGCCCCACCTCCACGGTGGAATCCTTTCCGGTCTTGATGCGAAAGGCATCGTCGTTTCCGGAATAGGCGGCCGTTGTGGGATTGTCCGGGTCATCCAGCGCAAACGGCTGGGTGTCGGTTTTGGTCCCGGCAAAGATATACTGCCCGAGCACGGTTGTATTCGAAAGCGATTCGATTTGCAACAGATATCCCTTGATCTGCTCGGCGGCCACCTGCCGCATGGAACTGTCCGAGGTCGTATTCTTCATCGTGATGGCAATCCCCTTGGCGTCGGTGATGATGTCTTGGACATTGCTCAATGCGGTCTCTCCGGCCCTCAGCCACGTGCGCCCGGTGGAGATGTTCTTTCCGATCTGCGCCAGCTCGGAGAGGTTCGATTTTAAAGACAACACCTGGGTCAGCCCGACCGGGTCATCCTTCAATTCGTTGATCCGTAAGCCGGTGGTGACATCCTCGGAAATATCCGTCATCTCTTCGGTGATTTTTCCCAGTTGAAACTGATAGGTCTCGTAGATCGACTGTTGGGCGATTCGCATCGGACCCCCTCCTTATATCCCCCTGCCCTGAACCCCCTCCCCCAAAGGGAGGGGATTCAGGTTGCTATCATTTGGATGAAATCAGCGTCATGAGCATTTCATCGGCCACCGAGAGAAGCTTGGATGCAACCGTATACGCATGCTGATATCGCATCATGTTGATCATCTCCTCATCGAGGGATACCGCGGACAGATTGTCCCGCTGTTCCCCCAGCCTATCGACCAACACCTCATTAAACTGGACCGAGCGGTGCACCCCGGCGGCTTTGACCCCCAGGGAGCCGACCATCGAATGGTAGTAATCCTCCAGGGTGAACTGGGTGGCCTGGGAGGTGGCGTCGCTGCCCCGCTGGCAGGTCCATTCACCGATCGTCTGCGCTGCAAACTTCAGGTCCGCGATGGCAAGCGCATTGCTGTTGTCCCCCACACCGAACTGGCCCGTTGCCGAATCGATGTTCGCCGCGGCGATCCGGTCCTTGTCGGTAAGGACGCTGTTGATGGCGATGGTCTGCGCGTCGGATCCGGTAAAAAAGGTATTGATCCCCAGCGCGGCCGCAAGCCCGCAATCGGTGAACCCGTCGTCTGAAAAACCGAAGCTGAAGCCCGCCCCCGGGGTGAAGGTCAGCTTGTTGTCCGAGGTTGTGGAAGCCGCCACGGTAACCCCGGCTGCGGTTGCCTCCGCATTGAACCGGTCGGCGAAGGAATCCAGGGTCCAGTGCCAGTCGGACATCATATGTTTCGTGGGGCTCCCGGTGCTGTCCGAGGAAATGGTGAACACGTCGTTGGCGGCAAACCGTCCCCCGGCGGCGAATGTGAGGGTCATGCCGTCCACGGTGGCTGCAGTGGTTGCTGCATCCAGGGTAAAGGATCCATCGATGACGCTGTTGGCCCAGTGAACCGTGATCGTATCGGTGCCGACGGTGCCCCCCGATGTCACCGTGAACGTGTAGGTGTCCAGAATGCTGTTTGCCGTTCCGGTCGGGGTCAGCGATACCGCCGCATCTTCTCCGGCGGCGTCCGTATTGATCTTGAGGGTATTTCCGGCCACCAACAGATCCCCCGCAGCAAAGGTCAGATCCATTCCGTCGATGTTGACCGTGGTGGCGGCATTCATGTTGACCGTCCCCGAACCCCCGCCCACGGTATCGCTCCAGGTAAATTCGATATCATCGGTTCCGGCGACCCCGGGTCCGGTAATCCCGGTCACGGTAATGGTATAGGTGGAACTGGCCTGGTTGAAGGTATCCAGCGCCGTATAGGCGGGAGCCGCCGAGGAAAGCCCCATATCGACGGTGACCGCTGCATACGTCGCGGGGGAGCCGGTGGCATCCTCAACCCACATCTTGAAATCTTGCGTATAGTCGATCTTATGACCGAAGGGGAGCGTATCGAGCCTCCCGCTGGCATCGGCGGCGTATGTGCCGGTGACGGCCGAATCGGCATAATCCAGACCCACCCCCTGGCTGTGTTGATAGTTCACCGCCCAGGCGAATTCACGGGACAGGGCATCCAGTTCGGTTCGGTATTTGGAAACGATCTCATCGCGCATCTCCAGCCACCCGCTGATTTTGCCCCCGGTGATGTTATCGGTGATATCGATCTTGCCGCCGAAAGACCCTTCCCATTTGACCCGCCCCTCTTCAAAATAGAGCGAAAGCGCATCGGCTCCGTTGACCAGGCTGAAGCCGCCGGCGGCGTTGACGGTCACCGAACCGTCGGGTTGGTCAAAGGTGTTGATTCCGATGAGCTGGGCCAGTTCTGTGACCAACCCGTTTCGCTTGTCCATCAGGTCATGGGAGATGCCGGTCGAGGTCTGGCCGATCAGTTCGTTGTTCAGGGCGGCGATTTGCACCGAGATTCCCTGAATCTCTGAAATCGCGGCGCTGATTTCATTGTTCACATCCGACTCGATTTGAGAAAGATCATCGGTGAGGGTATCGAACCGCTCGGCCACCTCCACCCCTTTTTCGTATACGGCCACCCGTTCAGGGGATCCGGTGGGGTTGTTGGACAGTCCCTGCCAGGTGTTCCAGAATTCGGCCATGAGGTTGCTCAGTCCGCTTTCGGAATTTTCGTTGAGCGCGGTCTCCAGAACACTCATATACGTTGCCGTTCCCTGGGAGGAGGCCAGGTCGGATTTGAGATCGATCAGCCGATTTTCCAGCAACTGATCACAGGAGCGTTGCACCGTGGTCACATCCACCCCGGTGCCCAGCCAGTAATTGCCGGAGGCGACGGGATCCCTTGAAGAGTGGACCGCACTCTGACGGCTGTAGTAGGGAGAGTTGACATTGGCGACATTGTGCCCGGTGACGTTCAGGCCCGTCTGCTGGGCGGCAAGCGCCAGTTTGGCCGTGTTGAGAATCATTGAAATACCGGACATCGCTACACCTCCCTGTTCAAGAACAGGTGTGTGGGCGCTTTTTCCGGAACCCGACGCCGGCCGTAGATCGGCTTGGGGCTCGCCGCGCCGGTAATGACCCCGATCAGTTCATCCAGAACCGTCAGGTACTCCCCGACATACCGTTTGTTTTCCGCCAAGCGAAGCCGTATTTCGTCTTTCAGGGCGACCAGGGTGACCTGGCACTTTCGCACCTGTTCCCTTACCCCGTCGGGAACCAGGGACAGAACCGTCGAGGTCTGGAAGGTTGGGGTATCCCTGTCGTGACCCATGCCCGTTTTGCTCGACAGATCCATCATCCGCAGGCGCACCGCTGCGATGTTTTCCGCGATCTTTTTCTTTTGATCGGAAATCTTCCACAAGCCGTCCAGATCGATTGCGATGATGCTTCTTTTTTCCTGATCGAGAACATCGAGAAGCTCTTGATACAGGCGTATCTTGTCGTAAAACAAGGACGCTAAATTTGACCCGGCCATTTTCATCTTGGGTACTCCCTTTTATTTATAAATCGGACAGTTAGCGGTAATTCTGAAGCGATTTGTTCAGCCGGCGGCCGGCCGGGGACGGTTTTTCTCCGGCCTTTTCCATCTTGCCGCGAAGCTGCCGATACAACCCATCCCCGACGCCCACTCCCCGATCTCTTGCCATCTTTTTGGTGATTTCCTGGTAGAACAGGTCATCGTACATTCCCCGTGGGTGGCTGTTGCCGAAAACCCCATCCCCGGGCAGCGTTTTTTTCATGGATTGGAGCATCAAATTCAGAAATACCCCTTCAAAATCGGAACACGCCTCCCGCAGCCGCTTATCGTCTGCGCTCATCATGGGATGCTCGCCGGACCGCTTCCGCCGGATCCCGGCAGGCACCGATGTCGACGGGTCGGAGGATCGGTTTGAAATATGCGAAGGGGTCACTTCCATCACACCCATTCCTTATATGATTTCAAGTTCGGCCTGAAGCGCCCCGGCGGCCTTGATGCTCTGGAAAATACTGATCAGATCCCTCGGGGAAACCCCGATGGCATTGAGCGCGCGGACCAGTTCCCCGATGGTTGCACCGCCCTGGACGACCATGAGTTTTTCTTGGGGCTCCGTGATTTCCACATCCGACTCGGGGGTGACCACCGTCTGACCCCCTTCGGAAAACGGAAGCGGCTGGGAAACGTTCAACGATTCCTTGATCGTGATGCTCAGGTTCCCGTGCGCCACGGCCACGGTTGAAATTCGCACGTTTTCACCGATGACCACCGTACCGGTCTTCTCATTGACGATGACCCGTGCAACGGCATCCGGCTCGATTTGGAGCGATTCGACCCGTGCCAGAAATCCGGGCACGCCATCCCGATAGGCATCCGGGACTTTCACCGCCAGGGTTCCGGAATCGACGGCCCGGCAAACTTCCTCTCCCACCGCCCGATTGATCGATTCGGACATCCTCAGCGCGGTGGTAAAATCCGGATTGAACAGTGCGATCGTCACCGATTTCTTTTCCGAAAGGGCGACCGGTATTTCTTTTTCAACGGAGGCGCCGTTTGCAATCCTTCCGGCCAGCAGATGATTTTTGGTGACCGAACTGCCCGAAGCCCCGGTTGCACCCACACCACCGACCGACAGCGGCCCCTGGGCCAGGGCATACAAGTTGCCGTCGGCCCCCTTCAGCTGGGTCAGCAACAGGGTACCCCCCACAAGGCTTTGCGCATCCCCGATGGAGGAGACCAATACATCGATCCGATTTCCCACCCGTGCAAACGGGGGCATCTTGGCCGTGACCATCACCGCGGCCACATTTTTGATCCTCACCTGGTTGGGGTTCACATCGATTCCCATCCGCTCCAGCATGTTGCCCAGTGATTGCTGGGTGAAGCGGGTGCCGGATTTATCCCCGGTGCCGTCCAATCCGACCACCAGCCCATAGCCGGTCAGCTGGTTGGAGCGGATCCCCTTTATGGCGGCAAGGTCCTTGATACGCGCGGCCTCGGCCGGCACGAGGGTCGCCAGGACAAGACCAATTGCGGCAAGTACGGCCGCAAGGATACCCCCCCGCATGAAACCGCTCCGGCTGCGCCCATCCCCCGCACCCAACGGTTTACCCGCTGAGGAGTTTTGATGATCGAAAGGTGTCGTATGCGTATCCATGGGTTGCTTTACTCCTTTGTGCATCAAAACGGCCAGATGTGATCCAGTACCCGGGTTCCCCATCCCGGCCGCTGTTTGTCTGCAAGCACCCCCCGGCCGATGTCTTCGATTTGCGCATCGGCGATGAAGGTGGATTTGATCCGATTGCTCATATCGACATCCTGGGGTCGGATGACACCCGATACGCTGATGATCTGTGTTTCGTTGTTGACCTGCATCCGGCGCCGGCCGAAAATCACCAGATTTCCGTTGGGAAGCACCTCGGTGACCACCGCGCCGATGGATGCGGTGATCTGCCCGCTGCGATCGCTGGTCCCCTTGCCGTCGAAGGTGTTTTCCATGCTCGCCTTGAACAGGGTGCTGTTCAACTCGCCGTCGGTATCCCTGTTGAGCCGCTTGTTGGCTTCTTCAAGTGCCCGCATGTAACCGGCCAGATGGGAAACCCCGGCATCGATGCTGGAGGAACGGCTGGCCTTGGTGTTGGCATCCATGCTGGAGCTGGAGTTTTCAACGATATCCACGGTGACGTTGTCCCCGACCCTTCGGGCTCTTAGATCCGAAAACAGCGCCTCTGCCCCCGTATCGTTCCACAAGGACCCTTCGGCGGGTTTGGGCATGCTGTACACCGGGCTTTCCAGCACCGGGCGCCCCTGATCGGAGTTGACCGGCTGTGACGGCTGCCGGCCGGGCACCCCCGCACACCCGCAGATTTGGATCCCTGACAGCAAAACGATGCCCAATGCCCATGCGTATGTGAATGAATGGACCATGCTTACCCCTCCTAGAACAGCACCTCGACGGTGGATGCGTCTTTGACGCGCCCGACGACGGTTTTTTTGGACGTGAGATTTTCGAGCTCGATCTGCTCGCCGCGGCCGCCGGAACCCTTGGCGATGCCGAAGGTGACGATTTTCAGGCACCCGCGCTGAGCGACGATTTTTACCTGCTCGCCCTTTTCGATCAACGGTGGCACCGACAGCATGTCTTGTCGAATATACCGTCCGGCCTTAATACTGCTCTTCAGCCGCTTTCCGACCACATCTTCCATGGCTTTGACCACCGAGAAGGGGACCCTGGAAAGATTCATCCGCTGGGATTGAAGATCGCCGGCTTCCAGGATGGTCCCCCGGGGCAGGTAGCGCCCGGCACAGACCACCGTTTCGTAGCGATCGATCCAACCGGAAAGGGTCACCCCTCCGCAGGCCTTACCGTCCACCGTCACCTCCAGCCGAAGGGTCACCCTGCCGGACATTTTCCGGGGTTCGGGGCCTGTGGGGGCGAATTCCAGACGGCCCACCGGAAATTTCTCCGCTCCGTGAACCTTGAAATCCCGTACTTCAAATTCGGTCTCTTCAGCGCCGGCCGCGATGGTGTCGTAAAAATATTTTTCAAGTTCCGTTTCCGCCGCCGTTTGATACGCACGATGGACCCGAACCTGCTCGGGAACGGTGAGTTCGGCACCCTGGGGCAGCCACCCGTTGGATCGTATAAACGATGCGACCCATTGACCCGGCAGCACCCGCTCTTTTCCGGGCTCCGGGGCATCCAGCAGGCAGCGTCGATGGGCCCGGGCCGCGGGCACCGGTACCACCGGGGAATCCAAAAGATCCGTTAGACAGATCCTATCCCCCTGGACCGTGGCCGTCTGGCGGATGGCCACAACCGATGGGGTATCCGATGCCCTTGATATGCCGGTGATCAATACAATCCCCGCAGCGGCAAAAGCAGCCATCCGCAATACCGTCTGCCGGTAACCGATTCGTTTGGCGCGAGGCCTGGTGGGCTTGTCCATTCTCACGGTCTCACTCCTTAACGTTTCACATTGTTGGCCATCTGAAGCATGCTGTCCGCGGTCTGTATCGCCTTTGAGTTCGCTTCGTAGGCCCGCTGGACCACGATCATCTTGACCATCTCATCGACGATGCTCACATTGGACATCTCCAAATAACTATTGCTGACGGTGCCGAATCCGTCGGTGCCGGGGGTGCCTTCGATGGCATCCCCGGAGGCTTCGGTTTGCCGGAGCAGATTCCGGCCCACCGCATACAGCCCCCCCGGATTGGGAAATGAGTACAGGTTGATCTGGGCGGTGGCCAATTCTTCATCTCCGTTGCCGTAAGCGGTGAGCAGTCCATTGGACTGGATGGTGATCAGCACCGTCTCGGCAGGAACGGATATCTCCGGCTGCAGACGATCCCCGTTGGGGGTGGTGATATAGCCTTCGCTGTCCAGGGTAAAGTTACCGGCCCGGGTGTAGAGCTCTTCATCCCCGCTGAGGATCTTGAAAAATCCGGCCCCCTCGATGGCCATGTCCAGGTGATTGCCGGTTTCCACATAGTCCCCCTGGGTGAACACCTTTTGCACCGACTGGGACCGAACCCCCATACCGACCTGGATGCCCACCGGAATCTGCCCGCCCGAAGGCGTCTGGGCACCGCCGATCATCAGGGTCTGGTACATCAGATCCTGGAAGTTCGACCGGCTTTTCTTAAAGCCCGTGGTGTTGACGTTGGCCAGGTTGTTTGCGGTGACATCGATTCCCATCTGCTGCGCCGCCATGCCCGATGCGGCTGTCCAAAGCCCCCTGATCATGTGTCCCTCCCTTGTGCTAGCTCAGTTTTCCCAAATCGTTTACGGATTTCGAATCCGTTTCGTCCAGAGCCTGAAGCATCTTGGTGTAGGATTCATATTTCCGCTGGGTGTCGATCATTTTTGTCATTTCCATCACGTTATCGATATTGGCCGTCTCCAGCTGCCCCTGCCCCACCCGGGTGTTTTGGACGGCGGTTTCACCGGTCGGATCGCCATTGTAGACAAACAGCGAGCCTCCCTGCTTGACCAGTCGATCCATTGACGCGAAGGTCACGACGGCCAGCTTGTCCACCATTTCAAAATTTTTGGTGCTGGGGTCTTCCACCCAGATCTCACCGGCGTCATTGACTTCGATCTGATTTCCGGCAATAAGAATCGGCCCGCCCTCCCCCAAGACCGGATCGCCGTTTTGGCTCACCAGCATATTGTCGCTGTTCAAGGCGAACGCGCCGTTTCGGGTGTACCGGATGCCCTGGGGGGTTTCGATCTTGAAAAAACCGTCCCCCTCGATGGCAAAATCCAGCACGTTTTCGGTCTTGATGATGGCGCCCGGGGAATGATCCGTGGTCATTTTCGCGTTGAGCACCTCATCAAAAGAGAGAATATCCGCCTTGAACCCGGCGGTGGTCACATTGGCCAGGTGGTTGGCGATGACATCGAGCTTCAGCTCCTGCCGGAGTCCGGCTTGTACAATCTGGGCGGCGTCAAGAATCATGGACAGAGGCTCCTTGTGAGATTTTTCCCATAGGCTTTGCAATATGGGTGCCATCAGCAGAAATGACCCCTTCCGACGCCATCGGGTTCCTCAAAAATACATACAACTTTTTAATATTGCTTCAAATTTTACAAATATGAAAAAGCAGAGGGGCCCCGACGATCCGGGGGGCGGCAGGGTGGAAAAATATGCCTATGCCGGTTGTTTTTTCCCATTGAGCGAATAGACAAAGGCAAGCAGCTGCGCGACGGCGATGTAGACACTCGGCGGGATTTGTTCATCGATGTCCAGTTTGGCGAGCACCTCGATAAGGTCCGGATCGTCCTTTACGGGAATGCCGTTTTCTTTGGCGATCTGGATGATCCTTTCGGCCAATCGCCCCTGCCCCTTGGCCGCCACCCGGGGCGCGGAATCCTTGCCGGGCCGATACCGAAGGGCCACGGCTTTTTTCAGGTCCTTTTTCTCTTTCATGGCTTAGCGCTCTGGGTCATAAATTCGGTGACGTATGTTGAAAACTGAATTTAAATAAAATTCCTTAAAGAAATCCCCCTGACCCCCTTTAATAAAGGGGGAAATTATTCTCCTCCCTTTGAAAAAGAGAGGCATACAATTCTCCTCCCTTTTGAAAAGGGAGGCAGGGAGGGATTTTAAAACGATATCGTATTTATACCAACGTCTACGGAGTGCTCGATCTCCGGTGACATGTTTGACGTCGTTTCGTTATTCCCGGCGTGCCATCAGCCTCTCCCGAATCCACAAGCCCGATGACCGCGACAAATCTTCCGGTGGTGCCTTCCCCCCGAAAGGAAAAGAAAAGATCGGTGCGGCACCGGGTGCACATCCGGCTCAGGCAAATGTGCTCCGGGGATACGCCCTCGGCAATGAGCTGATCCCTGGTGATCGACCAGAAATCGAAGCGATTCGCCCCATCCTTGTAGGGCCAAAAGGATCGGGGCAGCTCGCGGGTGTAGTGTTTGAACTCGGCGCAACAGGGCCCCAGCGATGGACCGATGCCGGCACGAATATCCCCGGGCTCGGATCCAAACCGTTTGACCATGGCCTGTACGGTACGCCCGGCGATGTTACCAACGCTTCCCCGCCAACCGGCGTGAACATTGGCGACCACCTTGCGGATCGGATCGATCATCAAGACCGCCTGGCAATCGGCCACCTGAACCCCCAGGAACCTGTCGGGGATGTTTGAAATCATCGCATCCGCACCCATGGAGCCGTTCTTTGCAAAAGCCGTACCGCCGGCACCGTCCTTCTGGAAGATAAGAATCTCCGCCCCGTGGTTCTGCTGGATATAGACCACCTCCTGGGTTCCGATACACCGGGCGACCGCACGGCGGTTTTCTTGAACAGCGGCTGCATCGTCCCCCACCCCCTTGGCGATATTCAGGCTCCCGAAGGGGGGCGAGCTGGAGCCGCCGTGCCGGGTGAAAATACCGTGCCGCACCCCCCGGCATTCCAAGAGGCTTGGAAATTGAAAGTATGGAATGCCGTTTTTTTCTTGCCGGATCAGCATAATATCATCCATCCATAAATTCCCCTCCCCCTCACAAGCCCCTCATTGGATTGCGGCGGGCGATGAATTTGGGGAGAATCAACCAGATCCCCAGTACAATCCCACCGGAACCGATGCCCAGGATGCCTATGGTTCGGACCTTGTCGGCCCAGTCCAGGGAAATCAACCACATGGAAAATGCGGCGATCATGAAGTAGATGAAAATAAGCAGCGAAGACGCAGCCCCGGAATGCCGCTCGACCTGTTCCAAAACCAGGTTGTTGCTGGGCGGCCGGCTCAGGCCCACAGAGAAGGTGATGATCAGCATGGGCAGGGCAAGCCCCCAGGCTCCCTGAACCCAGTGCAAAAGTATTCCCGCGCCACCGATCACAACTCCGCTAAAGCCGATGGTCATCACCCGTCTGGATTCCATCCGGTGCAACATCCGGGTGCAGGCAAAGGCGCCGGCCATCAGGGCCGACGCATTGAATGCGAAAAAATAGCCGTAGGTCTGCTCCGAGAGCCCGAAACGGGTAATATAGATATCCGACGACCCCCCGATGAAAGCGAAATGCGGCATCGCAATGACCGACATCATCAACGCGAAACCGGCATAGCGACGGTTTCGCAGCAGCTGCAAGTAGATTCCCGCCGTCTCCAGGGCACCGGTGGCAGAGGGGTTCACCAGGGTTTCCGGCATGCGAAAAACACCCACCCAGGCAACGGAAGCGATCAACGCCTGGGCGACAAAAATCCATCGCCAGGAAAACCCGGCCATGATCCACCCGCCCAGAACGGGTGCGAGCATGGGGGCCAGGGCCATGATCACCCCGATGTAGGCCAGAATTTTTTCCCTTTCGCGCCCCCCGTACACATCCTTGCTGATGGCAAGCGCCAGGGATGCAGCCGAGCCCGCGCCGGCGGCCTGCAGCACCCTCAGGGCAATCATGGTGAACACATTGCCCGAACCGGCGCACATCAGGCTGGTCAGAACAAACAAACCGATTCCCGTCAACAGCGGCCGCCTCCGGCCGAAACGGTCCGACAGGGGCCCGTAAACCAGCAGCGAAATGCAGTAACTGACAAAAAAACCGACCAGGGTCAGGTTGACGATGGCCAGCGGCTGTTGCCAAATCTCGACGAGTTTGGGAATGGCCGGCAAATACATGGCTGTGGATATGGGCGGAAATGCCGACAGCAGCGCCAGCAGCAGCAGCAATTTTCGTTTATCAATACCCTTTTCATGCCTCATTTCGATAGGGTTTCTGATCGATACTCCTCCCGAACCGGGTGGAAGATATCCAGCAGCCTGCAATCGGTAAGCGCCTCTCCGCCATGGATCGCATGCGGGGGCACGATGATCAGATCCCCGGTCTTCATCCTTTCGACCTTTCCTTCCAGGGTGAAGTTGAATTCTCCTTCGATCACATGGGCGATCTGCTCATGCGGGTGGGAATGCGAAGAAACCGCGTATCCGGCTTTCGCCTCCCAGAAGGCAAGGGTCATCGTGCTGGAGTGGACAAAGCGGGCCTTGAATCCGGCCACGACATCCCTCGGTTCGATATCGGTCAAGTTCACTGGTTTCATGGGTCCTCCCTACGGGTTTCTTGAGCCTTTCTCTGTGCTCTCTGTGTTCTCAGTGGTGCCATATTTAACGTCATCGTATGTATGCCACCGTGTACAATGCGCCGGCGGACCGACTGAAACGCCAACTTACCAGCATATCCATTCGGATTCAAGCCGGAGAGGCATCCACGGCGATCTCGGTTCCAGTGGAAGTCATAATACAGGTTATATACCGTCATTCCGGCGGAGGCCGGAATCCAGAATATTATCATTATCATATGGCATCTGAAGGCCCCTGGCTGAGTACCTGCCGGGGTAGGCTTATCGAGTCCGGCATGACGCGAGAACCTTAGACTCTCAAGCTGAGAAATTAAAGCCATCTTTCGACACGACCCAACCATTTCATTTTATCCTTGAATTTTGAACGGATATCCCATAGAGGGAAAAAGGCACGATAAAGAGCGCCAGATCGATTCCAATTGGATAATCCGAACCCAAGGCAGACCGCCGGAAAGGATGTCCATGGCCTCAATCCGCAAAGCGATCCCCAGCCCGCTGTTCGGCGCACCCTGGCAGAACCGGAGGTGTTTAAAACCGGCCGCACTGTCATCCCCTTTTCAATCGGTATCCGCTGGGCCAAAAACACCCGGAACCGGAATAAACTTTACATCCATCAGGGTTTCAACTGCCGGCCGGGTTTTTACCGAAGGACCGGGTTTTAAATAGGGGGTGTTTACGTTCAGAGTCCGGCAGATCAGATATGATTGGAATTAAAAAGAATACAAAGCCCTATAATCCGCTTGCGCATATTCCCACTGAGATTGCGGACCAATTTACAAGAATTGTTACTGAACGGTATGGCAATGATTTTGAGGCTGAAATAAAAGGCTTCAAGACCTGCATGGAAAAAAGATACCGAAAAACAAAATTATGAGCGTTCGCAGTGCCATCGATGAAATTGAAGTTAGAAGGCGGGTAAAAACGGCCGGTGGAAAATGGGCTCCTAAACGGCAAGTTTGGCAACTTCCCTATGAAAAGGTAACCGAGCTTGGGTTATCGGATCGGATTGTCGACCATGTACCATTGTAAAAATGTTTCTATATATAGAAACATACACATCCGCCGTCCAGTTTTAAAAGTTTCTATATATAGAAACCGAAAAGTTTCTAAATATAGAAACATTGCCGAAGAGGTTTCTATATGTAGAAACATATGTCTATATTTAGAAACATTTTAAGCCGGCTCCAGGCCGGTTAATAATATGAACCCCGCAGTGAGATGTCAAGTTAGGCGCAATTGGGATGGAGCATTTACTGATAAAGCAAGGTAGCAATAAGTCATAAATTAGTCATTAAGAGGTACAATGCCCTGGTTTTTGCATTTTAGCAAGAAAAATATTTGCAACTAAAGAAAAAAGTCATTGGCAAGAAATACTATACCAACTTAAGCCGACAGCTTGCTTTTTCGAGCAAGAAGAAAGCAGACAGAAAGGATCTACTATTTTCTTCTGGGTCTATACGATTTTTGGAAGTTCAGATTCAATACTCCTTTCTTCATAAGCTCTTTGACATAGACGACACCTGGCAGTTTTTCGAGGGCCTGCCGGATTCTATCCTGTGACGGGTGGATATAGGGTTCGGTGCTGCGTGTAGTAGAGTGTCCCAATATGCTCTGGATTACCAGCACATCGACATCGTTGTCGTTCAGATGTGAGGCCAGGCTGTGGCGCAGGGTATGGCAGGTGACGTTAAAGGGGAGTTTAAGGTTTGCCTGGAGCAGTATTTTTTTAAAGTTGTCTTCCATGGTGCGGATCGCCAGGCGATTGCCTTTTTTGGAGACAAAAAGGGCTTTGGAGAGCCGGCTGTTCAAGAACTTATCGCGGACGGCAAGATACTGGCTGATAATTTCGATCAGCTCGTGGTTTACATGCAGCGTGCGGGGTTTGCGGCCCTTTCCCATGACGGTGATTTTGGCGTTTTTAAAGTCGAGGTTTTCAAGATCAAGATCATGGACCTCGCCTACCCGCAAGCCGAGCTGATACATCAGGGCATAGAGCGCATAATCCCGGATGCCCAGGATGGTAGTGACACCGATGGTTTTAAAGAATGTTTTTATTTGCTGTGGGGTCAACGCGTTTGGGCGGCAGCGGTAGCCCTGTCGGATTTTCAGTACATCGTAAAACGGCAATGAAGCGGTATCGGCAACCCCATAGAGTTTAAAGAAGTTGCCATAGGAACGTAGGGTGAAGATTTTTCGGTTGATAGATTTTCCGGAGTTATTACGCTGCTGTTTCAGGTAATACTGGAAGTCGATGACCGCCGGTCCGTCAATGCTTTGCAGGTTTCGGGAACGGATGAAGTTTTCAAAGAGAGAAAGATCGGTGCGGTTGCTTTTAAGGGTCTGGCTGCTGATTTCGTATATGTCCTGTCGATAAGAAAAGAATGCATCCAGGTGCTCAAAGAACCTATCGGCGGCTATGGTCATTGCCACCTCCTTAAGATGCTGACGGCATCCAGAGCCTGTTTAACGAGTTGATCGGACACATGGACATAGACAGCGGTATCGGCAATGGAGTCATGTCCCATCATGGCGGATATGGCATCGAGGGGGACCTTACTGTTGTACATTTCGGTTGCAAAGGAGTGGCGCAGCACCCGGGGGGTGACCTCGGTCTTTATACCGGCCAATTTCGCCTGATCTTTGACAAGCCTCTGGAGGCGGTTTTTTGAAATGGCCGTTTTTTTGGTATCGGCCGGGAACAAGGGGGAGGATTTCCTTGTAGGCGAATCGGGATGAGCTAGATACAGGGTGATTTGATCAAACAGGTGATCGACAACGAAAAGAGCGCGCTGCTTTTTGTTTTTACCCCGGATCCTGAGAAGACCGGTGCGATTACCGTGGTCGGGTTCGAAATCTCTGACAGCAAGTCCGGTAAGCTCTGCGGTTCTAAGGCCGCAAGCCCAGAGAATGGACACCATGGTGTAGTCGCGCATGCCGGTCCAGGTGTTGCGGTTAAAAGAATCGAGCAACTTGAAGGCGTCGGTGGCCTCGATCGAATTTGTGCGCTCCCTTCGGCGATTGATCAAAAGGGGGAGTGCTTCGGCCGGATTGACTTTGGCAAGCCCGGCTTTGTGAAGGAAGGCAAAAAAACTTTTAAGGGCATAGTGGTGGCCTTCGATCCGGCTGTATCCGATCCCGGATTGTTTAAGATGAAGCAGCCATTGCAGCAGGTGATCGGCGGTTGAATCGGCCGGATCGATATGCAGGGTATCCTTTGCAAACTGGCAGAAGGCTTTGATACTGAGGGTGTAGGTTTCGATGGTTGAAGCGGCAAAGGCGTTTACTTTTTCAAGCTCTTTTCGGTACTGATCGATTCGTGCAAACATCAGGGCGCCTCCTTTCGCATGTAAGAGTGACGTTTCATATAGAGGGCGTACTGATCGGGGTTAAGGTGCGTATATTTCAGGGTATTTGCGCGGTGGCTGTGGCCCAGGACATCCTGGGTGATTTCGGTTCCTGCAACGCGGTTCAGGTGAGTGGCAGCGGTATGACGGAAAAGACGCGGGTGGAGGGTCTTGTTGATCCCGGTCCGATCGGCGGCTTTCCGGAAAATATCCTGCAGAGCGCGCTGGGAGATGCGTTTTCCGCGCTTTGAAATCAGCAGCGGCCCGTGTTTTTGTTTGAATGCAGGGTGTTTCAGATATTTTTCGATGATTTCACAAATCGGCTGGGGTAAGATCATGCTGCGTTGGCGGCGTCCCTTTTCTCGGACCCAAAGAAGGCCGTAGCGGACATCGACATCGGGGATCTCGATGTTGCGAAGGGAGGTGGTCCTCAAGCCCAGGGTCCCCAGGAGCATGATGATGACAAGGTTTCTAAGGCCCCAAAGATCGTCTGCCCGGTTGCTGAAATATTTTATCAGCCGGTTGTACTCCGGTTGAGTCAGGAAGTGGGGTACGGTTTTTTCGATTTTGGGATAGGGCAGTCCCTTTGCGATATTTTCGTCAACCTTGTGATGTAAGGTCAGGAAATGATAAAACTGCCTCAAAGTCCACACCCGTGATTTTTTCACATGGATGGAGGGGCTGTTGAAGTCGGCGACAAAGTCAACCAAATGCAAGTAGTTGATTTTTTTAACAGAACGAATAGCTTGGGTTTTAAGGTACGATTGGAATTCGGTCAATCGAGCTGTCAATGCCTGGATGGATCTGTCGGAAAAGTCCGCCAGGCGGCAATAGTCCAGAAAATCATGAACAAGGCGATGAAGCATGACGGCCTCCTTCCATTTTTGCCGGATCATGCTTTATCAGAAATGCCCTGTTTTCAACAAATTCTGCGCTAACTGCGGGGTTTGTGGGTTATATTTTTTATTGACACATATCTCTTATTGAGATAGAATGCTTTATGCATATCATCACTCGAAAGCGGTTATTAGAATTTGTTAAAAAGCATCCTGATTGTTCCACTGCACTTGAATCTTGGTATCGGATCGTAAAGCGCACTGATTTCAATTCATTCATCGAACTACGGCAGGCCTTTCCGAGTGCTGATAATGTAGGCAATCTAACGGTTTTCAATATTGGTGGAAACAAAGCCCGATTAATTGCAGCCATACACTACAATACTCATCGGATTTATATTCGGCATATTCTTACTCATAAAGAGTATGATCGAGGATCTTGGAGGAAATAATGAATACCGAACTTAATGAAATTGTAAAGGTTTGGCCAAACATTCAGCCCATATTTTCAGTACCTCATAACGAAAAAGATCACATTAAACTGGTAAATCTCCTCGATAGCCTTATAGATGAGGTTGGGAATAATGAAAATCACTCATTAGCTTCTCTTATGGAGACGATTGGCAGCCTGATTGAGACATATGAATCCCAAAACTTTGATGAGTTAAAGGGTAATCCGATTGCTGCTCTAAACGCATTAATGGAAGAACATGGTCTGAAACAATCGGATCTATCTGAAATTGGCAGCCAGGGAGTTGTATCAGAAATTCTATCCGGCAAACGTCAGTTAAATGTTCGGCAAATAAAAATATTGAGCAAACGTTTCAAAGTGTCTCCAGCTGTCTTTATTTAAATCGAGTTTTGAGAATATAACCTTGCTGCTGAAGATGGACTGGTAAAAACCTGGCGGTTTTTCCCAGCCACTTAGTAGCCCGTTCGCTTGAAATATGTGATTGACGTTAAAACGTTATGGCGCTATAATGTCCAAAAAAGGAGGTGACATTATGGCAACGGCAGCCAAAAGAGCAACTATTTACCTTGATCCGATTCTTCACAAAGCACTGAAATTAAAATCAATTGAAACATCCAAATCGATTTCTGACCTTGTGAATTCTGCCATTAGGGAGTCTCTTGCCGAGGACGCTGAGGATCTTGCAGCATTTGACGAAAGAGCCAGTGAAGCCCTGATTTCTTATGATGAAATGGTGAAAAGGCTGAAAAAAGATGGCCGAATATGAAATTTATTTTCGGGAAGCGGTATGGAAAGATTTTCGGCGAATACCAAAGAATGATCTCAGGAATATCCTGAAAAAAATACAAAGCCTATCTGAAGACCCTCGGCCTTTTGGGTGCGAAAAGCTTACCGGGCAAGATCGCTATCGATTGCGGCAGGGGAAATATCGCATTGTATATTCGATTCAAGACAAAGAATTGACCGTCTGGGTCGTAAAAGTCGGGCATCGAAAAGATGTATACCGCTGAAGCGAACATGTGCGTTCAAGGGACGGCAAAAAACTGCCGCCCATGACACACGACGTTCGCGCCGCCTGCGGCGGCGCTCACCGGCAGGGGGAGTGTTCAACATAATATGAAAATCGAGGGGCGGAGCTTTAAGGACGGGCAGACGGCGCGAACGGCCGCGGGATTCTCGATCCCACGCTCTCGCCGCCGCTGGCGGCTCGAACCTGGGATCGAACCGACCCCGCCTTTCAGGCGGCTCCGCTACCGCTCCGGCCCCATTGGCACGGAATATTGCCAAAGGCAATTTCCGCGCCCAAGGGGCGGCGGCTCATCCCGCGGCTGTTAGGAGATTTATTAAATGGAATACATTGAAGCATTGGAATGGCTAAAATGAAATAGGTCAATGTGCAACCACATTCCATCGGCTGATTTTGATACTTTTCATATAAGAATTGCACAAGCTGATGCTGCTATGGTCGAACAAGCCTATTGGATTGTAAAGGCGCATAAAGAAGGTCTTGTTCCTAACATCTCGCTCGACC
>ENA-OSEO01002164-OSEO01002164.1-sediment-metagenome-genome-assembly--contig:-NODE-2164-length-29511-cov-5.215669_pt1 | contig 29511 bp, 31 predicted proteins | sample MGYA00237883_ERZ534232 | MGnify/ENA metagenome assembly ERZ534232 | reverse complement strand
GTCGTCCGGGTCGGCTCGGAGCCGGATGGACGGCGCTCGTTCGTCCCCTGGCGTGGGGAAAACCAGCCGGTCCCCTCGCTCGCGGAGGTCGGCTCGGCTGGCGGGTCTTGCTGCGGCAGTCGGCGACAGGTGACGGGGACAGGCAGGTTTTCGTCCCCTGCGCGTCGTCCGGGTCGGCTCGGAGCCGGATGGACGGCGCTCGTTCGTCCCCTGGCGTGGGGAAAACCAGCCGGTCCCCTCACTCGCGGGAGAAAGTAGGCTGGCGGGTCTTGCCGCGGCAGTCGGTGATGGGTGACGGGGACAGGCAGGTTTTCGTCCCCTGCGCGCTGTCCGGGTTGACTCGGAGCCGGATGGACGGCGTTCGTTCGTCCCCTGGCGTGGGGAAAACCAGCCGGTCCCCTCGCTCGCGGAGGCCGGATCGGCTGCTGCCGGACTTGGCTCCTGTCCCTGCCGTCCAAAGAGAAGCGCCGCCCGGGAGGTGTTGCGTAGAGTCCCGAGCGGCGCCCCGTAGGATCACCTGCTCCACTATCGAAGGGCGAACACTGTCCCCTTTTCCCGATACGTCTTCCCGTCGCCCGATATCGTGACGACGTAGATGTAGCCGCCGTTCGCGACGCGGTCGCCGCGGCTCGTCCTCCCGTCCCACTCGAGACTCAGGACGTTGTGTGCTTCGGCTCTCCACAGGATTCGTCCGGCGAGGTCGTAGACGGCGACCGAGAATGCTTCTGCCAATCCGTCGCCTTGATACGCGAACCTCATCTGCGAGGCAAACGGGTTCGGGGCTACGTAGATCCGGTCGACCCGGAACTCGGCGCTGACGATCGGGATCGACGCCGTGCTCGTGTCGCTCGGGTTCGTCGGATCGACGTACGTCGCGGCCATCGTCGCGCCGACCGGACCATCGACGGCGATCCCCGCTGTGATGAACGTGCCGGCCGGCGCGCCCGCCATCGGCACCAAATCAGCCGGCGCGCCGTTCACGGTCAGCGCGCCTTGGACCGTCCCGGCCCCTGCGAGAGTCGGATCGACGACCCGGACGAAGACCGTCTTGCCGATCACGGCCGCCGCAAGTTCCGTCCCTGCGGCGTCGACGAATCGCGTCGTCGACCCGGCCGGCGCGGAGGCTCCCCCGATCGAGACCTTGATCGAGGCGAACGCGATGTCGGAGTGGTTCGACGGGTCCTGGTAGGCAGCGAGGATCGTGTCCCCGGGGAGGACGCCAAGAGACGGCGCGCACTCGTACTGGCTGACGAGGTCGATGCAGCTCACGCTGACGAACGTCCCCGTGCCAACGCCGGTCTCGAGCAGGTCGACCGCCATCCACCGGCCGTTCCGCGGGTTGAGAACGTAGATCTTCGCCCACTGTCCCGCTCCGGCTCCGGAGATGCTCGTGTCGCCCAACAGGTCGTTCACCGGGTGGACTCTCACATCGAGGTATCCGCACGCGTCCCCGTAATTCTCGGCGAAGCTCCACGGTCCGAACGGAAGGTTCTGGCCGTCGCCGGTCCCGTCCCAGTAGCCGCTGATTCGCTCGCGGCGGTACCGATCCTCGTCCTGGTCGAGATCGACGACCTCGATGAAGACGCAGTCGGAGTTGACGTACCCGGAGACCGGCCGTCCCTGCCGGTCGAGGAACCGCATCCGCAGCTCATCGCCGTCGAAGACCTGGGTATCCCCGACCTCGAACGTCGTGAGCGAGACGTCGTTCGCAACCCGCGCCCGCTCGATCTTCGGCGGGAACGACGTGTCGGTGTCGAGGTCGCCGAGCTGGGAGAGAACCCGTTCGCTGTAGGCGACGTCGTTGTAGCGGGCGTAGATGATGTCTTCGTTGAAGACCTCGAGCTCCCAGTTATCGAGGCGAAGCGTGTAGCCGCCCTTCGCCCCGGGATCGCCGACCCCGAGCGCGTCCCAGACCGGCGCGAGCTTCATCCCGATGTGGGTGAAGAAGACCGACGAGTTGCTCGACATCTCGTCGAGGATCAGCCACTCGGAATCGCTCACTTCGTGCGGGTTGCAGACGTGGACGACGACCTTCTCCGGACAGCACGCGTCGGTGTTCGCGTTCGCGTCAACGACCTCAACGTAGACCGGATCGCGGCCGATCCAGAAGACATCCTGATCCTCGCGGGCGTGATTCGTGAACCGCAGCCGGCTGTGCTGCCGCTCGCCGATGTAGGCCGTCGCGAGGCTGAAGTCGTCCTGGTCGTTCGGGTCGACGTAGTAGGCGACGAGGACGTCGCGGACGTTCAGGTGGCGGAACCCCAGGTCGGTGAGGAGGCTGTTCAGGTTGAGCTCGAAGACGCCCGTGTTCGCGCCCGTCTCGACCGCGTAGAACATGACGCGCGTCACGCCCGAGGTGCTCGCGGTGTCGAACCACGTCACGTTTCCGGCGTTCCGGGTCGGGTATTGGACGTAGTACGTTCCCTGCGCGTTCGGCTGGTTGCTCCCGTCGGCTTTCAGGTCGATGGACCGGCCGCTGTCGTAGAAGTTGTACCACATGAGCGGCATCGGATCGACGGTCCCGCCTATGTCTGTCACCCCGCCGTAGCGCTTCAGCGCGCAGAAGTTCGTCGCGCTGAGGTGGTTGTATTCCTCCCCCGCTGCCTGCGATGGCAACGGTGGGTTCCACGAGCCGGGGTTGACGAGGATGAAGACGGGGACCCTCTCGACGGCGTTGCAGTTCAGGTTCTCGTCGGGGTCGACGATCCGGATCGTCGCCGCCTCCCGCCCGTCCTTGTAGACCTCGCGATCCCAGGCGATCGTCGACTTCGTGTCGATGATCTTGAGCTGGGCGAGCGCGACGTCGGAGGGGTCGTTCGGATCGACGTAGAGGCCGACGAGCGTGTCCATATTGCTGAACCGGCCGAGCATGTAGTCCTCGCCAGCCGTGCCGGCATCGCCGGGGGGAAGGTAGGCCGCTCCCTTGGGGGCTCCGCTGTCCGTGGTAGTTGCCGGCACGAATTCCTGACGGGAGTCGACCCAGATCCGATCGTCGCCGATCCCGTCGCCGTCCCCGTCGGCGTAGAGGTACCCGCCCCATTCGAAGTCGGTTGGAGTGACGGGGCCCGGCGCCTTCCCGTCATAGGGGCCGACGATGTGCGCGTGGTCGCGCCCGTCGCTCGTGAACGCGATCCGGGTCCCGATCTGGAACGGACGGCTGCTGACGAACCGACCGGTGCTCGCGCCCGTCTCCTCGAGGTAATCGGCGCCGAGCCACCCGGCGGTCGCCCCCGGCCAGCGTCCCTTGTACGGGGTGTACTCCGGATCTCCGTGCGGATTGCCGTTCGCGTCCCCGCTCTCGGTCTTGTAGCTCTTCCAGACGATGTGAGCGCCCGTCTTGATGTCCATCACCTTGATGTCCGTCCAGACTTTGTCGCGCACATCGCAGTCGATGTCCTCGTCGGGATCGTAGACGACGATCCAGATCTCGTCCCCCTCGCGGACCTTGGTCACGCGGTCCTCGCCGTTCTTGTCGCGGGAGAAGTAGAGTTCGGCATCGCTCCCCCACACGACGTGCGCGAGCAGGAGGACGATCAGGGCCCCCAGCGCCGCAGCCATCCACGTCCGTTTCACGGTGTCACTTCCTTCTCATAGATCAGGTACCTCAGCACCCCATCCGCTCGGGCGAACCGCCCCCTTTGGGTCAGCCCGCAATGCTCATCTCGTCCCGCTCCGGCGCTCGTCTGACCGCCCGCGAGCGTCCGCCGCCACGCTCCCGCGGTCAGCGCCGCCCAGATCGCGATCGGGGCCGCCTCCCACAGGATCCGGACCGACGTCTGCCCGACCCCGAGCATCCGCGCCGCCGAATCCCCGATCGATCGGAGACCGATCGCGGCGTAGGCGAGCTCGACGGACGCGACAAGGTAGACGATGTGGACCGCGAGCAGCCCGGCGAGTCCGATCCCGGCCCGCGCGAGGCGCGATCTCCACCGGAGTCCCGGCGTCGCCGCGAACAGAGCGACGAGTGGGACCACCGCGAAGAACGCGTACCGATCAAACCACGTAAACGGCGCCGGTGCGCGTCCGTCCTCGGAGAAGAGGATCCAGATCTCGTCCCCGCGGACGTCGACGGTCGTGTCGTTCGCCGCCTCGACGAGCCGGAAGGCCGGCGACGCGAGCGACCCGACGACCGCCGCGTACCCGGGAGCGAGGAACCGCCAGGCGCCGGCGAGCCCGGCGACGACGACGGCGACGATCAGCGCGAATCGGACGATCTCCCTCCCCCGCCCTCGGATCATCGCGCTCCCCTCCGCGCCGGCCGCGCGCGCCCCGCCCAGACGAGCCAGAGCCCGACCGCGAAGACGATCAGGACCGACTGCCAGACGAGCTGGTGCGCCGCGTCGAGCGCGCTCGGCCAGTGGACGCCGATGTAGTAGAGGCTCACGAGCCGGACGATGTTGACGGCGAAGATCCCGGCGATCCCGATCGCGGCGCCGACGAGCTTCGCCCGCGCCCGGACGGGGTAGGCGGCGACGGCGACGAGGAAGAGACCGGTCGCGAACAGCCCGGTGCAGGCGGCGACGACCGAGATCCCGAACTGGCTCGATGCGACCGTGCTCCCGACGACGGACGTCCGGTGCCCGAGTAGATTCAGCGCCCCGCTCGCGATCCGGGCGTACCCGCGTTGAATCCCCGACATGATCCCGTCGTGCTCGGCGATCCAGAGGACCGCCGCCGCGACGACCGCGACCAGGCCGACGGTCGCCCAGGCCCGGGAGCGGCGCCACCGGGGGCCCGGCGCGCCGGTCGATCGTCCCGCTGCGTTCGATCGCCGGTCCGCCATCTCAGGCCGCCTCCGCCGGTCGGCGCAGCCGCCAGAGGAACGCGCCCGCGAACAGGCACGACAGGGCGATCGCTCCCCACTCGCCGAGCGTCGGCGCGTCGATCGTCCCCGGGATCGGCGGGCAGTCCGATGGGACCTCGACAACGAAGCAGGCCCGCGATACCGTCGACTCCCGGTCGTTCGTGCCGTTCCCGTCGCCGTCCCAGCGGATGATCCCCTCATTGCAGATCTCCGCCCCGTCCTCGACGTCCCCGTCGATCCGCGCCTCGAACCTCAGCGTCACCTCGCCGCCCGACGGGATCGAACCGTCCCAGGTCACCTGGTCTCCGTCGAACGCGATCGTCCCACTCGTCGCGGTCAGCGCCCCGATCGGGGTGAGCCCCGCCGGGAGCGTGTCGACGAACTCGTGACCGGCGTTGTCCGCCTGGTCCGAGCAGCCGTCGTTCCAGAGGGTCACCTCGTAGCGGACGGTCGCCCCGGGCTCGTAGCTCTCGTGTTCGACCGTCTTCATCCCCGCGATGAGCGGTGTATTCGGGTAGATCTCGACAGTCCCGATCGTCAAGCAGTTGTTCGACTCGTTCAACTCGTCGATCTCGCCTTCTACATCGGCGCAGGCGCTGATCTCGTGCTCCCCGATCGGAACGGCGTCCGTCTCCCAGACGACCGACCGCGTGATATGCTCACAGCCGTCCAGCCCGTCGAAGGGGACGACGGCGAGCACGCTTTCCGGATCGCCGTAATACAACGTCACGTCGAACGGCCCGGCGTCGCCGCACGATGGATTGGCGATCGTAAACGTGATCGTGACCGTCTCTCCCTGGCAGACGTCTCCGCTCACCCGCTGCACGGAGACGCCGCCCCCTTCCAGTCCGCCCGTTCCGTGCGGCGGCAACCAGAGATCGGGCGCCCAACCGCACGGTTCGTCGCCCGCCATCGTGACCGCCGGAAGCAGGAGCACGATCATCGTCGGCGCCAGCACCCGTACCCACTTCATCCCCACCCAGAGAGGTCGTCCCACCATGCGCACCACGTCCTTCCGCCTTCTCCTCATGCGACAGACAGCCCGGTCCCGCCGTGCGATCGCACAACGTGACCACAGCCTATCTGGTGAGTGAAACCGACGAAAGGACCGCGGCGCTCGCCGACCGTTATGTCGATCACATTCGGCCGCCGCGGAGGTGCGAGATGAATGTGACGGATGTCACGTTCCCCCGTCGGGCCGATGCGTCGCCGACCGCCGCTGTTCGTCGATTGCGCGAAGCGGCCGAGACGGACACCCGCCTCGCCGGCCCGTCAGACCGGCACGAATCGAAGGCCGTAGATCCGCTCTTCCCCCGGTTCCCGAACGACGCCGATCGTTGCGCTCACCCGTTTTCCGAGCGACGGCGCAGGATCGATCAGATGACCGATCGCCCGCGTCCCGTCGTCGAGCTCGACAATCGCGAGCCGCAGATATCGCGTCTCGTAGTCGATTGCCAGGGCGTAGACGTCGGTGTAGCTGAGCACTCGCCCGTCGCCCGCGATCGGAGCCGGTTCGAAACGTTCCCCGCGGCACTGCGGACAGACGCCATGTCGAGGGTAGCTGGTCGCCCCGCACGTCGTGCACTTTGCTCCCCACACCTGCGCGGTCATCGGTCCTCCCTTCGCAATACGGTCGCAACGACGTTATTCCCGAATCCGCCGAAGTTGCAGGCGAACCCGATCTCAGCGTCTCGAACCTGCCGTTCGCTCGCCTCTCCCCGGAGCTGCCAGGAGAGCTCGACCATCTGCGCGACGCCGGTCGCGCCGACCGGATGCCCCTTCGCCTTCAGCCCGCCCGACGGGTTAACCGGCAGCCGACCCGTCAGTGCCGTCTCGCCGCGCTCGATCGCCGTCGCCGCCTCGCCTCGCGGGAAGAACCCAGCTGCTTCGCTCTCGGCGAGCTCGAGGATCGTGAACGCGTCGTGCAACTCGAGGACATCGACATCGCTCGGTGCGATTCCGGCGGCTTCGAATGCCCGCTCGCTGGCGCGGCGGACCGCCGCGAGATCGGTCGGATCGAGCCGCTCGTGAACCGCGTGTGTGTCGGTCGCCTGACCGATTCCGGCGATCCGCACGAACGGACGTTCGAGCCGATCGGCGACCTCGCCCGCGGCGATCACAAGCGACGCCGCGCCGTCGCTGACCGGACAGCAGTCGAACAAGTGCAGCGGCGCTGCGATCGGCGGGTTGTTCACGACGGCCTCGGGGGCAGTGAGAATCCCCTCGATCGTGATCGGCTGATGGATGTGTGCGCACGGGTTCTTCATCGCGTTCTCGTGGTTCTTGATCGCGATCATGGCGAGGTGCTTCCGCTCGACTCCGTAGCGATCCATGTACAAGCGCGCGAACAGCCCCGCCAGCGCGGGAAGCGTCACGCCGTAGATGTACTCGGCCTCGGGATGAGAGAGAGAGGCGACGAAGTCCGTCGCCTCCAGGTTGCTGACCGCTCGCATTCTCTCCGCGCCTGTGACGAGAACGACGTCGGCCATCCCCGACGCGATCGCCTGAAAGGCGACCTTGACCGCGGAGGCGCCCGACGCCGGTCCGTTCTCGACCGTCTCGGCCGCCGCCGGGTAGAGGCAGAGGCGATCGACCAGCGCGCTCGCGACCGCCGTCTGTCGGTTCAACCGCGCCGCCCCCATGTTGGCGACGACCACCCCGTCGATCGGGATCTCGCCGAGCTGCGCGTCGTGAAGCGCCCCGAGGGACGCTTCAACCGCCAGATCGATCAGCGAACTCTCGGAGCGCCCGAACTTCGTCATCGCCGCTCCGACGATTCCGACTGTCCTCATCGCGCCCCTCCCTTCTTCGCCTTCGCCGGCCGACCCGCATCGATCGCCGCGTTCGTCTCCCCGAGGACCTGCTGCCGTACGGCCTCCTCGCTGAGGAGTCGGATCGCCTCCGCCGCTCGGAGGAGAGCGTCGGGCACCGGCCGCCGGCCGGCGACGAGCCGGGGCTTCGCTGCGAAGTACGTCTCCCGGCTCAGCACCCACGACGGCACCCCACCCAGCTCGTGCTGCACGCTGTAGCGTTTCTCGAGCGGGTACTCGATCATCCAGCGACGGAATCCAATCGGGCTCTCGGCGACGATCAGGACTTCCTCCTCACCGAGGTACTCGATGTGATACTCCATTTTCGCCGCGAACAGGTGCGATCCGACGCGAAGTCCGCGGCGGATCGTGACTGTGTGGTAGCTCATCCCCGTCTTCGCGTCGACCTCCCGACCGTTGACGATCCCGGCGAGCACCCCATCGATCAGTCCGACGAGGACGTATTCGTCACGTACGCGGTATCGCTTGTAGGCGAGCAGCTCGCTGAACAACCGAGCCGCGACGATGTCGTAGAAGTCGCGCTCGACCCACAGAAGCGGCGCAACCGCCTCCAGCAAGACCGGTACCTCGTCCCGCGCGGCCTGTCGAACGACCATCTGCTCGCCGCTCGCTAGAGTGATCGTTTTCGGAGGATAGAGCGGCATCTCCCGCGCCGGCGGGCGGAGGAGCGCCTCCAAGTCACTGGCGTGTCCCATCGACTGCTCCTTTCGCGATCCGGCCTGCGCGGCGCCGACGGCGTCTCGATCGCAGACGATCACGGGATCGCCGGTCCGGCTGACCGGTGATCCACGATAGGACGGCGCTTCATCCGTGTCAATGGGCCACGCGTCACCCGTCCGCGCGCTTGCCAGTGATCGACTCGATATCGATTCGCAACACGACGACCCCAGACAGGCGCCCTTCGGCGACCGCCTCCCGACGCTCGCTGTAGTGCTGCGACAAAACCTCCAGCCCGCGGCGCTTCTCCTCTCGCTCCTCGACGACCGACACGCTGCCCCAGCCGATGACGCTTCGATATCGGCAGCTCCAGTCGCACGGTATCTCCCGAACGATGACCTCTACGTCGATCTCCGCCTCGAAGCAGACCGTTGGGTTGTGGCGGATCGCGTCGAGCTTCCGTCCCTCGGTCGCGCAATGCAGGTAGATTCGGTCCCCGTCGCGGCCGAAGCTCATCGGCACCACGTAGGGCCGTCCGCCATCGCACAGGCCGATCCGGATGACGTCCGCCCGATCGAGAATCGCATCGATCTCTCTGCGATCGGTGATCTCGCGATCCCTCCGTCGCATCGCCCGCTCAGACCCGCTCATCGCTCGTCCCGCGACGCTTCGCAGGTCACCCGCGCAGTGTCGGCGCACCGAATCCCGTGCGCCGTCCCGCCGCATGCCGTCGTTCGCTCGTTCATGTTGTCCCCTCCGAGAGATCGTGCTTTCGCTGGCGCTCAGTCCGTTCCGCGTGGTCATCCGGTCGGCTCGACAGCCTCCCGTCGTGCACTATACTCGACGGACCTCGACGAGGAGTGAGTGAGCGCTGCAGCGCATCACGCAGCAGGTCGTTCGAGCTGTCGGGCGCTCCGCCGAGGGAGGGGACGAATCGGGATGAGAACAGAATACGATGTCGCCGTGATCGGGCTTGGCCCGGCGGGGATGGCTGTCTCGGTGATGGCCTCGAAGATGGGGCTCCGCGTGCTCGGCGTCGAACAGCGAGCGCTCGGCGGCGAGTGCATGAACATCGGCTGCATTCCGAGCAAAGCGCTCCTCCGGATGGCGCACATCCGGCACTTGACGACCCGCCTGGAGGAGTTCGCTCTATCGCCCGTCGAGCTCCCCGCCCCGGCAGCGCCGTTTCGGCGGATCGGCGATCACGTCCGCTTCATCAATGAGAAGAAGACACGGAAGATGTTCGAGCAGGTCGACCTGCGGCTCGGAGAGGGGCCAGCGTCGTTCGTCGACCCTCATCGGATCTCCATCGGCAGGCGGACGCACTCCGCGAAGCGGATCTTCATCTGCACCGGGACCCGGCCGGCCGTCCCCCCGATCCCCGGACTGGAGCTCGTCGACTACCTGACGAACGAGACGATCTTCGACCTCGAGCACGTCCCCGAGAGCCTTCTCATCCTCGGGGGCGGAGCCATCGGCTGCGAGATGGCTCAGGCGTTTCGCCGGCTTGGCGCGCGGACGTCGATCGTCCACCTCGATCCCCACCTCCTCCCCTACGGGGATCGAGACGCGGGGGACCTCCTGCAGGCGCGGTTCGCCAACGAGGGGATCTCCGTCTACAACGCACGGGCGGTCCGTGAGGCCTCACAGGAGCACGGCACGGTCACGCTGCGCACAGACCATGGGGAGACGCTTCGCGCCGAGGCTCTTCTCGTCGCGGCCGGACGGCGATACGACGTGTCGGAGCTGAACCTCGACGCCGCTGAGATCGCTCACGACAACGGGCGGATCCGGGTCGACGACGGCCTTCGGACGTCTCAGCGACATATCTACGCGCCGGGGGACGCGAACGGCAGGCATCTCTTCTCCCACGCGGCGATGCACCAGGGGATGCTCGCCTTGATGAACGCGATGCTCCGGGGGCCGTTCCGATTCAACGTTCGACGATACGTCGTCCCGTGGACCGTCTTCACCGACCCCCAGATCGCCCACGTCGGCGCGCTGGAGCGCGAGCTGAAGGCCGACGACGTTCCCTATGAGACCGTCGAGGAGCGCTACGCCGACTACGGCGCCGCGATCGCCGAGGGATTCGACATCGGCTCGGTAAAAGCGTACGTCAGCCGAAGCGGCCGGATCTACGGCGCTCGGATCATCGGCGAGGGGGCCGGCGAGATGATCAACGAGTGGGGGCTGGCAATTCAGAACCGGCTTCGCCTCCACAAGATCATGTTCCTGCAGCACAGCTTTCCGTCGATGTCGTTTCTCACGAAGCGTGTCTCGGAGAGCTGGATGATGAACCGGATGGAGAACCCGCTTCTCCGGCGGATGATCCGGTGGATGCTCTAGCCGATGAGACGGGGCCGCCCGGGCCGCCGGGCGCGTTGACACCCCGCGGAGCGACGGATATCATTCCGGAGCTGTACTTCGTTTTGCCTGTTCAGGAGGTGTATACGGTTCGTGGATCAGGAAGCTAGACGATTGCCGAAGCGAGTTCATAATGCAGTCCACGCCATCGGCCGGCGAAAGCGGGCGACGGCGCGAGTCTACCTCTCGGAGGGGGACGGCGCGTTGCTCGTCAACAACCGGCCCGCGGAGGAGTACTTCGCATCGTTTCTCGATGCGCCCGGTCACCTCGAGAAGACGCTGAAGCATCCCTTCTACGTCACTGGGACGCTCGGGAAGTACAACGTGAAGGCCCGCGTGCGCGGCGGAGGATTCACCGGCCAGATGGAGGCAGTGCGGCTCGGGATCGCGCGGGCTCTCATCGGGGTGGCCGACGAGTACAAGCGATCGCTGAGGCAAGCCGGTCTCCTGACGCGCGACTCGAGGGAAGTCGAGCGGAAGAAGATCAACCGGCGCAAGGCCCGGAAGAGCGAGCAGTACTCCAAGCGATAGACCAGTACGGGAGCGTCCGATGAAGGAACGAATCCACCCGGAGATGAGGAAGGCGACGATCCATTGCGGATGCGGCGCCGAGTTCGATACCCTCTCCACGGTCGAGGACATGCACATCGACATCTGCTCGAAGTGCCACCCGTTCTTCACCGGGGAGGAACGGTTCGTCGACACCGAGGGGCGGGTCGAGCGATTCCGCCGAAAGTACGCGCAGGGCGAAAAGAAGGCAGGCAAGTGAAGCCGCCCGTCGGCGGGCAAGCGGTCATCGAAGGTGTGATGATGCAGAACGGCGACCGGATCGCGGTCGCCGTTCGCCGTCAAGCGGACGGGGAGATCCTCGTCCGCTCGCTGTCCGCCCGTGCCCGGTTCCGCCGGATCGGCCGGGTCCCGTTCGTCCGCGGCCTGTTTCGGATGATCGACATGCTCTCGCTCGGGATCCGCGCGCTCAATCTCTCGACGCGCCTTGCGTTCCCCGAAGAGGAGCAGCTCAGCAAGGGCGGGACGTTCACGACCTTCGCCCTCGCCATCCTCATCGCCGTCGGCGGGTTCATCGTGCTGCCGCTCTACTTGACGAACTCCCTGCCCGGGCTTCGGCTCGGTAGCAGCATCGTCTTCAACTTGGTCGAAGGGCTGATCCGGCTGTCGTTCTTCTTCCTCTACCTCGTCTTGATCGGTCGCATGCGCGACATCCGACGGGTCTTCCAATACCACGGCGCTGAGCACAAGGCGGTCTATGCGTACGAGGCGGGCGAAGCGCTGACGATCGAGAACGCCCGCAGGCACACGCCGCTGCACCCGCGTTGTGGCACCGCGTTTCTGATGACCGTTTTCGTGATCGCGATCCTCATCTTCTCGCTCGCCGGAAACCCCACGCTCTGGCTGAAGATCCTCTCCCGCCTCCTCCTGCTGCCGGTCGTCGCCGGGATCTCCTACGAAATCCTTCGCCTCACAGGACGCCACTTCGACAAGCCGTGGATCCGATTCCTCGCCCAACCCGGCCTGTGGCTGCAGCGACTGACCACGGCCGAGCCGACTGACGACATGATCGAGGTCGCAATCGCATCGCTGAAACGGGTCACGGAGGCCGAGTCCGGGATGGCGCCGGACGCCGCGCTGTAGCGCGGCCTCGACGACGCTCGCTTTCTCAGAGGGAGAGCGACGGGAGCGGCGCGAGCGACAGTGGATGCTGCTCGCCGAGCTGCGCGTGGCGAAACGCCCCGACAGCCGCGATCATCGCAGCGTTGTCGGTGCACAGAGAGAGCGGCGGAAACGCCACCGAGATCCCCCGCTCGGCTCCGGCGCCGTTCAGGCTCGTCCGCAGGTGAGAGTTCGCCGCGACCCCACCGACGACTGCCAGCATGCGGCGGTGATACCGGCGCGTCGCCTCGATCGCCTTTCCGGTCAGGATCTCGACGACGCTCGCTAGCACAGACGCCGCGATGTCCTCGGGGCGCTCCCTCGGGTGTTTCTTTAGGTGGTAGAGGACAGCCGTCTTCAGGCCGGAGAAGCTGAAGTCGAAGCCGGGTGTCGATGCCATCGGCCGCGGGAACGCAATCGCCCGAGGGTCGCCGTTGCCCGCTAGCCGGTCAATCTCCGCACCCGCCGGATATCCGATCCCGATCATCTTTCCGATCTTGTCGAGCGCCTCCCCCGCCGCATCGTCGACCGTCGACCCGACGACTTGGTACCGACCGTAAGCCGGGACGTCGACCAGCATGGTGTGCCCGCCCGACACGAGGAGCGCCATCAGCGGGGGCTCCTCCCCTCCTGCCAACCGGTGGGCGAAGATGTGCCCCTCGAGGTGGTTGATGCCGATGAACGGCACACCGAGGCCGTAGGCCATCCCCTTTGCGTGCGAGAGCCCGACGAGGAGCGGACCGACCAGGCCCGGGCCGTGCGTTGCCGCGATGAGCGATACATCTCCGCTCGTCGTCCCCGAGCGCTCGATCGCCTCGGCGACGAGGTACGGGAGTTTGCGCACATGGTCCCGCGACGCCGCTTCCGGAACGACGCCTCCGTAACGCGCGTGCAACCCCGCCTGGGAGTAGACGAGGTTCGTCAGGATCTCGATCTCGCCTCGCAGCACGGCGACCGAGGTCTCGTCACACGATGTCTCGATGCCGAGAGTGACAGGCGGATCGCTCATCGAATGTGCTCCGGCTTCAGCACTCCGATGAACGGGAGATTCCGGTAGAGCTCGGCGTAGTCCATCCCGTATCCGACGACGAACGCGTCCTGCTCCAGGGCGAAGCCGACGTAGTCGACATCGACGGGCGTCTCCCGCCGCGCCACTTTGTCGACCAACGTGCAAATTCGGATCGAGGCGGGATTGCGGGCAGCGAACGTCCGTCTTAGGTACTCGATCGTATACCCGGTATCGATGATGTCCTCCACAATCAGGACATCACGTCCCTCGATCGGGCGCTCGAGGTCCTTCACCAGCCGGACCGCGCCCGGCGCTGTGCCGTTCCCGTAGGACGAAACGTTGATCAAGTCCACTTCGACCGCCGTTGGGATGCGACGGATTAAATCGGACATGAAGATCAACGCGCCCCGCAGGATGCCGACCAGGAGGAGCGGGCGCGCCAGCAGATCGTTCGCGCGGCCGCCCACCGTGTAGTCGGCCGCGATCTCCTCGGCGAGATCGCCGACCCGTTTGGCGATCACCGCCTCGCTGAACAACACGTGCGCGATCCTCTCGTGCAGGTCGATCGTCTTCATTCCGACTCAGTCCGCCGCCCCACGAACCCGGAACTTCGCATCGAGCCGTTCCATCCGATCGGTGATTCCCCCGTACTCGAGCTCGTGGTAACCGAGCATCGCCGGCCCGGAGAACCCCTGTTCCCGGATGTCGTGCGCCTTGCGCGATGCCTTCTCCCGGACCCAATCCCAGTACGGATGATCGAACGCGTCGACCGGCTCGGTCAGCCGCCCTTCGTGCACGCAGAACGCGAGGCACGAGACGATCGGCGGCCCATCGAAGAACGAGACCCCCGTTTTCGCCCGGACCGGCATGAGCGGTCCAGTATGGCTCCCGCGCATGAATCCCGAAACGAGATGCGAGATCTGGAACGGCGCCAAGACCTCGCCCGTCGCCGGGAAGCTCTTCTGCGTCCGGACCAGCATGATCGGGTCGTCCTTCCCGACGTACCTGCCGGCGATGTTCCGCAACCTCGTCGTGCAACAAGCCGCCGCGATCTCGCCGTCGTGGCGCGAGTGGATCGACTCGACGACGAACCGGCCGTTGTCCCGCAGGAGCGCGATCAGATCGTAGGCCTCCTCCGGCGTGACGAGCTCGATCACGCGATCCCCCTCCGTGTGGTCGACGTCCATCACCGTGAACCGGAACCCCTTCCCGACGGCCGGCGACAGCGCAAGTCCTGCGTTGTACATCGGATCCGCGAACGCGAGGTAGAGCGGGAGGTTGTACGCTCCCGGCTCTGTCTTGTCGGCCGTGAACAGCAGAAACGGCTCGTTCGGCCGCTCCTCGAACTCCATCTCGGCGACCGCCGGCCCCAGCCCCCGCGCGTTCCCGGAGAACGCGTCGGCGAGCAGATCCTGACCCGCTCCGTACAGCCCTTCTTCTCCCGCTGCTTCCGTGCCCGCGAGGAACGCCTCCCACGCGAGACGGTGGACGTCGCTATCGTCCACGCCGCGATCGTGTGCGAACAAGATCGCCACGTCGTCGCCCGTGTAGTTCAGTAGGTAGTCTCGAATCAGGCTCTTCTTGTCCTCGATCGCGGCTTCTACCGCCGCGAGCAGCTTCCGGCTCGGACGAAGATGCCCTCCGATGCTTCCGACATCAGCCTTGATCGCGGTCAGCGTCACCTTCATCTCTGCGTCACCCCAGTAAAAGGATCGATGCCAACAGCGACCGGACGCCGCTATTGGCATGGCACTGATCCATTATAGCACGGCACCGAGATGCCCGGCAAAAAAGCCGCGGAGAGGCGCGTTCAGGCAGGGCTCCGTCCGCGCGCTACGGACAGCGTCTGACTCCCGCGTCGGAGCAGCTTACGGGAGAAGGTCGCGGTGAGGTGGGTGTGAGACGAGGACGGCAGGCGCTATCCGAGGCGCACACGGCGGAGTCGAGTCGCGTTCGCCACGACATTGATCGACGAGACCGCCATCGCCGCCTCGGCGATCAGTGGATGCAAGAGACCGAGCACCGCGAGCGGGATCGCAACCACGTTGTAGAAGAACGCCCAGAACAAGTTCTGGCGGATCACCCGGAACGTCGATCGGGACAGGCGCACCGCGCGCGCGACCGCGCGAAGCTCCGCGGAGACGAGCGTCACATCAGCCGCCTCGATCGCCACATCTGTTCCGGCACCGATCGCGATCCCTACATTCGCCGCTTTGAGTGCGGGGGCGTCGTTGATTCCGTCCCCGACCATCGCGACGACGCTCCCGTCGCGCTGCAGTCGCTCGATCGCCGCCATCTTCTCGTCCGGTCGGACCTCCGCGATCACCCGGTCGATCCCGATCGAACGGGCGACCGCCCGCGCCGTCCGGTCATGATCACCCGTCAGCAGGACGGGGGTCAGCTCGAGCGAGATCAACTCCGCGATCGCTTCGGCCGCGTCCGGCTTGATTCGATCGGCGACGGCGATCGCCCCGATCAGGCCGTCCCCACCGCGGGCGACGCCGACCACCGTCTTCGCCGCCGCTTCCCACGCGCCCCACGGACCGCCGTCCGGGATCGGCACACCTTCCTCCGCCAGCCAATCGATCCTCCCGACCCGGACCGCACGGCCTTCGACCCGCGCGAGGACACCACTCCCGGGGATCGCTCGGAATCCCTCGATCTCGGACAGCTCGATTCCGCGCTCCCGGGCGGCGGCCGCGATCGTCCGGCCGATCGGATGCTCCGACACCGACTCGACGCTCCCCGCCAGCCGCAGGATGTCCTCCTCGCGGACGCCCATCGCATGAAGATCCGTGACGCCCGGTGCCCCGAGTGTCAGAGTCCCCGTCTTGTCGAACACGATCGTCGTCACCGCCCGGAGCGTCTGGATCGCCTCACCGGATCGGATGAGGACGCCCGCTTCCGCGCCCCGTCCGCTCCCGACCATCAGCGCGGTCGGCGTGGCGAGCCCGAGCGCGCACGGGCAAGCGATGACGAGGACCGCGATCGCCGCGAACAGGGCAAGCGACAACGGAGAGAGCCCGAGGTCAACCCACGGAAGAATGCGGCTCGCCGCGCCGGCGACCGTTCCCATCGCCCCGGGCGCCGCCAGCCAGAGGACGAACGTCAACAGCGCCATGCCAAGCACGATCGGGACGAAGACCCCCGTAACCCGATCGGCAAACGCCTGAATCGGCACCTTCGACCCCTGTGCCTCTTCGACCATCCGGATGACCTGCGCCAGAAACGTCTCTTCCCCAACCCGCGTCGCGCGCACTCGCAGCGCGCCCATGCCGTTGATCGTCGCGCCGACGACGGCGTCTCCCGCCTCTCGGTGAACAGGCATCGACTCGCCGGTCACGATCGATTCGTCGATGTAGCTCTCCCCGGAGACGACCTCGCCGTCCGTCGGGATCCTCTCCCCCGGCCGGACGATCATCAGATCCCCGATCCGAACACGATCGACGGAGACTTCCATCTCTCGGCCGTCCCGCAAGACCCGTGCCGTCTTCGCCCCGAGCGAGAGGAGGCGCCGGATCGCCTCGGACGCGCGTCCCTTCGCGCGCGCCTCGATCAGGCGACCGGTCAGATGGATCGCCATGATCATCGCAGCGACCCCCGCGTAGTCGTGAAGGCGCGGGGCAGCTCCGAGTTCCGCCGCAATCGCGATCCCGCCCGTCGCGAAAGCCACCAGGGTCCCCAATGCGATCAACGTGTCCATCGTCGGCGCGCCCCGAAGCGCCGACCGACCGCCTGCACGCAGGGTCGGCCCGCCCGCGACCAGCAGGACAGGGGCAGCAAGAGCGACCATGCCGATGTGAAAGAGCAGCGGAGTCGGCCACATCCGCCCGACTACCATCTCGGGGATCATCCAAGCGACAATCGGGAGCGTGAGAATCCACGCAGTGAGGGCCCGCCGCCGGGCCGAGCGCCACTCGATCGCTTTGCGCTCCGACTCTCCTTCCCCGCGGTCCGTGGCTCGCTCAGCGAGGAACGCGGCATAACCCGCCGAGCGGACCGCCCCCGTCAACCGTTCCGTCGGCGTCCGGTCGTCGACGACGACGCTCGCCGTCTCGCTCGCCAGGTTGACGTGCGCCTCCCGGACTCCATCGACGCCGAGGAGCGCCCGCTCGACCGCGCTCGCGCACGACGCGCAGTGCATCCCTTCGATCACCAATTCCCGGCGCGTCCCCGCTCGATCTCCGCTCATCGACCCCTCCTAGAAGTGCTTCAAGTACCGTAGCGCTTCCATCATCTCGTCGATCTTCTCTTCTCCCGCCCCCGAGAGGACCGCGTCGCGAACACAATGCTTCATGTGAGAGGCCGACAGGGCTCGAGCGACCTTTGAGAGCGCCGATTGAACGGCCGCGATCTGCTTGAGAATGTCGATGCAATACGCTGATTCCTCCACCATCCGCTCGACAGCGGCCAGGTGCCCCGCGGCCGAACGAAGCCGCCGCCTCAACTCCTCGCGCGCCGAAGGCTCATGAATCAGGCTGCCAGTCTGTGACATGTGTCGTCCCTCCTGGGCTCTATCCCGCGGCACCGCATCCCACCCCACCTGGGGTGGGATGTGAGGATACCAACAAACACCACTTGTCGTCAACTCCCGCACGTGCGTTCTCGAGAGAAGACACACGGAAGCGGGGCCGCATGCGACCCCACCTCCGCTGAGAGGAAGAACCCCCTCCTCTCGCCCAGTGAAGAGACTCCCAGAAGGGTCGTGGGCTTCGTCGATCGCCGGCTAGCAGATGCCGCCGCACCACCATCCGGCGAAGGCGAAGATCCAGAACGCCCAGAAGAACGACAACAGCAGCCACGCCGAAACGCACATAGACCACACCTCCTTGCACTACGTACACCCGACCTGCCCGTCGGTTTCACCCACGGGCTCGATTCCTCCTTGATCTTTCGAGTAGAGTGAGGAAAGGAGGGGCAAGCGAGTCATGGAGGCAAGACGTGCATTGGATCCAGCCGCCGGCGTCGCTCTCCCGGAGCGCTATCGCGCGCTGTTCGAGCGTTCCCTCTTCGCCGTCTTTGTCATCGACTTTGAGGCGACGTTCCTCGACGCCAATGATTCCGCATGCCGACTGCTCGGCCTTACGAAAGACGAGCTGATCGGCGAGACGCTCGATCGCTTCATCTCCGGCCCCGACCTGGCCACCGCCCGTCGAGCGATCGCTGACCTTCGGCGCGGAATCCTGCCGAGCGAGCCGCACATCTACCGCCTCGAGACAGCGGACGGACGGGAGGTCTACATCGAGGCGGAGTCGGCGCTTCTCCAACGGGACGGTCTCCCTTGCGCGATCCAGGGAGTCGCCCGCGACATCACCGCGCAGCGTCTCCTCGAGGAAACGCTGCGCGCCGAGCGCCAGCGGTACTTCGATCTGGTGAACTCGGTCGACGATTGGGTTTGGGAGATGAACGCCAACGGCGTGCACACCTACTCGAACCCGGCCGTCACATCGCTTCTCGGCTACTCCGTCGGCGAGGTCGTCGGGCGACCCTCGACCGACCTCTGGGCCCCGGAGGCGAAGACACCCGAGAACCTCGCGTGGCTGAAGCAGAACCTCGCGTCGGGCCGAGGTTGGAGGAGTTTCTCCGTACGGTTTCGCCACAAGGATGGCCCGACGATCTGCATGGAGAGCACCGCCGTCCCGGTGCACGACGACGTCGGCGGACTCGTCGGGTACCGGGGCGTCGATCGCGATGTCACGGCGAGGGTCGCGGCGGAGGACGCTCTCCGCCGCTCGCACGAAGCGCTCGAGCGGCTCCACGACGTCGCCGCGGAACTCGACCTGTGCAGCACCGAGGACGCCGTCTATCGCTTGGCCATCGGATCCGCCGAGAAGATCCTGGGGTTCGCCGTCTGCACACTCGACATTGTCGAGGGCGACGAACTCGTCAAACGAGCGGCCTCCTCGGAGGCGCCGTCGGCCGCGCCGAGCCGCCTTTCGCTCAACGCCGCCGGTTTGGCGACAGAGACGTTTCGGACGGGCCGGACGTTCATCTTCGGCGATGTCCGATCCGTCAGGGACGCTCGCCCGATCAGCCCCGAGGTCCGCTCCGGGATCAGCATGCCCCTCGACGATCTCGGCGTCTTCCAGGCTGCTTCACCGACGGCCGACGCGTTCTCTCAGGACGATGCCCGCCTCCTCCGACTGCTGCTGAAGCACGTCGCCACTGCCGTCCGCCGGATCCGCCTCCAGCAAGAACTGGTCCATCAGGCGACGCACGACGCGTTGACCGGCGCTTACAACCGCCGGTATTTCATGGACGCCCTCCGCCGGGAGCTGGCTCGCGCGCGACGCTACCGCCACACGATCAGTTTCGTCCTCATCGACATCAACCGGTTCAAGGAGATCAACGATCGCTTCGGTCATGGCGTCGGAGACCGCGTTCTCCGCGAGATCGCCGCCCTGTTGGGCCGCGAGATCCGCGAAAGCGATCTCCTGATCCGCTACGGAGGGGACGAGTTCCTCATCATCCTCCCCGAAGGTGACGGCCGCTTCCCGGCGCTGAAAAGGCGAATCCAGCGCGCGCTGGAGGAATGGAACCGCGGTCAGCGCCTCGTCGATTTCACCGTCGCTCTCGCTTACGGCGGCTCGATCTGGCGCCCGGACGACGACGCCCCGGTCGAGGAGATCCTCCACGAGGCCGATCGCCGGATGTACGACGACAAAGAGCGGTTTCTCTCTGCGTGACAGCCGCCGGCTCGATCGTCGTCGCTACGGGCAGGGGATGCAGTCGGTCTTCATCCGGATCTGATCCAACTGCAGGCCGAAGCGGTCGAGGCAGTACGTGATGTCGTCCAGCGTCCACCGGTTCGCGGCGAAGAACCCGTATTGCTCCTCGAGCGTTCGCAGCGCAACACCGTGGATGAGGTCGACCTCCCGTTCGATCCTCTCGAGCGTCGCCTCCATTCGATCGAGCCGGTTCTGTCCGTCCTCCGTCACCAAGAGCGCGTAGATCGTCTCGAGATCCACCGCCCCCGGGCGATCGGATTGAGCCCAGGAGATCGCGGCACCGATCGCTGACAGAGCGATCACCCCGCCGAGGAACCACGCCATCCGTCGGTTCATTGGCTGACACCTCCCGTCTTGTGCTTCTCCTGGGCGACGTCCGTCTGCGCCGGCACCCGCGAACCGACCGCGAGTACGGCACTTCGGAGGCAGCAGCCGTCCACGACCCTCGGGGCTCCGATCATGGATTCCCCTTGGGCGATGGATCACGACAGCTCCATCCACGCCCAGGCCGATGCGTACCCATTCTACCCACGCAGCGCCGTCCAACGAAGCCACCGGAACGGGTGGAACTGCACCGCATCGTCACCCGCATCGGCGTCGGCCCGGGCACCCAGCGCTCCGCTCAGTCCTCCCCTTCCGACAACGCGGACTCGAGATCCCGCGCTGCGTCTTCGAGCTGATCCAGAGCGGACTCGATCTCCTCGGCCAACGCTTTCACCCGATCGACGAGCGGGCGAACCTTATCCACCAGATCTTTCTTCGATACGTACGCCATGATGCCTCCCTCCGAACAACGCTCGCCCGCAGGCGTTACCAGTCTTCTTCCCCGTACGACGGAGCCGGCGGCTTCTTCGCTCTCTCGTCCTTCAGCTCGGCGACGACCGCACCCATCGTCAGCATCATCCCGGCGATCGACGCGGCGTGTTGCAGGGCTGAACGAGTGACCTTCGTCGGATCGATGATCCCGGCCTTCGCCATATCTCGATACTCCTCCGCGAGGACATCGAACCCGATCCCCGGCTCCGACCCCCTGACGCGTTCTACGACGATCGCACCTTCGAACCCCGCGTTGTCCGCGAGCTGCTCCAGCGGAGCCTCCAGCGCCTTGCGCAGGATCCGCGCGCCGACCGCCTCGTCCCCGTCGAGATGCAAGCCGTCGAGCGCCGCCGCCGCGTTGATCAGCGAGACGCCGCCGCCGGGAAGAACTCCCTCCTCGACCGCCGCCTTCGTCGCCTCGACCGCGTCCTCCATCCGATGCTTCTTCTCCGTCAGCTCAGTCTCCGTCGCGGCGCCGACCTTGATCACGGCCACCCCGCCGGCCAGCTTGGCCTTGCGCTCTTGGAGCTTCTCGCGATCGTAGTCGGACGTCGTCGTCTCGATCTGCGCATCGATCTGCTCGATTCGCCCCTTGATCGCGCTCTTCGACCCCTTTCCACCGATGATCGTGGTGTTCTTGCTGTCGACCCGGACAGTCTCCGCCTCGCCCAGCAGATCGACCGTCGTGTCCTTGATCTGCATGCCGGCGTCTTCGGCGACGACCGATGCACCCGTGAGGACCGCGATGTCCTCGAGCATCGCCTTCCGGCGGTCGCCGAACCCAGGCGCCTTCACTGCACAGACCGACAGGATTCCGCGGAGCTTGTTGACCACGAGCGTCGCCAGCGCGTCCCCCGTCACGTCCTTCGCCACGAGGAGGAGCGGCCGCTGCTCGCGCCCGATCCGTTCCAGGAGCGGGACAAGATCGGCGGCGGCTTTCAACTCCTGGTCCGTCACGAAGACGTAGGGCTTCTCCAGCAGGACTGACATCCTCTTCGGATCGGTCACGAAGTACGGCGAGATATACTCCCGGTCGAACTGCATCCCCTCGACGACCTCGTAGTACGTCTCGATGGTGTCCGAGTTCTCCACCGTGATGACGCCGTCCTCGCCGACGGCCTCCATCGCATCGGCGATCACCTCGCCGATCGATGCGTCGTTCGCCGAGATCGTCGCAACCTGCGCCGTTTCCGCCTTTGTCTTCAGTTTCCGCGACTGCTTCTTGAGCGATGCAACAACCTTCTCAACGCCCTTGTCGATTCCCCGTTTCAGCGCGACCGGGTTCGCACCGGCAGCGATGTTCTTGAACCCCTCCTCGATCAGCGCGTGCGCGAGGATCGTCGCGGTCGTCGTCCCGTCCCCCGCCACGTCGTTCGTCTTCGAGGCGACTTCCTTCACCATCTGCGCTGCCACGTTCTCGTAGGGGTCCTTGTACCCCTGCTCCTTCGCGATCGTCACTCCGTCGTTCGTGATCTCTGGGCGCCCCCACTTCTTGTCCAGGATCACGTTGCGCCCGCGGGGCCCGAGCGTGATCCGCACCACGGCAGCCAGCTTGTCCACCCCCGCCTTCATCCGGCGACGGGCTTCCTCACCGAAGATGACTTCCTTTGCCATCGTGATCTCCCGTTCTCTTAGTCCTTCTTCGACTTCTTCTTCGCGGCCTTCTCAATCACGGCCAGAATGTCCGCTACCTTGACGATGAGAAGCTTCTCCCGGTCGAGCTCGAACTCCATCCCGCCGTAGCGAGAGACCAGCACAACATCTCCCCGCTTCAGCTCGATCTTCTCGCTCGTCCCCACGGCAAGGATCTCACCACGGAGGACTCTGTCGTCCTTCGCCGTCTCGGGGAGGACGATCCCTCCAGGGGTCTTCTTCTCTTGCTCATCGATGATCTTCAGCAGAACACGATTCCCGAGTGGTTTGACCTTCATTCCCTTCCTCCTTCTTCGACTCGCCGTCGCCGCCGTGCACATCCCGCGGACGCCGAACGCCAACGCCACAGCCTTTTGCTCCCAATCGGAGTTCCGAAAGAAGGGCCGATCAGACCCCGGAGCCCTGGATCTGCGAACGACTCATCCGTCGACCTGGGCACCCGACCGACCATGACCCGGCCCCCCTTCTCGATTGAATTAGCAGTTCTCTGCGCAGATTGCTAATCTCAATATAGCAGCCGCCCCGACGCATGTCAAGATTCCTTCCGGTCCGGCGCCCAGCGCGCGTTTCTTCGGTTCCGTTCGCACCGAACCGCCGCCGGATATCGCGGCGCGGCGGATCGGCTCCTCAGGCCGGGCGAAGAGAGACGATCATCTCGATCTCCACGGGGATGTTGTGCGGAAGGCTCGATGTCCCCAGCGCACAGCGAGCATGGCGCCCACGCTCCCCGAATACGGCGACCAGAAGCTCAGACGCGCCGTTCATCACCTGCGGCTGGAGGAAGAAATCGGGCGCCGAGTTCACGAAGCCGCGGACCTGGACGATCTCTTCGACCCGATCCAGCGATCCAACGGCCGCTTTGATGACCGCGAGCGCGTTCAGCGTCGCTTGCCGAGCAGCCTCGATCCCCTCATCCAACGTGACCTCGCCTCCCACCCGTCCGACGACGAGGGGGACACCGTCCCGAATCGGACCCTGCCCCGACAGGAAGAGAAAGTCGCCGATCCGCTTGGTCGGGAGATACTCCGCGCCGGGCCGGGCGGCCGGTGGCAACTGCAGACCGAGTTCATTGAGTCGCAGCTCCGCATCGTGTGTTGTCATTGAGCCTCCTCCGGGACAAGATCCGCGTCGGGCCGGCAATGGCCGAGGCGGCCGTTCTCCTCACATCGGCGGTCGCCGTGTCTCGAGTTCCGTTCCCGGACCGATCGCACTGCACTACCGCAACCTGGGGTCCCATACGTCCCGCAGCGTGTCGCCGACGAGATTCGTCCCGAGAACGAGCAACATGATGACGACGCCGGGCAGCGTCGCCAGCCACCACGCAGTATCCACGTACTGACGGCCGCTTGCGATCATCACCCCCAGCGCGGGTGTCGGCGGCTGGAGCCCCACCCCGAGGAAGCTGAGTGTCGCCTCCAGGATGATCGCTCGCCCGAACTGCAATGATGCGATCACCAGAACAGACGAGAACACATTCGGCAGAACATGCCGAAGCAGGATCCGGGATTGCGTCGCGCCGGTCGCGCGTGCGGCTTCGATGTACCCCGATTCCCTCACGGACATCGTGTGCGCTCTCGTCACGCGAGCGTACTGCGTCCACGTCCAGAACGAGATAACCATGATGATGTTCAGGAGCGAGGGCTTCGTGAAGGCGATCCAGATCATCGCGATGAGGATCAGCGGGAGGCTCAGTTGGATGTCGACCAGCCTCATGATGACGGCATCCAGTGCCCCTCCGGCGTATCCGCTCAACACCCCCAGGGAGGCGCCGATCAACCCGCCGATCGCAACCGCGCTGGCAGCGACAAGAAGGGACACCCTCATTCCGTGAAGGGTGCGCGAGAACATGTCCCGTCCGAGTTGATCCGTCCCCAGAATGGAGATCTCGAGATTCGCGCCGAGCCGGCTCCCCGGAGGGCTGTTCCGCCAGCGCAGGTTCTGTTGAAGAGGATCGCGCGGGGCAACGTGCGGGGCAAGCGCCGCCGACAGGAAGAGGACAACTAGCAGAGAGACGCCGATGAGTCCTTTCGGCTTTCGGAGGACTCTCACAAGAGCGCAATCCCCACCGCGTCGCGGCATGCAGCAATCCTTCCGTGCTAGTGATACGTGATCCGTGGATCGAGTAAGGCGTAACTCATGTCAATGCACACGTTCAGGAATGAGAACACCGCTCCGTAGACCAAGATGAGCCCGAGCACGACGGGGTAGTCCCGTCCCAGAACGGATTCTGCGCTCAGTCTCCCGACGCCTGGCCACGCAAAGACCGTCTCGGCAACGACCGATCCCATGACCAGCGTGCCCAGCTGGAGCCCCCAGATCGTGACGACAGGCAGAAGGGCGGTCCGAAACGCGTGCCGAAGGACGACCTTCCACTCCGGCAACCCCTTGCTGCGGGCGACCTGCACGTAATCCGTATTGAGCACCTCAAGCATGTTCGAGCGGATCACCCGAGTGAGAAAGGCTGTGCTGTACCATCCCATCGTGACCATCGGCAGGATGTAGTGCTTCCACCCCCCGATTCCCGAGACCGGCAGCCACTTCAGCTTCACTCCGAACAACAACAGCAGCAGAATCGCGAGCCAGAAAGTCGGCATCGATTGCCCGATCGTCGCGCCGAGCGTTGCCACAACATCGATGTACGTATCGCGCTTCAGCGCCGCGGCAATGCCGAGGACCAGCGAGACGACCGTCGCGAAGAGAATCGACAGCGCCGCCAGAGACAAGGTGTTCGGCAAGTAGATGGCGATGACCCTCGTCACAGGGGTGTTCATCCGGTATGAAGTCCCCAGATCGCCCCGAAACAGGTTCACGAGGTACCGGAAGTACTGAACATGGATCGGCTGGTCGAGGCCCAGGTGGCGGCTCATCTGGGCGACTTGCTCTTGCGTGGCGTTGGCGGGAAGCAGCAGAGCCGCAGGGTTCCCGCTCATGTGGAGCAACGCGAAGACCAAAGCGGAAAGCACGAGGAGCACAATGCAAAACTGCAGCAATCGCTTGAGTGAGTAGCTGATCATCTGAGACTGAGCCCCTCTACCCCCATCCCGTCGCGGATCGCGATGCTCTTCAGTCTTTCAAACGGAGCCTGCTCCCCGATCGTGGAGAACGGGGAGCAGGCCATCGATCGCTACCTGACCACCAACTCCCAGTAGTTGATGTCTTCCACAGGTAGCGCGCCGAACTCCAGGACTTTCGAACTGACGCCGTAGATCAGGTTCTGATCCCAAAGGAAGATCCAGGGCGCCTCCTCGACGAAGTACCGGCTCAGCGCATCGAAGATCCTCGCTCTCTCCGCGATGTCCAGCATCCCCTGTTCTTCCTGGATCAGCCAGTCAGAGATCATGGAGTTGTAGTAGATCCCGCGGCGAGCGCTGTCAAGATGATACCCGATCAGGTCGTCGCAGTCCGGGAAGGAGATGCCGGCGCTCAAGTAGAAGAGATCCATGTTCCCTGCCAGGAAGTTGTCCCAGTACTCGGCCCAGGCGGGGGCGTAGATCTCCACGTCGATACCGATCGCCTCCAGTTGGCCGGCGATCGCCTCCGAGGTCTCCAGGTCCTTGATGTACTTGCCTCGCGGCGACCAGAGCGTGATCTTGAATCCGTTCGGATAGCCCGCGGCCGCGAGGAGTTCCTTCGCAAGATCGGGGTTGTAGGCGTAGTCCCAGCAGTCCGGGCAGTAGCCGAAGTCGCCGACGCCGCAGACCCCGGGGTGGACCGTCGCTTGGCCGCCCAGGATAGTATCGACGATCAGTTGGGCGTCGATCGCGTAGTTCATCGCCCGGCGGACCAACACATTGTCGAACGGAGGCCGCCACGTGTTCATCCCGACGAAGAAGGTCCTGAGACTGGGCGAACTCTCTATGCGCAGGGCTCCGCTGGCTTGGATCTGGGGGATCCGCTCCGGGGCGATCTGTCCCGCGATGTCCGCCTCCCCGCTCTGCAGCATGGCGTAGCGGGTAAATTCCTCGGGAACGGATTTCCTGATGACGACGTCGGGCCGTTTCGCCCGATCGACCCATCCCCACCACGATTCGTTCGCCACGAGCCGGATGTACTGCCCGATCTCCCAGGTATCGACGGCGTACGGCCCCGTGCCGACCGGCTTCTGCCCGAAAGCCGTTTCGCCCATCGACGCGAAGGTCTCCTTGGGGATGATGAAGACCGTTGCTAGTCGTGAGAAGATCGGAGCGTACGACTTCTGGGTCTCCAGCACGATCGTGTGGGCGTCCTCTACCCTCACGCCCGCAAGGATGCTGCTGACGAGCGGTCCCACCTTCGTGGGGTTCTCCGTGCTCAGCACGCGGTCGAACGTGAACTTGACATCGTCCGCGGTGAACGCGCTCCCGTCGTGCCATTTGACGCCCTGGCGGAGATGGAATCGGATGGCGGTATCAGAGAGAACCTCCCAAGAAACGGCGAGTGCCGGAAGAGGGTCCTCCATGTCATCCCAGTTGATCCGGATCAGCGGGTCGAAGACGTTGTTGAAGAAGGATCTCGATGTGGCCTGCGTGTCGTTGAGCGGATCTCCCGTCCAAAGGTCCGTTCCTCGCACGACCGTGACCGCCACCCCGGAGCCCTGTCCCAGGACCGAAGCTCCGAACAGAGATGCCACAAACACGGTGACCAGCGTGAGTCGGAATGCGGACGCCAACTTGCCTCTCCATACTGTGCTCATCATGCCTCCTTTGCTTCCTGCGACCTCGCCAAGTACTTCCACGTGATCCGACGCCCTCTGCAGATCACCTCCCTGATGCGGCCCAACGCACCCAGATCCGATACGGGGTCTCCTTCCAGTACCAGCAGGTCAGCGATCTGCCCCTCGGCGACGCGGCCGACCTCCTCCTCCAGGCCGAGAATCTGCGCAGAGCGGTACGTCGCGGCAGACAGCGCTTCCGAGCGGGACATTCCGCAGTCGGCCAGCATCCCGATCTCTCTGTGAATGCTTCCCAGGGTGTCCGTGCCCGTTCCGATGAGAATTCCGTCCTCTATGCACTTCGCAACCGCGTCGGCCTGCGGAGCGATCACCTCGCGGAGCATCTCGGCAATCTCTGCGCTCCCGCCGTCTCTCTCGCGTTCGTAGACACGCTGGATTCCGGACATCGTCGGCACGAAGGAAACGCCACGCTTCGCCATCATCGTGATCGCTTCGTCGTCCAGAAGGTTTCCGTGCTCGATGCAATCTACGCCTGCTTCCACGGCCATCTTGACACTCTCCGCCGCCATGCCATGGACCATCACTTTGCGCCCCCTCTTGTGCGCTTCCTCGACCGCCGCGCGGACCTCCCCGGGAGTGAACTCGACGATCGACGGATGATCCCCCTTGTGGATCCCGGCGAGGCCTCCGCTCACGCAAAGCTTGATCCAGTCCGCCCCTTCCTTGAGGGTCCTTCGCACGGCCTTCCGCACTTCATCTTCCCCGTCCACCTCCATCCCGCCGTCCAGCCCGCGCGTCCCGTGACCTCCCGTGATGGCCAGAATCGGACCGGTTGACACGATGCGCGGACCGCGGAACGGTCCGCTCTCGAACACGTCCCGCAGTTCGATGTTGAGGAAATCCTTCGACCCCGCGGCCCTCATGGTCGTCACACCCTCTTCGACGAGCTCCTGCCAGCTGTTTTGGATCGCCCACAGGAGCCTCTGCGTGTTCGGGAGCCTCTCGACCGCAGCCGCGCCAATCCGGAACGGCGACGTCGGTCCCATGAACCGCGCATGTCGCCTCTGTGGGTGAGTGTGCAGGTTGAACAGGCCGGGGATGATGGTGCAGCCGGCGCCATCGATCATCTCTTCTGCGGGCGGGCCGCCGCTCTTCCCCGTCTCGATGCGAGCGATCCGATCGCCTTCGATGAGAACACTCACATCAGGGTGAACCTCCAGGCTCACGGAGTCGAAGAGACGGCAGCTGCGAATCAGAATCGACATCTATCGCGCTCCTTTCCGGACGGCAGTTCACGTGCTCTCCGGACCCCCTCTTCCCTTCCCTGACCGCCCCCCTTGCTGGCCGGGATCTGGATCCGCACGTACGGTTCTGAGCCCGCGGTCTGGTGGCGGCCGTCGACCTCGCTCGTGAACCGTCGCCTGGAGACCCGTGGATCGGCCGGCATCTCATCCCCAAGTGGAAGTCCGCACTTCATCGACGAACATCGTCACGTGGGACTTGAGAATCCTCGTTGTCCTCTCGACATCCCCCTCACGCAGCGCCTGGATGAGGGACTCGCGATCCTTGATCAGTTCCGTCCAATACGTGTGGTCGTTGCTCACGTAATACCAGAGGCGCATGATGTGGTTGCGCATCAAGTCCTCAATCTGACTGAGCGCCTGGTTTCTCGTAGCGTGGTTGACGACGCGATGGAACTCGGAGTCCAGGCGGATCAGCTCAGAACGGTCTGTCGCCCGCTTCATCCGCTCGAGGATGTCTTTCGGGACCATCGGCCTGCCGTCCGGAAACCGGTCGTAGGGATTCAGGTGCGTCCATTCCGTCCGTTCCTCCTTCGAAAACGTACCGTATTGCGCGGATGCGGTCGGAATAAAAGCGACGCCAATGAGTATAATGCACACAACAACTGCAGCGGAGACAATGATGAATCTCATGTATCCCTCCTCAAAGACTCACAATGGTAGCACGTGTTTGACTATGGATATGACGCTCAACATAATCAATTTTATGATGATTTGAAATATTAAAAAAGCTCATTCTGAATATTTGGTCTTCAACAAATCACGCGATTCAGAGAATGTGTGAAAATTGGTTTTTGCCCCTCACCCTGCCCTCCCCGGAGGGGAGAGGGATAATACTGCGGGCCCTTATCCACATGCCCCAAATAAATTCAGGGGTTAATGAGATTTGTCAGAATTCGTCAAAAAATAACCTTGACCCGGGATTTTCACACGGGCTCTTCATTGCGGGATTGATAGGAGTTGGTTCCGGTAAAAAGAGGATGAGAATAATAATAATTGTTGAATATGCCTTATGTCAATAGTATTTTT
>ENA-OSEO01002161-OSEO01002161.1-sediment-metagenome-genome-assembly--contig:-NODE-2161-length-29581-cov-4.353410_pt1 | contig 29581 bp, 28 predicted proteins | sample MGYA00237883_ERZ534232 | MGnify/ENA metagenome assembly ERZ534232 | reverse complement strand
GGACTGGGCAACAAGACCCCGCCCACCGCGCCCATCCTCTACCTGGCCGCCCGGGTCGGCAACTGCCGCTTCGACGAGCTGATCAAGCCGGCCACGATCTTCATGACCACCTGCTCTCTGCCCGTGGTTTTGCTGGTGACCTTTTTCCCTTGCCTTTCTCTGGCCCTGCCACATCTTTTAATGCCCAAGATTGTGCGAACGGTACCGCTATTCGTCGGCGGCTGATCACTCGGCGGCCGCCCGAACGGCCTGAACCCGAACCTGGCCGAGGGGAAAGACCTGGCCCGATCCAACTGGGGATGGACAAACCTCTTCCGGCCCGCTGGAATACGGAGTAGTTAACGTGCCCAAGCAATTAGACACCGTCATCAAGAACGCCCGCCTGGTTGATGGAACCGGAAACCCCGCCTACAGGGCCGACCTCGGGCTGGCCCAGGGCAAGATAGCCGTCATCGAGCGCGACCTGGGCCGGCCTGAGGCCGGGCGGGTCATCGAGGCCGAGGGCCTCGTCGCCGCGCCCGGCTTCATCGACGCCCACAGTCACGACGACGCCTACGTGCTCAAGGAGCCCGCCGCCGGTCAGAAGGTCTCGCAAGGCGTGACCACCGTGGTCGTGGGCAACTGCGGCTTTTCCCTGGCCCCCAACCCGGACGACGGGGGCGATTACCTGGCCAAGATCGCCATGCTCATGGGCGGCGGGGCCATGCCGGCCGCGGCCCAGCGGATCTCCTCCTTCGCCGACTACTTAGACCAGCTCGAGGCGGCCAAACCGGGCCTCAACGTCGCCCCCCTGGTCGGCCACGCCACCATCCGCATCGCCGTCCTGGGCTGGGAGAACCGGGCGCCCAGCCCGGACGAACTGGCGGCCATGAAACGCCTGACCGCCCAGGCCATGGAGGAAGGGGCCTTCGGCCTGTCCACGGGCCTGATCTACGTCCCGGCCATCTACGCCCAGACCGACGAGATCGCCACCCTGGCCGAGATCGCCGGCCAGCACCAGGGCGTCTACGCGACCCACCTCCGCAACGAGGGCGACCTGGAGATAGAGGCCATCGAGGAGGCGGTCCAGATCGGACGGCGGGGCGGCCTGCCGGTTCACGTCTCCCACCACAAGATCGCCGGCCGGCAGAACTGGGGCAACAGCGATAAGACGCTGGCCCTCTTCGCCCGGGCCAGGGCCGAGGGGGTGGAGGTCACCTGCGACCAGTACCCCTATCCGGCCGGCAGCACCATCCTGGCCGCAGCCCTGCCGCCCTCCCTGGCCGGAGGAGGGCCGGACGTCTACGCCGAGAGGCTGAAGGACCCGGAGGTCAGGAAAGCGGCCGTCGCCGAGATCGAGCAAGGCGGCCAGGGCCGTTGGGAGAACCTGATCAAGGGGGCCGGCTTCGAGGGCATGGTCCTCAGCTTCTCCCGGAGACATCCCGAACACCTGGGCCGATCCATCGCCGAGATCGCCCGGGGTCAGGGCCGGAGTTCTTACGACGTCTTCTTCGACCTGGTGGCCGAGGAGAAGCTGGACGTGGGCATGATCATCTTCATGATGGACGAGGCCGACATCGAGCGGATCATGAAGGACCGGCTGACCATGATCGGCAGCGACGGCATCCCCGGCTACGGGGAGAGCCGGACCCACCCCAGGCAGACCAGCACCTTTCCCCGGGTCCTGGGCCGCTACGTCAGGGAGCGGCAGGTCCTCGGCCTGGAGGAGGCCGTGCGCAAGATGACCTCGCTGCCGGCCCAGACCTTCGGGCTCAAAAGCAAGGGCCTGCTCAAGGAAGGCTTCGACGCCGACCTGGTCCTCTTCGATCCGAAGACGATCCTGGACCGGGGAACCTATGAAGAGCCGATGCTCCAGCCGGCCGGCATCCCCTGGGTGCTGGTCAACGGCCAGGTAGCCGTGGAGGACGGCCGCTTCAGAGGGGCCAGCTCGGGCCGGGTCCTGAGACATCGAGTCTAACAAACCTTGGGAAAGGGGGAGATCGTGACAAGGAAGCTGTTCTTGTTTCTGGCGGCGGCCGCCTGGCTGATCCTGGCTCTGATGCCGGCTCTGGCGGCGGACAAGCCCATGGTCATCAAGTACGCCCACATCGGCGCGCCCAAACCCTTGGAGTCGATGATCCACGCCGGAGCCATTTCCTTCAAGTACATGGTCGAGAAGCGCAGCGCCGGCCGCATCGAGGTCAAGATCTACCCGGCCGGCACCCTGGGCAAGGAAGTCGACCTCATGGAGGCGGTCAAGAACAACGCCATCCAGATCAACTGCGCCTCCCTGGGCGGGCTCTACCGCATCTTCCCGCCGGCCTACCTGCCCTTCGCCCCCTACGTCTTCCGCAACGCCAACGTGGGCATGGAGACCCTGGACGGCCCCTTCGGCCAGAGAATGCTGGACGGCCTGGCCGAGAAGACCGGCATCAAGGGCCTGGTCTTCCTGGACACGGCCGGCTATCTGGTCATCACCAACAGCGTCCGCCAGATCAAGAAGCCCGATGACATGAAAGGCATCAAGTTCAGGGGCATGGACGCCCTCCAGGTGGCCATGTTCAAGGCCCTGGGCGCCAGCGCCGTGCCCATCGCCTGGGCCGAGGTCTACACCTCCCTGCAGACCGGGGTGGTCCAGGGCCAGACCAACCCGACATTCATCATCGACTGGGCCAAGCTCTACGAGGTCCAGAAGTACCTGACCCTGGCCAACACCCAGTACGGCTATCAGATGCTGGTCTGCAACCAGCAGTGGTACGACGGACTCTCGGCCGGGGACAAGTCCATCGTCCGCGACGCCTGCAAAATGGCCCAGACCACGGCCCGGGGCATGGGCGTGGTCCTGGAGCAGATCGCCTTGGACAAGCTCAGGGAAAAAGGCATGGACGTCTACGCCCTGTCCGACGCCGAGACCCTGGAGTTCCAGAAGGTCGCCCGGCCGGCCTGCCTGGAGTGGCTCAAGACCAAGATGGACCCCAAGTGGGTCGACGACTTCATGGCCGACGTCAAGGCGGCCGAGACCAAGCTGGGCTATTGAGAACTGACACTTGAAGGGCTGGGCCCCGGGCAAGCCCGGGGCCCAGCCCGATGGATTGGACGTGGCCGGGCAAGCCTCGACGGATCGACTTCTGGTCTTCACCGAGCGGCTGGGTCGAATCATCGAGCTGCTCTCGGGCGGGGTCTGCGTCGTCCTCTGCGCGGCCATGTTCGCCGTGACCATCCTGGGCGTCTTCTTCCGCTACATAATGACCAGCCCCTTCGAGTGGACCGAGGAGATGGCCCGCTTCCTGATGCTGGGCCTGGGCTTCCTGGCCATCAACATCGCCGTCCGCCGCGACGAGCACATCAAGATCAACTTCCTGCTCGGCTATCTGCCCCCGGCAACGACCGTCTGCCTGGCCTGGCTGGTGGACGCCCTGATAGCCTTCTTTCTGGTCTACCTGACCGTCAAGGGCTGGTCCATGACCACCAAGACGATGATGACGGCCGGCACGGTGGAACTGTCCATGTTCTGGCCCTACCTGACCGTGCCCCTGGGCGCCTTCCTGAGCCTGGTCCAGCTCGCCCTGAGGGCCTTTAAAAAAGCCCTCGGCGGACTTGAACGGATTAGAGCTTGATCTCTGGCCGGTGGTCGAGGATCTGGAATCTGAAGCCGGTCAGCGACCGCTGGAGAAGGTGAGCGATTCGTGGGCCTGTTTCTGCTTCTTGTCTTCATCGGCCTGATGGTCATCGGCACGCCCATCGGCTTCGTCCTGGGCCTGACCGCTCTCTTCGGTTTCCTCAACATTGGCGACGCGACCCTGCTGACCATGCTCTCCCAGCGGTTTTTCTCGGCCATGAACAGCTTCGCCATCGTCGCCCTGCCTCTTTTCCTCCTGGCCGGCGACATCATGAACCAGGCCGGACTGACCGCCCGTCTGGTCGACTTCTCCAACGCCCTCTTCGGCCGGCTCAGGGGCGGCCTGGCCCAGGTCAACATCGTCACCAGCATCATCTTCGGCGGCATCTCCGGCTCGGCCGCGGCCGACACGGCCGCCCTGGGCTCGATCTTCATCCCCTCCATGACCCGGGAGGGCTACGACAAGGAGTTCTCCACGGCCGTGACCGTGGCCTCGTCCATCATCGCGCCCATCATTCCGCCCAGCATCATCATGGTCATCTACGGCGCGATCATGGGCGTTTCCATCGCCGGTCTCTTCGCCGCCGGCATCGTGCCCGGCCTGATGATCGGGCTGGCCCTGATGGTGGTGACCCGGTTCATCGCTGACCGGAGGGGCTACCCCCGCTCCACCGAGAAGCTGACCTTCCGCCATTTGACGATGACCACTCGGCGGGCCTTCCTGGGCCTGATCCTGCCCTTCATCATCCTGGGCGGCATACTTGGCGGCGTTGTCACGCCCACCGAGGCCGCGGCCGTGGCCGTGGCCTACGCCCTCTTCCTGGGCCTGGTTGTCTATCGCAGCCTGAGCCTCAGGGCCCTGGTCCAGCTCTTCTTCCGGACCTCGGTCCTGATGGGCATCATCGCCCTGATCATGTCCTCGGCCGCGGTCCTGGCCTGGCTGTTGGCCAGCGAGCAAATCCCGGAGATGGTCGCCCGGCTCTTTCTGAGCATCAGCCACAACAAGTACGTTGTTCTGCTGCTGATCAACCTCTTCCTCATCTTCGTCGGCATGTTCATGGACATCACCGCCTCGCTCCTGATCCTGGCCCCCATCCTGGCCCCCCTGGCCACCAATCTGGGCGTTGATCCCCTCCACTTCGGGGTGATGATGTGCATCAACCTCAACATCGCCCTGCTGACCCCGCCCCTGGGCGGCTGCCTGTTCATGGCCATGGCCATCAGCCGCCTGGAACTGGGACCCATCGTCAGGGCTCTCCTGCCCTTCATGCTGGTCGAGTTCGCGGTCCTCTTCCTGGTGGTCTACGTTCCCTGGATCACCATGTTCGTGCCCCGGCTGCTGGGCTTCGCCGGTTGAGGCCTGGCGCCGGCCGGGGCCTGTCCGGGAGGTAGTGCGGAATCGCTGGACGGGGCCGGGTCGGATGAGCTACTATGACACCTTGGCGGGCGACACTTCCCAGTGAGAGCATTTGAGAAGCCCTCTAACGAGGGCGGCCGGTCGGGTTTGGAGTAACTGATTCCATCGCGCCCACTTACCCGGACTTGGGTCTGATTCCGGGACGGCCGACGGGCGCCGCTGAGACCGGGAGATCAGGGACCGGACCAGGTCCCGGAGTTTTTCGCCTCACCCAAACTAAGGAGAGAGGTCATGAAGAAAAAGTGGCTCGTCATGGGACTGTCCCTGGTTTGGCTCCTGGGCCTTGCCGCGGCCTCGGCCCTGGCCGACGAAACCATGGATAAAATCGAAAAGAGCGGAGTGGTCAAGCTCGGCTTCAGGGAGGGCTCGATCCCCTTCGCCTTTGTCGACCCCAAGGTGGGCAAGCACGTCGGCTTCTCGGTGGACATGGCCGGCCTGCTGGCCGAGAACCTGGGCAAGCGCTTCGGCAAGGAGATCACCATCAAGCCCTTCACGGTCACGCCCAAGACCCGAATCCCCCTGGTCGTCAACGGAACCATTGACGTGGAGATGGGCTCGACGACCTACACCCAGAAGCGGGAGGAGCAGGCCGATTTCAGCATGGTCTTCTTCTTCTCCGAGACGACCTTCCTGGTTCCCAAGGACAGCGGCATCAAGACCCTCAAGGACCTCAACGGCAAGCGGATCGGAGCGGCCCGGGCGACGACCAATCTGAAGGCCATCGAAAACCTGGCCGCCGAGGGAGCCTTCAAGCCCAAGGACATCATCGTCACCGAGACCCATCCCCAGGGCATGCTGGCCCTCAAGAGCGGCAAGATCGAGGCCTACTCGACCGACCGCAGTCTCCTGGAAGGCCTCCGCATGAAGGACCAAGAGCCGGACAAGTGGATGACCTGCCCCTTTGCCATTGCCTACGAGCCTTACGCCTACATCATGCGCGAGGGCAACTCCGATTTCCGGGACTTCGTCAACAACACCATCATCTGGTCGATCAAGACCGGCAAATTCTACGAATTGTATGAGAAATGGATGGGTCCCCAGGGCGTGGTCCCCATTCCCATGTCCAAGGCCTACAAGGACTACCTGGAGATGATGGTCTACCCCATCGAAGACGAGTGGTGGAAGAAGTAGCCTGACCAGGAGGGGGCCGCGCCCCCCTCCTCTGGTCAGCGATCCGGGAGGGGCGGATGGGTTTTGCCTACGATTTCGACTGGGGCGTTCTGTGGCGGCAGCCTTACGGGACCTGGCTGCTCCAGGGGATCTGGCTGACCCTCAAGATCGGCTTCCTGGGCTGGATCATCGCCCTGTTCACCGGCATCGTCATCGGGACGCTCAGGGTGACGCCCTGGCGGTGGCTGCGCTTCCTCTCGGCGGCCTACACCGAAGTTTTCCGCAACGTCCCCTTTCTGGTCCAGCTCTTCTTCTGGTACTACGCCGGACCCATGATCTTCGGCCAGCACCTGGGCCGGCTGATCAACCAGATCGTCGGCCTCAACTACTACGTGGCCATCATCGCCCTGGGTCTCTACACCGCCTCCCGGGTGGCCGAACACATGCGGGCCGGCTTCGCCTCCATCAGCCGGGACCAGTACCAGGCCGTCCTGTCCACGGGCATGACCCACGCCCAGATGTACCGCCACGTCATCATCCCTTACGCCCTGAGGATCATCATTCCGCCCCTGACCACCGAGTTTCTGACCATCTTCAAGAATTCATCCATCGCCATGACCATCGGCGTGGCTGAGATCACCTTCATGAGCTATCGCATCGACGCCGACACCTACCACGGGCTGGAGGCGACCACCGGGGCCATGGCCATCTACCTCCTCCTGGGCCTGACCGTGGTCAAGATGATGAACATCGTCGAAACCAGGTTCAAGATACCAGGGCTGATCGGCAGATAGCCATGTTCGACGTCGTGGCCCGAAATCTCTACTTCCTCATGGGCGGCTTCCTGGTCACCCTGCAGCTGACCGCCTTTGCCCTGGGCGGGGGAATAATCTTGGGCATGCTGGTCGGCCTGGGGCGAATCTCCAGAAACGCTTACGTTTATCAACCGGTAACCCTCTACGTCAACTTCATCCGCAACGTGCCCCTCATCCTGGTCATCTTCTGGTTCTACTTCGTCATGCCCATCATCATTGGCCGGCCGCTCGACCCCTTTCCCTCGGCGGTCATTTCTTTTATCATCTTCGAGGCAACCTACTTCGGCGAGATATTCCGGGCCGGCTACCAGTCCATCAGCCGGGACCTGATCAACGCCGCCTACTCCACCGGGCTGACCTACGGCCAGACGGCCCGATTCATCCTCATCCCCATCGCCTTCCGGCGGATGCTCCCCAGCATGATCACCCAGTCCATCGTCACCTTCCAGGACACCAGCCTGGCCTTTGTCATCGGCCTCCGGGAGTTCGTCCGGCGGACCTCGATCGTGGACAACCTGGAGGTCCGCTCCATTCAGCTCTTCGGCTTCGTGGCCGTCGTCTTTTTCATATTCTGCTTCACCGGCTCCAAGATCTCGCGCCACTTTGAGGAGAAGGGCAGAAGGGCGAACATCATATGATCGAGATCAACGGCTTGAGCAAATGGTTCGGCGACTTCCAGGTCCTCACCGAAATCAACGAGGTCATCCGCAATGGCCAGACCGTGGTCATCTGCGGCCCCAGCGGCTCGGGCAAGAGCACCCTGCTCCGCTGCGTCAACGGCCTGGAGCCTTATCAGAAGGGGGAGATCCTCGTCGACGGCTCAAGCCTCAGCGACCCCAAAACGAACCTCTACCAGCTCAGGCGGAAGATCGGCATGGTCTTCCAGCGCTTCGAGCTCTACCCCCACATGACCGTGCTGCGCAACATCTGCCTGGCCCCGCTGAAGGTCCTCAAGAAGTCCCGCCGGGAGGCCGAGCAGAAGGCCATGGAGCTCCTGGTCCGGGTCGGCATCCCCGAAAAGGCCCAAGAGTACCCGGCCAACCTTTCCGGCGGGCAGCAGCAGCGGGTGGCCATCGCCCGCTCCCTGGCCATGGAGCCGGACTACATGATGTTCGACGAGCCCACCTCGGCTCTGGATCCGGAGATGATCAACGAGGTCCTGGAGGTCATGATCGACCTGGCCAAGGAGGGGATGACCATGCTGGTGGTCACCCACGAGATGGGCTTTGCCCGGGAAGTGGCCGATGAGATAATCTTCATGGACGAGGGCAGGATCATCGAGCGGGGAACGGGCCAGGATTTCTTCGCCCACCCCAAGAGCGAGCGGACCAAGCGCTTCCTCAGCCAGATCCTGGCCTGAGCGGAGGTCGTGGTGATGCCAGAGCGGGAGAAGATCATCGGCGTCCTGGGAGGCATGGGCCCGGAGGCGACTCTCCAGTTCTTCAGGCTGCTCCTGAGACTCACCCCGGCCGCCAAGGACCAGGATCATTTGAGGATCATCATCGACGACAACCCCAAGGTGCCCGACCGGACCGAGGCCATCCTGGGCCGGGGCCCCAGTCCGGTGCCGGCCCTGGTCGAGAGCGCCGGGCTCCTCCAGCGGGCCGGGGCCGACTTCATCGCCATCCCTTGCGTCAGCGCCCACTTCTTCCTGGAGGAGCTGAGGCAAAAGGTGAGCCTGCCCATCCTGTCCATCTTCGACGCCGTGGCCGAAACCATAGAGCAGGAGCACCCGGACCTGGAGACGGTCGGTCTCATGGCCACCACCGGGACGGTCCAGGGCGGTCTTTTCCAGGCCCGGCTCAAGGCCGGCCGGATCGAGACCCTGGTCCCGGAGGAGGCCAGCCAGGCCCGGATCATGGCCGCCATCTACGACATCAAGAACGCTAAGGCCTCCCGCTCTCGGGCCCGGATCTCGGCCGACCTGGCCGTCGCGGCCGGGCGGCTGGTCGGTCGCGGGGCCCAGGCCATCGTCGCCGGCTGCACCGAGATCCCCCTGGCCCTGGGCCAGGAGCAGGTGAGCGTCCCCTACTTCGACTCCCTGCGCCTGCTGGCCCGGGCGGCCATCCGGGCCGCCGGCCGCGAGCCGGCCGGCGGGGCCTGAACCCGGCAAAATCCCTTCCCGCCCCCTCGGCCGCGACCGGTTCGACCGGGCCCCCGGCCGTCGATGGGGCCGCTTCGGGGATAATGCGTCGTAAAGAACTTGAATAATTATCCAGATAAAGATAGAATACGTTTAAGATTATTTATCACTGGTTGGATAAGTCAGAGTGCAAATAACCGTCCCTTCGTCCCGACTGGCCAGAATCCTGACCCTCGGGGCTGCCTTCATTATCCTGGCCGGATTCGCGGTCCCCTTCCTGAAGAAGTACCTGCCCGGCCTGCCCTTCAAGAATTACCAGCTCATCAACCTGGACGAGGCCACCAGCCTGCCCTCCTGGTACTCGGCCGCGGCCCTGCTGATCTGCTCGGCCCTTCTGGGCCTGATCGCCGCGGCCAAGAGGAAGCTCGGGGAGCCCCGCTCCCTCCACTGGCTCTTCCTGGCCCTGATCTTCCTCTACCTCTCCATGGACGAGGCGGTCGAACTCCACGAGCGGCTGATCAAGCCGCTGCGAGCCGCCCTGGACGCCTCGGGGGTCTTCTACTTCGCCTGGGTCATTCCGGGCGGGATCCTGGTCGTCCTCTTGGGACTGACCTATCTCCGCTTCCTGCTGGCCCTGCCGGCCAGGACCAGGAACCTGGTCGCTCTCTCGGCCGGCCTCTACGTCGGGGGCGGGCTGATCGTGGAGATGCTGGGGGGCTGGTACGCCTCAAGCCACGGCCTGGCCAACTTCTCCTACCGGTTCATCACCTGCTTCGAGGAGTCGCTGGAGCTGGCCGGCGTCATCGTCTTCATTCACGCCCTGCTCGACTACGCCCGCCGGCAGTGGCCGGACTTGTCCATCCGCCTGGACGACTAGACCTTCAGGCCCAGCCCGTCGAACCAGCCCCGGAAGGCCTTCTCCCCCTGGGGCTTCAGGCCCAGACGGCCGCCGGCGTGGAGCAAAGAGTCGTAGAGATTCTGGCCCTGGGAGCGCCCGCCGGCGAGCAGGAATCCCGGCCGCGTCCCCTTGGGGTTGAGGATCTGGACCCTGAGGCCGTGGGAGCTGGTGACCAGGTAGAAGGGTCCTTTCGCGGCGGGCCTCTCCACGTCCACGGCCACCAGCCGCTGCATCACCCCCAGGGCCCGCGGCCCCCACAGGCCCAGGAGGACCCAGGCCTCGGTCATGTCGGTGCAGCCGGGGTCCGGCCAGGCTGGCTCCAGGGGACCACCCAGGTCGAAGAGAGCGGCCTCGCCGGGCTTGAGGCAGCCGACAAAGGCCTGGCCGGTCCAGCGGGCCTGGCCTGGTTCCAGCTCCCCCAGCCCGGCCAGGGCCGGCCCCTGGACCAGGGCCTTGGGCCGGTGGCTCAGGTCAGTAAGGCCGGCCTGGAACTCAACCCCGGCCCCCTCAAAGGCCTGGATGACCGGCCAGCCCGACTGCTCTTCCTCGATGGGCCGGCCCGCCCAGGCGGGCGGAACAATGGCTAGGCTGCGCCTGATCATATCCTCAACCTCTCCCCCTCGGGATCATAGAAGGGCGGTTTGGTGTAGTCGGCCTCGACCTGCCGGCCCTCGCCCCACAGAATAAGCCGCCCGCCCGGCCTGAAGTCCGGATGGGGCTTGACCAGGGCCAGGCCGATGGTCTTGTTCAGAGTCTGGCTGTAGCGGACCGAGGTCACGTAGCCCAGCCGCTCCGGCCCGTCGATGACCAGGAAGCCCTCCTTGACCGCCTGCCGGCCCTCCAGGCTGAAGCCGACCACGGTCTGCTGGAAGGGCTGGCCCTCCAGGAGCCTGAGCATCGGCCCGCCGACCAGGTCCTCCTTGGACCTGTCCCAGAGCCAGCCGAAGCCGGCCTCCAGCAGGGTGGTGTTGCCGTCGATGTCCAGGCCGGGCAGGGCGTGGCCCTTCTCCAGGCGGAGGGTGAACTGGGTCTCCAGCCCGACCGGCCTGAGGCCCGCCTCGGCCCCGGCCTCGAGGAGCTTGCTCCAGACCCAGTTCCCCTGGCTGGCCGGAACGTGGATCTCGTAGCTCAGCTCGCCCAGGAAGCCCATCCGCAGGATGAGGGCCTTGACCCCGGCCACCCCCGCCTCCAACCAGTGCATGTAGGGCAGGGCCTGGTTGGACACGTCCGCTCCGGTCAGCCGGGCCAGGATCTCGCGGGACCTGGGCCCGGCCAGGTTCATGCCGGCCCGGGATTCGGTCAGGTCGACCAGCCAGACTTGCCAGTCCTCCTCGCGGCGCCAGCGGGCGTACCACTCCGGGGTCACCGCCCCCCGGCCGGTCGAGGCGGTGAAGAAGTAGTCGTCCGGGCCCAGCTTGATGATGACCCCGTCGTCGATCATGACGCCTTCTTCGTTGCAGGCCGCGGTGTAGAGGATCTTGTTGCCCTTGAGCCCCTTGAGGCTCTTGGTGTTGACCCTGTCGAGCAGCTTCTCGGCGTCGGGGCCGAAGACGCGGAACTTGCCCAGGGTCGAGACGTCGCACATTCCGGCGGCCTGGCGGACGGCCAGGCTCTCCGCCTCGGGGTGGCCGAAGTGCTCGATCCTGACCCAGGAGCCGGAGCGCAGGGGCACCCCGCCCTGCTCCATCTGGAGTTGATGGAGCGGCGTCAGCCTGGGCTGGTCGTGGTGTCCGACGGCCATGACCCCGAAGCTGAGCGGGGCGGCCGGATTCCGGGGCGTGGTCAGGACCCGGGCCTTCAGCTCGGGGCGCTTCTGGGCCAGGAGATCGGCGAAGTTGGCCTGGCACATGCCGCCCTGGCAGAGACCCATGGTCGTGGTCGTGTAGCGCTTGCAGGTCTCGATGTTGTCGAAGCCCTCCACCAGGGCGGCCTCGACGTCCTTTTCGGTGGCGTCGTTGCAGAAGCAGACAAAGGTCTTGCTCTTGTCCCTGGTCCGGTGGACCGGCCGGGCCGCCGCTCTCAGGGCCGGCGCCCCCTCAAGCCGGGCCTCGGCCTCGGCGGCGATGGCCGCCGCCTCCAGGCCCAGGCCGGCCAGAGCCCTGGCCCCGGCCAGCCGGCCCTGGGCCCGGATGGCCTCGGGGTCCTCCAGGCCGAGGACCCGCCCGGCGGCCTGATAGCCCGACGGCAGGGCCTCGGGCAGATGCAGATTGAGCTCGGGCCAATGGACCAGCCTGGCCCCGGCCTGGCCCAGGAGCTTGTGCCTGGGGTAGAGTCCGGCCGAGGCGACGATGACCTCGCTCTTGATCGCCCGGCCGCCGGAACCGTCCAACCCAACCACCTCGGCGCCCTCGACGGCTCGCCGGCCCCGGGCCGCCACCAGGGTCGCCGCCGGCAGGAGGCTGATTCCGGCCTCGGCCAGAGCCTGGGCCATCTCCGGGCCGGGGCCGTCCGGCCGGAAGTCGGCCAGGCCGGCCACCTCAACGCCGCTGGCGGCCAGGTCCAGGGCCACCCGGGCCAGGTAGTCCTCGCCGCCGGCCAGGAAGGCCCTCCGGCCCGGCCTGACCCCCCAGAGGTGGATCAGGCGCTGGGCCGCCTCGGGCAGGATGACGCCGGGCCGGTCGTTGTGGGTAAAGAGGAGCGGCCGGGAGAGGGCCCCGCTGGCGATGACCGTCGCCCGGGGCCTGATCTGCCAGCTCCGCTCCAAGAGCTCGCCGTCGTCGACCGCCTCGATGCAGACCACCAGCCGGTCCGGGTAGAGGGCCGAGGCCGTGGTCCGGGTCAGGACCTTGAGGTTGTCGTAATCCCGGAGCCGGCCGATCAGCTCACGGACCCGGGCCAGGCCGGCCTGACCCTGAAAGGCCTCGAAGCCGCCCAGGGCCGGCTCGGCCTCGACCAGGACCACCCGCAGCCCGGCCTCGGCCCCGACCAGGGCCGCCTCCATCCCGGCCAGGCCGCCGCCCACGACCAGCAGCTCCGGGGTCAGGTTCATCTCATCGAAGCCGGGCTGCCGCTCCAGGGGCGTGATCTCGCCCAGGTTGCCCGGCGCGGTGCGCAGGGACTTCATGGCCCTGGTCCAGACCCACTTGGGCTTGTACATGGACTTGTAATAGAACCCGGCCGGCATGGCCCAGGAGACCGAGTCGGCCAGCCCCTTGAGGTCCCGGTCCGGGTCGCCCTGGGGCTCGACGGTCTGACCCTCCCGGACCAGGGTCTGGCAGGTCCGGACGTGGGGCCGGCCGTCCACGGTCATTGTGCAGCGGGCGCATTGGCCGCTCAGGCAGAAAGGCGCCCGGGGCCGGTGGTACTTGAACGACCGCGAAAAGACCTTGACCCCAGAGGCCAGCAGGGCCGAGGCGATGGTGTCGCCCTCAAAGGCCTGGACGGCCTGCCGGCGGTAGTAGATGGTCACTCGCCTGGAGCGGTCCAGGACCTGGGTGGGGCTCTCGGGCAGGCGTTCGCTCATGGGTTCAATCCTCGATGATCTCGTTGGTGGCGGTGTCGCGCTTGAGCTTGAACCAGTCGCCGCAGCCGGCGGTGTGATACCACCACTCTTCTTGGACGCCGCTCAAGTTCTCGTTGAAGTACAGGTAGTGCCGCCAGGCCTTCAGATCGGCCTCAGAGCCGGGCTGGGCCTTGACCTCGCCGCCGAACTTGAACTCGTAGACGTCCCTGAGTCCGCAGTTGGGACAGGGAATCAGGAAACCCATGCCGCACCCCCACTAGCTTCTGGCGATGTAGGTCTCGGGAACCATCCGGCCCTCGTAGAAGCGCTCCAGGCCCAGGGACTTGATGTTCTCCGGGCAGCGGCCGGTGGCCATGTACTCGGCCATGTTCTTGCCGCAGGCCGGGGAGGCCTTGAAGCCGAAATAGCCCCAGCCCGCGTCGATAAAGAGGCCCTCGATCTCGGTCCGGCCCATGACCGGGCAGCCGTCCACGGTCATGTCGCACAGTCCTGACCAGGAGCGCATCAGTTTCAGGTTGGCCAGGTCGGGAAAGAGCTGGAGGATGAAATAGGCCTGCTCGGCCGAAAACTCGAAGGTGTTGTAGAGCTTGAAGCTCTGCCAGGGATCCAGGTGGGCGCCCATGATCAGGTCGCCCTTGAGGGACTGCTGGAGGTAGCAGAAGTAGAGCTCGGAGACGATCACCTGATCCAGGAAGGGCCGGATCGGCTCGGTGACCATGGCCTGGAGGGGCAGGGTCACCACCGGCAGGGTCAGGCCGGCCAGCCGGGCCACCTGAGAGGAGTAGCCGCCCGGGGCCATGTGGACCACGGGCGCGGCGATGGCGCCCTTGCTGGTCTCCACCCCCTGGACCCGGCCGTCGGCCAGGTTGATGCCGGTCACCTCGACCCCGACGCAGAGGTCCACGCCCAGGCGATGGGCGCCCTTGCTCAGGCCCCAGACCGCCGCGTCGTGCCTGACCTGGCCGCCAGGCGGGTTGAAGTAGCCGCCGTGGATGGGGATGGCCGCCCGGTCGCTCGCGTCCAGGGCCGGGACCAGCTTCTTGAGCTCGGCCGGGGTGAGCAGGTGGTTCTCGATGCCCATCCGGGTCTGGGTCTCGTGGCGCATGCGCATCGCGTTCAGGCCGGCCTCGCTGTGGGCCAGGCCGACCAGGCCCTTCATCCAGACCATCAGGTTCCACTCCAGCTCGGCGCTCAGCGAGTTCCAGAGCTGGTTGGACTGGACGTAGAGGGGCAGAATCTCCGGGGCCCGCTGGTTGGCCCGGATGACCTCGGTGTTGCGGCCCGAGCCGCCGAAACCCGGGTAACGCCGCTCCAGGACGGCGACGCGCTTGATCTTGTGATCCTTGGCCAGATAGTAAGCCGCGGCCAGGCCGTGAAGCCCGCCGCCGATCACGATCACGTCATAGGTCTTGGCCGGCTCCTTGAACTGCCACAAAGGTCGAGTCTGGGCCATGGCGCCTCCTCGGAATATCCTGTCGGCGGGCCTCCCGATCCGCCTCAAAGGCGAGCCGGGAGCGGTCCCGGGGCGTCTCGAAACAAACGCACGAGAGGAAGTATACCCTTATCCGGGTGGTGACGGGAAGACCTCATCCCGGCCCCGGCCGGACCGGGGGAATTCGATCGCTCCCGGATCCGCTCCCGGCCTCACCGGGCCAAGGTCACCGGCATGCCCATGAGGGGCCAGATCACGCCCACGGCCAGGGCGACCACCAGCATGAGCAGGATGCTGGCCGGGATTCCGTAGGCGAAGAACTCCCCGGCCGTGAACTGCTTGGAGTCGTAGGCGATGGCGTTGGGCGCCGCCCCGACCAGGAGCAGGAAGGGCATGCCCGCCGTGACCAGCGAGGCGAAGAGGATCACCTCCGCGGCCACGCCCAGATAGGGCGCGATGATCAGGGCCACGGGCAGGGAAATGGCGATGGCGGCCACGTTCATGATGAAGTTGGTCATGACCATGACGAAGAAGGCGATGCTCAGGACGAAGACGAACCAGCTGGCCTGCTGGAACATGACCAGCCACTGCACGGCCAGCCACTGGGCCGCGCCCGTGTCCGAGAGGCAGAGGCCGATGCTCATGGCCCCGCCGAAGAGGAGGATGATGTTCCAGGGGATGTTCTCCAGGTCGTTGATGTCCAGGACCTTGAAGACGAAGAAGAGAACCGTGGAGACGAGGATGACGGCCGTCTTGTCAATGGCCTCCAGGGCCGGAATAAAAGAACGCAAGGACATGACCAGGATCACGCCCAGGACCAGGACCACGGCCATTATCTCCTGCCGGGTGATGGGGCCCAGCTCCTGGTGCAGCTCCTTAGCCCTCTCCCTCAGGCCGGGGATGGTCTTCTTCTCCGGCCGGAAAAAGACCATGAAAAAGCCCCACAGGACAAAGACCATGAGCCAGCCGATGGGGAACATGTAATAGCTCAGCTCGATGAAGCCGATGTTCTTGCCCACGATGTCGTTGAAAAATCCGAGGGCCACCGCGCCCCTGGCCGCGCCCAGGAGGGTGATGATGCTCCCGGCCCCGGCCACGTAAGCCATGCCGATGAACAGGCCCTTGCCGAACTTGGTCGGTTTGTTCCCCTCGCCGTAGAGGCTGTAGATGGCCAGCATGAGGGGGTAGATGGTCGCGGCCACGGCGGTGTGGGCCATGACGTGGGTCAGGGCCGCCGTGACCAGGAAGCAGCCCAGGTAGATCATGCTGGTCCTCTCCCCGACCACGACCAGCATCTTGTAGGCCAATCGCCTGGTCAGGCCCGTCTTGGTGAAGACGAAGCCGATGACGATCGAGGCGAAGATGAACATGACCGAGGGGACCATGAAGTCCGAGAAGGCCGCCTTGGCCGGCCGGATCAGGAACATGGCCTGGAGGAGGCCGATGGCTAGGCTGGTCACGCCGATGGGCACCACCTCGAAGACCCACCAGGTGCCGGCCAGCAGAAACACGGCGATGGCGCCCTTGCCCTCCCGGCTGAGGCTGAAGTGCTTGCCGGCCGGATCGACCGCGTCCGGCCAGGCTGGCATGAAGTAGACCACGGCGAACAAGGCCGCGCCGAGCAGGATGAAGAACGTCCGCTTCCGATCCACTCTCTAACCCCCAGGTCAGGGTCTGGTCGCCAGGTCCGGGCCTGGCCGCCGAGTTGATTTCGATTGGCGGGCGATCCCCCTCTGGGGGGCTGGATCAGCTCCGCTGGCTCAGAGGCTGCATTCCCTCTTTATCGTCCGGCACAGCTCCATAAATACGTCGCTCAGGCGCAGGATGCCCACCACCTCGCCCTGCCGGGTGACCAGGAGGGACTGGTGATGGTGCATGATCAACTGGTGGATGGCCTGGTCAAGGGTCGCCTCTTCCTCGACGTACTCGCCGGCGGTCGGGGTGTACATGGCGTCCCTGACCTTGATCTCACTGGCCTTGCGGCAGATGTCGTCCAGCGGCTTCTGCCAGAGGCCGCTCTTCTCGATGAGGGACCTGATGAACTGGGGGCTGAAACCCAGGCCGGCCGCGTGCTTGATGTCGCCGAATTCCTTGTAGCCCGGCTCCAGGGCGCGGATGACGTCCCACTGGCTCAGCTTGCCCACGACCCGGCCCTTGGCGTCCAGGGCCAGGATGGCCCGGTGCTTGTACTTCTCCTTGGCGAAGCGCTCCTGGGCCTCCTCCAGGGCCATGACGGCCTCGTAGAGCGTCGCCTCCTGGGAAACGGTGGCGTATCCGGCCAGCTCGATCATCAGTTCCTTGACTTTTCTCTTGGTCACTTCCGCGCACCCCGCTGCTGGGCTGGAGCCTCAAATGAACCCCTTGACCTCACCCGGCGGCCCAGCCCCTGAAGGCAGGGCTCTTGATCTATAATTCACAAACCTTCCCGCCACGCACGGTCCGACAAACCTCGGCCGGGGGTTCTGACCGGCGTCTTTTTCATGGCCTCCAACCTACTAAGTTGCGCCAAAAAAGTACAGCCATTTCTAGGCCCTGAAACCCCGGTTCCCCACCCGGATCCAGGCCTTCCGCCCCCCGGCCCGCGCGGCCCGGCCGGCCGGCCCTAGTAGCCCTCCCGGGCCGCGGCGACGATGGCCTTCAGGTTCTCCAGCGGCGTGGACAGGGGAATGGCGCACTCCGGCCCGATGATGGCCACCCCGGCCTCGATGGCGTAGCGGGCCTGCTTGAAGACGTCCTCGGGCGTGCCCTGCAGGAGGGCCTGGGGATTGTTGACGTTGCCCACCAGGGATATCCTGTCCCCGATCCGCTGGACCGCCTCCTTGGCGTCGACCTGCCACTCAAAATGATAGGCGTCCACCCCTGAATCGGCGAAAAGCTCCAGCCGGTCGGAACAGTCGCCGCAAACGTGAAGGATGAGCGGGCCGCCGATCTGGGCGGTGATCTCCTGGTGGATGGGCAGGAGAAGCTCCTGATAGTGATAGGGCCCCACCAGGTTGCCCGTGGCGTGGTCGGCCAGGCAGACCACATCGGCTCCGGCCTGGAACTGGGCGTTGGCAAAGGCGATGGTCACGCCCATGACCTGGCGCATCATCTTGACGACCTTGTCGGTCTCTCCCAGACCGACCTTGAGCAAGAGGTTCTGGGTCCCGGCCAGGTGGTAGCTGATGGTCCAGGGGCCCATGACCTTGCCAAAGACGGCCGCCCGGTCGCCGACCTGGCGCCTGAGGATGGAGATGGCCTCGAGAACGACCTTGAAGGACGGCTTCTCCAGGATGTTCTCCGGCACCTCCACGTCCGAGAAATCGGCGTAGGGAAAATCCTTGGCGTCGGGCATGCGGTCGCGGTCGCCCCAGTCGACGGTGCAGCCCAGGGCGGCCGCCTCCTGATGGACGCTGTACTCGGGCATGACCGTGTCAAAGCCCAGGACCTCGTGGCCGGCCAGGGCCAGATCGGCCATGGCCGCGGCCTCCAGGTGGGCTTGGGGGAAGCCCACCCCGGCGGCGTCCATGAGGCCGTGGCAGACGATGGAGGTCGGATTGCCCACCGGCGGCCGGGAACCCTTCCGGCCGTTGAACAGGGCCGACATGACCAGGTTGCGAGGCGTGTTCTTCATCTCTTATCCTCCGGCCGAAGCAGTAAGAATCGAGAAAACCCGGCTCAAAAGTCGCCATCCGATCAAGCAAGCCGGGGCAAGTCTATCATGATTCCGGCCGCCAGGGCCACAGCCTGGGCGCGGCCCTGGCGGATGGATTGAAAAGACGAGCCGCGCCAATTTCCCTTGGCGACGCGGCCGCGTCCGTGGCCCCACCGCGCAGCGACTAGGTAGAGCCATGAAGGGTCTGTCGAGTAATAACCTTGCCGGAGTCGGCACCTGGCCCTCAGCCTCCGCGACGTGGAAAGACGGTCCGTCTACGAATTACGAGCCCTTCATCTTGAAGCCAGACCAGGGGTTGATTGCGGCCTTCGGCCTGGTGTCGGGGACGCGGCCCCGACACCATCAAACAAACGTTATAATCATTAAATATGTCGTAAACTGTACGCCCGAGACAATGAGTCGAGGGTGCCCCAAGCCTTCAGGCTTGGGAAAGGATTGGTTTTTCCCCCGCCCGCGGGCGCAAATGGAGGTGGCACGGGCATCTTGCCCGTGATTCCCTATTCCCCGGCGCTTGGGAGGCAATAATCACGGCCAGGATGGCCGGGCCACCTCGGTTGGGGCTTGTCCTGGCCTTCGGCCTGCCGCCAGGGACGCGGCCCTGGCGGCACCTTCGCTTGGCCTGCGGCCTGGTGTCGGGGGCGCGGCCCCGACACCACATATTTTGCTGTTTAATGGTAAGTTGTTTTGGTTTCCAGTGGCGCCGCGGCCGCGTCCGTGGCGCCACCGCGCCGCGATGAAACAGTGTCAAGAAGCGGCCGGCTTCGATCTTGACCCGGCTCGGGGACCTGTCCTAATTTATCGACCAGGCGCGATCCCAGGAGAGAGCCATGGACATCAGCGAGCCCAAGATCAGCCGGGGCGAGGTCCTCGTCCTGGACGAACCCAATTTCAATCCGGACAACGTCTGCCTCGTCACCGGGGCCGGCTCGGGCATCGGCCGGGCCGCGGCCCTGGCCGCGGCCCTCAACGGGCTGACCGTGGTCGGCCTGGACATCGACCCGGAAGGCGGCCGCCTGACCAGGGAGATGGTCCAGGACTGGGGCGGCCGGATGGTCTTCGTCAGAACCGACCTGACCCAAGACCAGGACATCGAGCGGGCCGTGGCCGAGGCGGCCGGGGCCGGGGCGATCAGGTACCTGGCCAACGTGGCCGGGATCCAGCACATCGATTCGATCGAGAACTTCCCCATGGACAAATACGACCTGATGCAGCGGATCATGCTCCGGGCGCCCTTCTACCTGGCCAAGCTGTGCATCCCCCACATGAGGCGCAGCCCGGACGGCCGGGGCGTCATCGGCAACATGGCCTCGATCCACGCCCACGTCTGCACCCTGAACAAACCGGTCTACAACATCACCAAGTTCGGGCTGAGGGCCCTGAGCCAGTCCATCTCGGCCGAGGGCGAGGGCCTGATCCGCTCCTTCAGCGTCTCCACCGGCTACGTGGCCACGCCCCTGGCCCTCAAGCAGGTCCCCTCCCAGGCCAAACAGCGCGGCATCAGCCAGGAGGCGGTGGTCAGGGACGTGATGATGGCCAAGTCCCGGGTCAAGGAGATGATGAAGCCCATCGAGGCGGCCAACCTGTTTCTCTTCGGCTTCTCCCGCTTCGCCAACTACCTGGTCGGCGGCGACCTCCTCTTTGACGGCGGCTTCGTCCTGACTTACTAGCCCGCTCCGGACCGGGCCGGGCCAGGTTGACAAGGTTCTCCGGCCTGTATTAGGTTGACGGCGGAGAGCCTTCCGGCCGGAGATTCGACTCAGGCCGCCGTCGATACGAAAGGAGCCCCATGAATCCCTGGCGGGTTTACCGGTACGCCAGTACCAGCAGAATTGTTTTCGGTCCGGGCAGTCTGGAGCAGCTCCCCCGGCAGACCGGCCCCCAGGCCAAGCCCTTCATCGTCACCGACAAGGGGGTCGTCGCGGCCGGCATCCTGGAAAAGACGACCAAAATTCTGGACAAGGCCGGCCTCGGCTTCGCCGTTTTCGACTCCACCCTGCCCGATCCGCCTCTGGAGATGATCGAGGAAGCGGCCTCGCTCTACCTGGACCAGGGCTGCAGCGCCCTGATCGGACTGGGCGGCGGCAGCTCCATCGATTCGGCCAAGGCGGTCGGGGTCAGGGTCAGCAATTCCGGGAGGCTGGAGGAGTACGCCTCGGGCAAGCCCCTGGAGAACAAGCTGCCGGCCCTGATCGCCGTGCCGACCACGGCCGGGACCGGATCCGAAGCCACCCCGGTGACTGTGATTTCCGACACCGAGAAAAAGGTCAAGATGCTCCTCTGGAACGCCAAGATACTTCCCCAGGGGGCCATTCTCGACCCGCTCCTCCTGGCCGGCCTGCCGCCCCGCCTGGCCGCCGAAACCGGCGCCGACGCCCTGTCCCACGCCGTCGAGGCCTTTGTCTCGCTCAACAGCCAGCCCTTCTCCGACGCCCTGGCCCTGGAGGCGGTCCGGCTCGTGGCCCACTATTTGCGGCCCATGGTCGGCGACCCGGCCAACGTGGAGGCGGCCGGTCACATGCTCGCGGCCGCCTGCCTGGGCGGCATGGCCTTCAGCGCGGCCGGACTGGGGCTGGTTCACGCCCTGGCCCACCCCCTGGGCGCCCACTACCACGTCAGCCACGGCAAGGCCTGCGCCCTGTTCCTGCCCCTGGTCATGGAGTTCAACTCGATCGCCTGCCTGGACAAGATGGCCGCCCTGGCCGAGGCCATGGGCGAGGACGTCCACGGCCTGGCCCCCCACCGGGCGGCCGAGCTGGCCGTGCACGCGGTGACCAGCCTCTTCGACCAGATCGGCGTGCCGGCGACCTACGACGAGCTGGGCATCGACTTCGAGCTCAGACCGGAGATGGTCGAGGAGGTCCTGTCCGTGCCGACCCACCAGACCAACCCCCGGCGCTCGGACGCCGGCCAGATCAAGGCCCTCTTTGAGACGCCGGCCTAGGGGAGAGAATGTCCACCACCCTCCAGCATATCCTGGCCCTGCTCCTGGTCGCCGGAGTCTTTGTCCTGACCCGCCTGGCCGTCGGCTGGAAGATGAAGCGGGCCGCGGCCGGCATCGTCGGCGATCTGCGCCGCCGCGGGGCCCTGGACTTTCACTCGGCCGTGGATCTCGAGTACGCCAAGCCGCAGTGGCTGCGCCTGGGGCTGCGGGACTACCGGCCCAAGGCCCTCCAGGCCCTGGTCCAGCACGGCGTGGTCGGCCTGACCGAGAGCGGCAAGTACTACCTGGCCCGGGACCTGGAATTCCCGCCGGGCGGCAAACCGACCTAGCCGCCCGCCGCAACCGGTCAGACGGCGATCCCCCCGGGCGGGCCTACTTGAAGAGCAGGCCGGGCAGCCAGAGGGCCAACTGGGGGAAGAACAGGACAAGGGCTAGGCCGATCACCTGCAGGATCATGAACTCCATCATGCCCCGGTAGATCTTGCCCAGGTCCCAGGCCGGGGCCACCCCCTTGAGATAGTAGGCGGCCATGGCCACCGGCGGCGAGAGAAAGGCCGTCTGGAGGTTGACCGCCACCAGGGTGGCGAACCAGACCAGATTGAATTTCAGCTCCTGGACCACGGGCATGAAGATGGGGACGAAGATGAGCACGATGGCCGGCCATTCCAGGGGCCAGCCCAGAATGAAGATGACTATCATCAGGATGACGATCATGCCCACGGGGGGAAGGGCCAGGGAGAGCATGGTCTTGGTGATGAGGGTGGCCGTCCCCAGCCTGGCGAAGACCGCCCCGTAGATGTTCGAGGCCACGGCCAGGAAGAGAATCATGGCCGAGGTCTGCAGGGTCTTGTGGGAGGCCGCCCTGAGGGTGTTCAGATTCAGCCGGCCGTAGAGGGCCGTCAGGACCACGGCCCCGGAAGCGGCCATGGCCGCCCCTTCGGTGGGCGTGGCCAGGCCGGCGATGATGCTCCCCAGAGCGGCGAAGATGATGGCCCCCAGGGGAACGATCCCCGAGAAGAACTCCTTGATGATCTGCAGGATCGAGGTGGGCCGCTCCTCCATAGGCAGCCGCGGTCCCAGGGCCGGGTTGATGTAGCACCTCATCAGGGTGTAGCCGATGAAGAGGCCGGAGAGAACCAGGCCCGGCAGGATCGCGGCCATGAAGAGCTGGACCACCGAGACCCCCAGGACCGGCCCCAGGAGGACCAGCATGACGCTGGGGGGGATGAGGATTCCCAGGCAGCCGCCGGCCGTGATCACCCCGGCCGACAGGGCGACGTCGTAACGGCTCTTCATCATCGCCGGGGCGGCCAGGAGCCCAATGACGGTCACCGAGGCGCCGATGATGCCGGTGGCCGTGGCGAAGACGGTGGCCGTGAGCAGGACCCCGAGGTACAGGGAGCCCCGGACCCGGCTCAGGATGAACTGGAACGACCGGAACAGGCGCTCCATCAGGCCGGCCTGTTCCAGCATGTGCCCCATGAAGACAAAGAGGGGCACCGCGGCCAGGGTCTCCTCCTTCATCAGTCCCAGGGTCTGGTAGTACATCAGGTAGAAGACCCGGTGGCCCATGCCCCAGTAGCCGAAGACCACGCTCAGGATGATCAGGGTGAAAGCGATGGGGAAGCCGACGAAGATGCCGGTCAGAAGCGCCCCCAGGAGGATCAGGCCGATGATCTCGGTGTTCATAGCCGCTCCCCCCTCAAGGCCGCGTAGAAGCTCTTGAGAAGCTCCGAGAACCCCTGAATCATGAGCAGGACCGCGGCCAAGGGGATGACCGTCTTGAAGGGATAGATCGGGGGCATCCAGGGAGAGGCGTCGGAACGCTCCAGGATGTGCCAGGAATGGAGGGCCTCCTGCCAGCCGGCCAGGAAGAAGAGGATCATGCCCGGGTAGAACAGGCAGACGTACAGGACCGCGTCGATCCGGCCCTGCCACTTGATCGGGAAGCGATCGTAGAAGATGTCGGTCCGGATGTGCCCGCCCTTGTGCAGGCAGTAGGTGGCCCCGAGCATGAAGTGGCTGCCGTAGAGCATGAAGGAGATGTCGTAGGCCCAGATGGTCGGCGCGTCGAAGAGGTAGCGGGCGATGACCTCGTAAGTCAGCCCGAAGACCAGGGGAAAGATCATCAGGGAGAATATCTTCCCCGACAGTTCCCCGACGTAGGTGTCAATCAGGCGGACCGTTCTGGCCAGCCAGGCCGGGGGTTGGTTCATGGACGGACCTTCCCTTCTCCTTTTTGATCGTGCACTCGGCTGCTTACCTGGGCGCACCGGAAACAAAGGCCGACGCCTCGGGACGAAAACCGGGGCTTGAGGTCATTACGAGGCGGGTGACGGTCTCGGCCGCCCCCGTTCAGCCGTTCGAAGCCTCCCGGCCCGTTGGGGCCTTGTTGCAGGCCCTTCCTTTTCTTCCGGCGTCGAGACTTCAAGGGAGAGGGGTCATAGACCCGAATAACCCCTCCCCCGACCTGGCGCCGCCTGACCCGGACCCCTACTTCTTCTCGGGCCAGTAGTAGTCGGCGCAGAACGCGTAAGGCGGATACATGAACCGGTGCGCCGGCACCATCAGGCTGGCGAACTCGCGCTGCGAGTCCAGGACTTTCTTGAAGAAGGGGTCCTTCTCCGACTCGGCCTTGGCGATCTCGTCCCAGTTCTTGAGGCAGGCGATCAGGATGTCGTCCGGAGTCCGGTGGATGGTGACCCCATACTTCTCCCTCAGATCCTTGAGAGCCAGGGCGTTGTACTTCAGGAACCATGACTGCCAACGGACAAAGGTGGTGATCGTGGCCGCGTCCACGATGGCCTGCAGGTCCCCGGGCAGCTTGTTCCAGACGTCGGTGTTGAAGAGCAGCTCGCCCACGGAGGTGTTCTCGTGGATCCCGGGCATGTAGTAGTTCTTCCAGATCTCGTGGAAGCCCATCTTCATGTCTTCGCCGGGGGTGACCCACTCGGCGGCGTCGATCACGCCCCTCTCGGCCGCGGGCACGATCTCCCCGCCGGGTATGTTGACCACGCGCAGGCCGGCCCTCTGGAAGATCTCGCCGGCCATGCCCCCGATGCGCATCTTGACGCCCTTCATGTCCTCCCAGGACTTGACCGGGTTCTTGAACCAGCCGAAGGACTGGGGCGCCGAAGGCAGGATGGGCCAGGCCTTGATCTTGAGGCCCAGGATCTTCTGGTAGAACTCGTTGTAGAGCTCCAGCCCGCCGCCTTCGTACATCCAGCCCATGTAGTCGGTGAAATCCATGCCAAAGGTGCCGCCCGGCCCTCCGGTGAACAGACCGGCCACTTTGCGCTTGCCGTACCAGTAAGAGGCCCAGGCATGCCCCCCGTCGAGCACTCCCCGGGAGACCGCGTCCAGCAGCTCAAAGGGCGGCACCACGGCCCCGGCCGGAAGGGGCTCGATGTCCAGCCGCCCGCCGGACATCTTCTTGACCATTTCGCAGAACATCTTGAAGTTATCGAAAAGCGTGGAGCCGGCCGGCCAGGTGGCCTGAAACTTGAGCTTGAACGGGGCTTGGGCGAGAGCTTGGTGCGGCTGAGGAGCCAGCAGCAGGGCCAGGACAATTACCCCCACAATGAACCCAACGCCGACGAGAGCCTTGGTCTTCATCTTCCCCCCTTTTCCAGAAAAACCCCTTTCTCCTTTAAAAACCTCCCTCTCTTGGAACGATTACGGAAAAATCTTACTCAGAAATAAATGGGCCTGTCAACCCGAAAGAGCTGGCCAATCCGAACTCAATCAGGGCGCTCTTCCCGCCCGGTCTTGACTCGGGTCCGCTATCCCGGGTCGCACAAATGAGCTCCCTCCCCACCGCGGTCGGACCGTCCCCGGTCGGCCAGGACCCCGGAGATCGCCCGGCGCCATCCGCCGCCGGGTCGGGCCGGCTGGACATCACCCCCATGACCACTGGCTCGGTCGCGGGCGCCTTCGAACTTTTCGACGCCGTGTCCAAGGGCGTTCTCGACTGCGTCCGGGGGCTGGGCCTCTACTCCAAAAAGGCGCGCTCCTAGTTCGAGGACTTCAAGGGCATCAAGGTCAGGAACGTGGACTGGTTCGTGGACATCCTCAACCGGATGGGCGGCAACGCCTTCCAGGCCGTCTTCATGGGCCTGGGCGGGGGCAACGTCATCTCCGACCTGCTCCTGAGCCTGGAGGTCAGCCCCTACGTCGTCCTCTACATCATGATGGGCTGCGTCTTCGTCCTGGGCATGTTCATCGACTGGATCGGCATCCTGCTCATCATCGTGCCCATCTTCATGCCGGTCTGCTACCAGCTCCAGTTCAACCCGGTCTGGTTCGCCGCCCTGATCGCGGTCAACATCCAGATGGCCTTCCTGACCCCGCCCTTCGGCTACTCCATGTTCTACCTCAAGGGCATCGCCCCCGAGGAGATGACCATGATCCACATCTACAAGGGCGTGGTCCCGTTCATCATCATGCAGTGGGTGGCCATGATCATCTGCATCACTTTCCCCGACTTCGTGCTCTGGCTGCCCCGGATTCTCTTCGGCGAGGGCGCGGTGGGTTGAGCAACCGCCTGGCTGGCGACTGAAAAGGCCCCCGGGGCTTCGGCCCGGGGGCCTTTCTGGTGCGGGAAGATCAGGTCGAACGGGCCCGGGCCGTCAGCCCCAGCCCCAGGGGTTTCTCATTCAGCCAGGACCCGGGGCAGCCAGAGGCAGAGTTCGGGGATCAGGACGATGACAACCACCACCAGGGCCTGAAGGCAGACGAAGGGGACAATGCCTCGGTATATCTGGGACAGCTCCAGCCCGACGTCGAGGCCCTTGAGGTAGAATATGGAATAGGCGAAGGGGGGCGTGAGAAACGAAATCTGAAGGCTGGTGCACAGAACCAGGCCCACCCAAAGGGGATCAAAGCCCAACTTCATCAGAATCGGGGCGAAGATGGGCACGACGATCATCAGGATGCCGATCCAGTCAATGAACATGCCCAGGAAAAGAACGATCAGGAGCAAGGCGATGAAGATGCCCCAGCTTCCCAACCCCAGGGAAACGAGGCCATCCGAGATGACCGTTCCGCAGCCGGCGCTCAAGAAAGCTCCGGTGAACATGCTGGCCCCGACAGCGATGAAAATGATCATCGCCGTCACCCTGATGGTGACGTAGCAGTTGTATTTGATGACGCTCCAGGTCACCCGCCTGTAAGCCACTCCCAGCAGCGTGGCCCCGATGGAGCCCACCGCCCCGGCCTCGGTCGGCGAGGCGAAGCCGAAGAAGATCGAGCCCAGGACCATGAAGATGAGGAGGACCGGAGGGAAAAGATACTTCACCCCGCTGATCATGGACTCCAAGCTGAAGAACTTGAGCCCTTCCTCCTTGGGCAGTGGCGGACCCAGGCTGGGGTTCATGGCCGTCCTGATGATGATGTAGGCAATGTAGGACACCCCCAGAAGGCACCCCGGAATGACCGCCCCGGCGAACATCTGGATGACCGAGACCCCGGCCATGGGCGCGTAGAGAATGAGCATGATGCTGGGCGGGATGAGAATGCCCAGCGTCCCGCCCGCGCAAACTGCCCCGCTGGCCAAACGCTGGGAGTAACCCGCCGCCAGCATCGAGGGGATGGCCAGGAGGCCGACCGCCGTCTCCGAGGCGCCCACCACGCCGGTGGTCGCGGCGAAAAGCATGGCCAGGATGATGGTGGCCACGGCCAGACCGCCGTTCAGGCCGCTCATCCAGCGGTGCAGAATCCGGAAGGCCTTGTCCGCCACGCCGGAGGACCGCATCATGTTGCCCATGAATATGAAAAGAGGCACCGCGGCCAGGATGTACTCGGAAAGGACGCCGTTCATGACCCGCTGGGGAATCATGTACAGGTAGGCCTGGCCCGAGGTCAGCACCCCAAAGAGCAGGCCCACGCTGGCCACGCCAAAGGCCAAGGGAAAGCCGGCCATCAAGACCAGCAGACTGGCGATCATGAGGATGGTAGTCAGCTCAGGACTCATCTGACTCTCCCTTGATGAGGAACCTCAGGTTTCTGATGAAATCCGCAATTCCCTGAAGAAGAAAGAGAAGCAAGCCGAAGCTGATGACCAGCTTGAACGGACCCAGATAGGGCCGCCAAACGCTGGCCGAGGATCGCTCGCCGTAAAGGAGCGACCAAAGGGCGTGCCCCCCGCACTTGTAGACAAGAATGATCAGCAGCGGGAAGAATAAAACGATGTAGCAGATAACGTCCATCCTGGCCCGTCCCCGGGGTGACAGGCGGCCGTAGATGAGGTCCATGCGGACGTGACCCCGGTGAAGATGGCAATAGGCCACCCCCAGCATGGTGTGGGCTCCGTAAAGCATGTAGGTCGAGTCGAAAATCCAGAGGTTGGGCATGGCGAAGAAGTAGCGGAGAGTGATATCGTAGCCGATGCCCAAAATAAGAATGATTATGATGTAGCTGCCCAGTTTGCCAGTCCACTCACTGGTGGCGTCAATGAGCCGCAGAAACCGCTCCATGCCATGCTCTCCCGGCAAGGGCGGGCCATCACCCCCCTAGGCGATGGCCCGCCGGTGGTTTTTCAGTGGGGCAGGTTATAGGTCTTGACGTAGGGATACCACTTCTTGCCCCAGGCCTTTTGAGAGTTCCAGACCTTGGCGAAGAACTCGTCCTTGGCGGCCATTTCATCCAGGTAATCGTGGGCCCACTTGACCATGGTCTGGACCTCCTCCGGGTCCATGCTGATGATCTCGATGCCCTTCTCCTTGAAGAAATCAACCGCCTTGATGTTCTCTGATTCCATCCACAGCCACTCTTTGAGTCGGCTGGCGTAAAGGGAGTACTCCAGGATGAGCTTCAAATCGTCCGGCAGGGCCTCGTAGGCCTTCTTGTTGACCAGGATCTCGGTCTGAGACGAGGGCTGGTGAATACCGGGCAGCATGACGTACTTGCAGATCTCCCAGATGCCCAAGGTCTTGTCAAAAGCGGGAATGGAGTACTCAGCCGCGTCCAGGACGCCCCGCTGGAGATTGGGCATGATCTCGCCACCGGGAACGAAAATGACCGACATGCCGTGCTTTTGCAGGACGTCGCCCATGAGGGGCATCATCCGCATCTTGAGCCCCTTCATGTCCGCTATCTTGTGAATGGGCTTCTTGGACCACATGAAGTTTTCCATGGATATGGGCGGCACGGGAAAGACCTTGAGGTTGAATCCGTAGTGATCATACATCTCCTGGTAGAGTTTGATTCCGTTTCCTAGGTAAAACCAGGCCATGTATTCCGTTACATTCGGACCAAAAGGAATCGTGGTGAAAAGAGATGCCGCCGGCATTTGTCCGGAGAGATAAACGGCGGCACTCCATCCAGCCTCCACCTGCTTTTTGGATACGGCCTCCTGAATCTCGAAGACCGGAACGATCTGGCCCGGCTCGTAGAGTTTCGTTCTGATGGTTCCCCCACTGATGAGTTCAAGCTGGTGCACAAAATCGACCAAAGCCGCCATGCCCGGCACCTTGATGGGAAGGCAAGAGGGGATTCTCATTCTAATCGTTTCTTCCTTCTCCTCTGCCATTGTGGCGGCTGAGAGTCCAAACAAAAACAGGAACATCACCGTAGTCACAAAACCAATCCTTTTCATTTTGCACCTCCTGTTTGATTGTAGGATATTGATCTATCCCTTACCCGACGACGCAGGATCCTTCAATTTTTCGGATGAAACGGTTTTCTCCACCATAGCCTCCTCCACTTGGCAACATTGCGTGGCCTGCGGCATGCTTCAGGGAGGTCGAAGCAGTCATCAGAAACAAACGATCACCCTCCGCCTCATCGGCGTCATGAGAAGTCGCTTAGGACGATAGTGGGAATGGTTTTGCCTGTCAATGAAAATCGGGGCGCAGGATGTTAGGGAGACAATGGACGGGTGCCTTTTAGTATCCCACAAGATGGGACCTTCGGTCCAACGGCATAGGGGGTGAAATTACTTGCACGCTCGTCCGATTCTGGTCGTTAATGACCAAAAGTTTCGATATCCCCAAACGCGGTCATACCGGCTTCCGCCTTCATGAAACGGCATCATGCCGCTTGTGCCCGACGATCGAAATAGAGATGTTGAAGGAGATGTTTTCTGAGGAAGAGGCCGCCATGTCCACAGTCCTCACAGAGCGGGACTGGAAACACCCGACTCGGTGGCGGGAAGGATAAAAAGGCCCGTCG
>ENA-OSEO01002159-OSEO01002159.1-sediment-metagenome-genome-assembly--contig:-NODE-2159-length-29583-cov-3.571646_pt1 | contig 29583 bp, 28 predicted proteins | sample MGYA00237883_ERZ534232 | MGnify/ENA metagenome assembly ERZ534232 | reverse complement strand
CCCGCACAGTTCAAAGGGGCGGGTGGTGCCCCGGCCTTCCGACAGGTTGGTCCCCTCCAGGAGCACCTGCCCGGGGTAGACGACAGCGCTGTCCAGGGATGGGAGGTTGGGGGAGGGCAGCACCCAGGGCAGGCCGCAGGTCTCGAAATAATCGCGCCGCCGCCAACCCTGCGCCGGGATCACCTCCAGGTCGCAACCCAACTTTTGGATGGCGTTATAATAGCGGGCCAATTCCCCCAGGGTCAGGCCGTGGCGCATGGGCAGGGGGTAAGGCCCCACAAAAGAAGCCCACTCGGGCTTTAACATATTCCCCTCCACCTGCACTCCGCCGATGGGGTTGGGCCGGTCCAGCACCGCTACTTTGACTCCGGCCGCCGCGGCCTCCATCACTTTGGCCACCGTGGCGGCAAAAGTATAGACCCGGGTGCCCACGTCCTGGAGGTCCACCAGGACCACGTCTATTTTCTCCAAGGAATCAGGGGGAGGAGCCATCCGCGGCCCATAGAGGCTGACCACCGGCAGCTTCAAGAGCGGATCGAGAAAATCCGAAGAGGAGATCATGTTGTCCTGCTTCTCCCCCAAGAGACCATGCTGGGGGCTGAACAGGACCCGGAGTTGACCGGGAAACCGGCTGGCCAGCAATTCCCGGGCGCTGACCAGATCGGCGCTAACACTGGCCGGATGGCTTAAAAGCCCCAGGCGCGCCCCCTTCACCCAGGCAGGAGGATCGTGCGCTAAGACTTCCAAGCCGGAGATTACCCGAGTCATATCAAAAATATTTTGAGGCTGGGAGCCATCAGCCCCTAGCCCCTAAAACTATTGCCAAAGTCATCGTCCAGAGGTCAATTGTCAGTTAGTTTTTACTCTGGCTACTGGCCCCTCCCATTAAAACTCCGCCTCTTCTCTTTTCAACACCGGCCGCATCATCAAAACCACGTCGTGGGTCACCCCGTCTTTGCGGATAAAGTAGTCGTCCAGAGTGGCCTTGATCTCGAACCCTTTGGTCCGAAAGGCCTTGATGACCTTCTTATGGTCCGCCAGTACCTCCGCTTTCAGCCATTGCAGATTTTCTTTCAGGGCCAGGCTGAGGAGTTCTTCCAACATCAAGGAACCCATTCCCAGGTTGCGGTAGACCCGGGAGACGAAAATGCGAATCTCGCCTATATGCTTGGCCGCATGTTTGCCCCGGTGCAAGGTGGCGTCGGCAATGAGGTGGTTGCTTTCCAAATCTACGGCCACCAGGGGCAATACCTTGTGGTAATCTATATGGTCGATCCAGTAGTTGATGAGCTTTTGGTTTTTGACGTCCTGTTTCAGAAACCGGATATCTTCGTCGGGGGCATCCTGGAACAGATGGATGAGGCCGTCCCGGTCCTGATTGTTGAGGAAGCGGAACATCACCCGCTTGCCGTTACTCAGGGTGACGAATTTGCGGTAAGCCACATAGTTAATCATTACCGGCCTCAGAAAAGGTATTTACCTGCTCATGATACCGGGTTCAGCGGATTTGTCAAGGTAACCGCCGGGTTAATGATCAGGAAGAGGTCGCTTGTAGCAACCGCCATGATCGTTAAACGGCTTTGATTTTTCCTACGGAGGCGGTGGAGAATAACCATGTGAAAATATACACAAAATAATTTTATTAAAGTGTTTTTTAACTAAATTTCACCGGATAGCGATTTTTGCCCTGATATTTTTTCCCTCCCTATGAAAATCGAGGGAATTGCAAGCATAGGCGAGATTGAAAAATCAGGAAGAGAGGCCGCAGGTTTCTCGGCCGCCGTTAATGCATATAATTGGCGACTTTTATCTTGCTGAATTGATTGAGCAAAAAATTAGCCGGGATTTAAGCCGCCCCGTTACTTGGCCGCGGCCGGGGTGGGTTCTCCCGGAAATCAAGGGGTGGCTAACCTCAATCTGGCGACACCTCCTTTGACCGGAATCGCCGCTAACGGCTAATATCACTTTCACCAATTCAACGGTGACCAGGGCACTTACCCTGGAAACGCCCCTCACCCGGGAAGGAGACTATGCAAGGTATCTGGCAACAGGTCAAGAGCTTAATCAAAGAAGAAATATCGCCCTCTGGCTTTCATCTCTGGATCGAACCCCTGGGGGTCCTTCCCGAAGCGGAAGATGCACTGATTCTGACCTGTCCCAATCCTTTCGCTCTCCGTTGGGTTAAATCCCATTACTTCGATTATATCCGCCAGGCCTTATCCCAGGTGTGCGGCCAGGGACTGCCGGTCAAACTTTCTGCCCTCCCCGGAACACCGAAGCCCCAGAATCAGGCCCAGGCTTGTCAGGCGGATTTGCCCCTGCCGTCGCCAAAACACTCCGGTGGCGGCAGTTTTAATGGTAGTTTCACCTTTGACCAGTTCGTGGTAGGGGCTTCCAATCGCCTGGCTTTTCAGGCATCCAAGGCCCTGGCCCGCGACGACACCTTTTTCAACCATATCCTTTTTCTGACCGGCGGCCCCGGCTTGGGGAAGAGCCATCTCTCCCAAGCGGTGGGAAATTTTCTGGCTCAATCCGCACCAAACGGCCCGGTGCACTATCTCTCCGCCGAGACTTTCGCCAATGAAATGGTGCGGGCCTTAAGAAACGGCCGCATGTCCCAATTCAAGGAGCGCTACCGCAAGAATTGTGAAGTCCTGCTGCTGGAAGAGGTGCAGTTCCTGAGCGGCAAGGAAAAAATCCAGGCGGAGATGTGCTACACCCTGGATACTTTGATGAGCCGCAAAACCAAGCTGGTCTTCACCAGTTGTTACCTGCCGGGGGAGATCAGCCAGCTCTCCCAGGAACTGCGCTCCCGGCTCACCGGCGGCATCATCACCCCCATCGGCCCCCCGGATTTTCCCACCCGGGTCAATATCCTGGCCAAGAAAGCCGAGAACCGCGGGGCCCAGGTATCCCCCAAGATCCTGGAATACTTGGCGGAATTTGTCACCGAAGACGTGCGCCGCCTGGAGAGCGCCATCGATTGCCTGATGGCCCGCTCCACCCTGTTGCAGAAACCCTTCAACCTCAGTTTGGCCGAAGAGGTGCTCCAGGATCTGCAGGCGGTGGCTACCCGCCTGCATGTTCCGGAAATCCAAAAGATCGTGGGGGATCACTACCAGGTGAGTCTGCCGGAGTTGCTGGGCCGCGCCCGGCAAAAAAAGCTGGTGCGGGCCCGGCAGATGGCCCTATATTTCTGCCGCCTCTATACGCAAAAGACCATGGTGGAGTTGGGAAAGCTCTTTAATAGAAGCCATGCCTCCGTGGTCCACGCCCTGCAAACCCTGGAAAGGGACCGCAAGACGCAGCCGCGGCTGGCTCAGGAAGTGCAGCTGTTGGAGGGTAAACTGGCGCAGGCCCAGGTCAAGGGGGGGTGGAAGCGAGCATCCACTCTTCGCACCGATGCTTGATCACCCGGCCTTCCACGATAAAGACGATATCCTCGGCAATATTGCTGGCCAGGTCGGCAATCCGCTCCAGGTTGCGCACAATAATGATAAAGTGATGGAGCCGCGTCACCCAACGTGACTCCTGGATCATGCAGTTCAGGATCTTCTGGATGTATTCATCGTCCAGCAGATCCACTTCCACGTCCCGCTGGCAGACCCGGATGGCCAGCCGGGGGTCTTGCTGCACGAAGGCGTCAATACTGGTGCGCACCATCCCCAGGGCAATATCCGCCATCACCTTGAGATCGATGGGAATTTCCACGGGTTCCCGGCTATTGAGTTCCAGGGCGCGTTCGGCAATATTCACCGCCTGATCGCCGATGCGCTCCAACTCGGTGGCGATGCGCATGGCCGCGGTGATCAGCCTGAGGTCTGCGGCCAGGGGCTGGCGTAGGGCCAGAAGTTTCAAACCCTGGTCGTCGATGGCTAACTCCATACGATTGAGAGTGATGTCGTCGGTGATTACATCCCGGGCCAGATCGGAATTGCGTTCCATAACCGAGACAACACTCTTGCCCACGGCGATTTCCGCCATCTCCGCCATGCGCAGGAGATTCTGCTTCAGGTCTTCCAATTCCTGATCAAACTGTCTGGGCAATTTCATGGGAGCTGCCATCCCCGTCCCCCTCTGGAATAACTTCCCTGATAGATTGGATTATATTACTATAATTCGGTATAGATCGGAAGATTATTCAAGCAATTTTGCATAATCTTCCGAGTTTTTAACGAAATTCTCAAAAAAATTTATTTGATCGCTAACTTTTTTCCTCTATGGTCTGAGGTAAAGCATATTCTGAGGTGGGGATTAGGGGAAGCAGGCTGAAATGTCTCCCAAAGGAAAGCAATGAAAATCGCCGTAATCGGGCCCGGCGCGGTGGGATGCCTCCTGGCCGTTTCTTTCGCTCAGGCCGGAGAAGACGTCCACCTGGTGGATTACCGTCCCCAGCGGGTGGCCCTTTTGCGGAAACAAGGGATTAGCCTCAAGACCCTTCAAGGAGAGACCCGCCTGATCCCCGTTCCTTGCGGACTCCCCGGGGAGGTGGGTCCCTGCGGGCTGGTCATCATGGCGGTCAAGGCTCACCAGACCGAGGCCGCGGCCTCATCCCTTCCCTTGCTCCTGGCTCCCGGCGGCAGCGCCTTAAGCCTGCAAAACGGCCTGGGCAACCTGGAGGCCATGGCCCGGGTGGTGGGCCCCGAACCCCTGTTGGCCGGCATTACTTTTTTAGGGGTCACCCGCCAGGAAGAAGGGCAAATCCTCTACGCCGGACAGGGGGAAATGATCATCGGCGCGCCCCCGGGCTCAGGCGTAGGCGCCCAGGAAATCGAGGCGGTGGTAGCCCTCTTTACGCAAGCCGGGTTCGCCTGCCGAGCCGTGGCGGACATTCAGTCCCTGCTCTGGGATAAGCTGATGATCAACGCCGGCATCAATCCCCTCACCGCCCTCCTGCGCGTTCCCAACGGGGCCTTGCCGGACCTGCCGGAGGCCTGGTCCCTGGCGGTGGCGGCCGCGGCTGAAGTCCAGGCCGTGGCTAAAGCCCAAGGGTTGGCCGTGAGCGGCGACCCGGCAGAACGTCTGCTCCTGGTCTGCCAAGCCACGGCCAAGAATCGCTCCTCCATGCTCCAGGACGTCCTGGCAGGACGGCCCACGGAGATCGAATCCCTCAACGCCCAGGTAGCAACCCGGGGCCAGGCCCTGCACATCCCCACCCCGGTGAATGACCTCCTCACCCGGCTTCTCCGGTCTTTGGACGCTTCCATCTCTTTGCGAGTAGGGTGAGATGTTAGGAGGAGAGTCCGAGGGAAACGAGGTGGGAGAAGTTCAAGGTTCAAGGTTCAAAGTTAAAAAACATCGTAAATCACTTTCTTTTTCAACTGATCACTGATCACTGGCAACTGACTACTGGCAACTGCTCACTTCCCCGGCTCTACCAGGGGGACGAATCTTACGGCCAGGCGGGAGTCTGGTCGGAGCTTTCCCTGGATTTTGCGGAAGCGGGTCAAGGTTTGCACCCCCTCGGCCTGCCCCAGGGGGATGACCAGGCGGCCCCCTTCCTTTAGTTGCTTCTCCAGGGCCGGCGGCACCCGGGTGGCCGCGGCGGTGACCAGGATGGCGTCAAAGGGGGCTTGCTCCGGCCAGCCCAGGTAACCGTCGCCGCTTTTCACCTTGACTTGGGAGTAACTCAAGGATTTTAGCACCTTGGCGGCCTGCTCCGCCAGTTCCGGGCGGATGTCGATGGAAAAGACCTTATCCGCGAGTTCCGCCAGCACCGCGGCCTGATACCCGGAGCCGGTGCCCACCTCCAGGACCTTGTCCCCGGCTTTGATCTCCCCCCACTCCGTCATCAGGGCCACAATGTAAGGCTGCGAGATGGTCTGGCCGGAGCCGATGGGCAACGGATGATCCTCGTAGGCCATGGGGGCCAGAAGCTCCGGCATAAAGAGGTGCCGGGGCGCCTTTCCCATGGCCGCTAAAACCCGGGCGTCGCTGATGCCCCGGGCCTTGAGTTGCAAGTCCACCATACTTTGACGCGGGGCTGCATAGGGGTCAGTGGCCGGGCCCGCTCCCGATAGCAGGCAAATGCCCCCAAAAACTAAGCCCACCCAGAAGATATGCCTCAATTTCTTAGCCATAAGAGGATAGCCTCCTTCCCCCTTGGTCTGGACCGCGGCCTTTTGCCAAATCGCCATCAAATGGATATTTTTCGTAGGGGCGAACCTTGTGTTCGCCCAGCAGCATCGGGGCGAACACAAGGGTCACCCCTACTTTCAATAGCTTTTTGACTGTAACTCAATATTAAACGCAGTGAGACCCAAGCGTTGGTGCGCCTGCCGGATTTTGCCGATAATGGCTTGAGCCAGGAGCAGATGGCCGGATCTTTTCAGGTGGCCGCTATCGCTAAAATAAGACCTGGCATGGGGGAGGGGGGAGAAGACCTCCTTCATGGAGAGGTGATAGACCCCTTGGCCGGTTAAAGAGCGGCCCAGGTCGTCCAGACCGTGGTCTTCGAAGTGGAAGGAGCGGGTGCCGTCGGTCAACAGACGGCATTGGGTGACGAGCAGCAGGGGGACATGGTGCGCCTGGGCCAGGGCTACGCTGGCCGCGGTGGTTTCCCGGGCCACCTTCATCCGGGCCTTAACCTCATTGGCGTCCTCGGACGCGGCCACCTGGGCGTCGGGGTCGTTGACGGCAAACTTCAAACGCACCTGCTCCGGCACCAGCCTCCAGAAGACCTTCTCCATTTTGGCCTCGTACAGCCGCCGGAAGATAAACACCTTCATGGGCCAATTGCGGGGGTGCCAGGATTTGAACTCCTGGCTGCGGCGGTACTCCCGTTCATCTTCATATTTATTGGAGTCGTTCACGTGCAGGATGATCAGGCTGGGTTCGAACTCCAGGGCCTTGCGCAGTACGACCTGGCAGCGTTGGGCCCCGTAACCGGGCAGCGCCATATTCACCGACTCGGCTTGAATATCGCGCTCCCTCAGCTCCTGGCCCAGGAGCCAGGGGTACCCCCCCTTGAAGCTGGGACCCCGGGGTACCGAGTCGCCGATGACAAAGACCCGGAAAGTGCCCGGGGGCCGGTGTTTCTTGAAAGATTGGGGGTGAAAGCGCCGCCCCCCGGCCCGGATGAGCTTCACCGTGCCGTCCGGGCATTCGTCAAAACCCGCATTAAGACTGTAGCCGTACTCAAAGCGTCCGGAGACGCTTTTGGCAAAGAAGAGCCGCGCCCCCACCTCGCCCAGGACCAGGAGCAAGACCGCCAGGAAAAAAGCCGGGGGGAGACACTTGGTTATGCGCATCAGAACTGAAAGTAGATGAACTCCGTATCATGTTCCGTGGAGGAGACAATCAACAGGAGCATCAAGGTGTAAATCAAACCCCGGGCCGGCCAGGGCAGGTGTCCCAGGCTGGTTTCGTCCCGGTATTTCCAGGTCAAAATCTGGAGCAGGAGCAGCGGCGCAATATGGATCAAGAGCCAGAGGGCAGAGGAAGCCCAGGGCAGACTGATACCGGCCTGCCAGTGGCCCAGGGCCGCCAGCCAGAGTCCCAGTTGGTGCACATTGGCGCTCCGGAAAATGGCCCAACCCGCCAGGGTTAAAATCCACATGAGAGCTACGGCCAGGATGCCCCGGCCGAGGGAGGAGGATTTCTCATCCCCCAGGAAGCGCAGGGCCGGCGCCACCCGGTAAAGAATGAGCAGGACCCCGTGATAGGCCCCCCAGAGGACAAAGACCCAGTTGGCCCCGTGCCACAATCCCGCCAGGAGCATGGTCACCCCCAGGTTGCGGATCGTCTCCCACTTGGCGCCCCGGTTGCCCCCCAAAGGTATGTAAAGATAATCCCGGAACCAGGTGGAGAGCGAAATATGCCACCGGCCCCAGAATTCCGAGGGATTCCGGGAAAAATAAGGAAAGCGGAAGTTTTCGGCCAGATCAATCCCCAAAAGCTTGGCGGAGCCCCGGGCAATGTCCGTGTAACCGGAAAAATCCCCGTAAATCTGGAAGGCGAAGGCCATCACCCCCAAGACCGCCCAATAACCGTTCAGGGGGGTCCCGGGGGCGAAGGCATAATTGGCCAGGATGGCGCAGTTATCGGCCACGAAGACCTTTTTAAAAAAACCCACCAGGATCAAACAAATCCCATCCTGGAGGTAGTCCGGGCTGAAAACCTGGGTCCGCTCCAACTGGGGAATTAAATGCCGGCCCCGTTCGATGGGACCGGACACCATCTGGGGGAAAAAGGCGTCATAAGTGGCAAAAGTCAGGAGCGAGGCGCAGGCCGGAGATTGCCCCCGGTAAACGTCGATGACGTAACCTAAGGACTGAAAAGTATAGAAGGAAATGCCCACGGGCAGGATGATTTGCAGCAACACCCGGTTGGGTTGCAGCCCCATGAAGGTCAGCAGGTTGTGGGCCGAATCCAGAAAAAAGCCGAAATATTTGAAAAATCCCAGGATGCTCAAGCAAAAGCCGATGCTGAGGATCAGATAAGCCCGGCGGCGTTTTTCCGGGGCCAGGTGCCAAATGACTTCATGTCCGGCAAAAAAGGCCAGCCCCATGGCGACGGCCGCAGCCACAATGAGCCAATTGATGCCGGACGCGGGCAGAAAAAGAGAGCACCCCGAAAGCCAGACACCCGGCAGCAGGGCCAGGAGCAAGACCCACACCGTGCCCATCTTTTTACCGTCGATGCTCAGGGCGCAGAGATAATCGATGATCGTGGTGGCCAGCACCAGGGCCAGAAAACGCACGTCCCAACAGGCATAAAAGAAATAGCTGGCAACCAGCAGCAGCACCAGCCGCCCCCGGCCCGGCAGTTGCCAGTAAAGGACCAGGACCAGTGGCAGGAACAAAAGATATTGCCAGGTGATAAAGGACATTCAGGTTAATCCTGAAAAAGAATATTGGCTGATATTTTACCTGCAAAGGAGCTAACGGACAAGGAAACAGGAGGCAATTACTCATGGGCCTTCTGCCTACCCATATATTATGAACAGTCGTAGCGGGCGTCTCGCCCGCCTCTTTAATCCGCACAGGCTGGAAAGCCTGTATTACCGTTTATCAGTACTTTTAACAAAAGCCCACCAGGCGCTACTCATAACCAGGAACCAGGAGCTTTAGACCTCTTCGAGAGTCCCGCTTCTGTCATTCTGAGCGGAGCGAAGCGGAGGGAAGAATCTCGTTTTTGCAGCACAGTTTTTTAGGCCAGGCCGATGATTACAACCAGTTTGGGAATCCCAGGCGCTAAAATACGAGATCAGATCCTTCGCTCAGGATGACAAAAAAAGCGATTTCGCTGAGGTCACAAACTGAAACATTTCTAAGAATGCCGGGCTATTACCAAAATCCGGGGTTCTTCGCTAAAAGGCAAATGATAGTGCTTGAGTTCCAAAGTCCCCAAACCCAAAGAACCACGCCGCTCCTGGGCAGCCTCCATTTCGTTCGGTTTCAAGTTCGGCCCCTTGAGGGCCAGTACCCGGCCCCTTGGGTGAAGCAGAGGGGCTGCCAGCTCCAGGAAGCGAGCCAGGGGGAAAGTGGCCCGGGAGGTTACCGCCTGAAAACGGGGCCCCCATTGCCGGGTGAGTTCAGGTGTCAAGTGGACCTGGACCACCTCCACTCCTTCCAGTTTTAGTAGGGAGACCAGATATTCCAGAAAAGCCGCCTTTTTGGCCCGGGCCTCCACCAGGGTCAAGGACACAAACGGCCGCGCCAGTTTCAACACCAGCCCGGGAAAACCTGCACCGCTACCCAAATCCGCCAGAGAGTTCGCCTCCCCCAAATAAGGCAAGACCGCCAGGGAATCCAGAAAATGTTTGCTGATAATATCCCGGTCCGTTTTTAGCCCGGTGAGGTTGACCCGGGCGTTCCAGCGCTTTAATTCTTCTAAATATATCCGGAATTGCTCGAAGGCTTGAGGTGGGAGCTCCAGTCCCAGGGTGGCGATTCCCTCTCGGAATAAATCCAAAGGCTGAGAATTGGCAGGGTGGGTCATTATAAAGGTAGCTCGGTTTAATAAAATATCCGCTTAGGGAAGTGGGTTGGGGCTCCTGACCCCTGGTCTCTGGCCCCCTCCCCCAAGACTCTACTTTCCCAAGCAAAACTCCCCGAAAATGCGGTCCAGGACGTCGTCCCCTACTTCCTGGCCGGTGATCTCTCCCAGTTCCCGGATGGCTTCCTGGAGTTCCAGGGCCACCAATTCCCAGGCAGCCTCGCCTTCCGTCAGGAGGTTCCGGGCCTGGTGCAGGCAGTCCCGGCAGCGGCTCAGGTGCCGGTAATGCCGGGCCTGGGTGACGATTTTCCCGGTAGTGTTTAAGCCGCGCTTCAGGGTCAGGTCCACGATCCGCGCCTTCAGGTCATCAATACCATCCCCGGTCAGGGCGGAAATTTTTATGACCGGCAAGGAGGTGCTCTGTTGCAAGTCAGAAATATTCAATTCCTGGGGCAGGTCTACCTTATTGATGACCGCCAGGCCGATTCTTTCGCCGATATCCTCCAAGTCCTGCCGTGCCTCCGGGGTCAGAGGCCGGCTGCCGTCCACCAGATAGAGCAACAGATCCGCCTGGGCCAGGCGCTCCCGGGTGCGCTTAATGCCCAGTTCCTCCACCTGATCCTGAGCCGGACGCAGCCCCGCGGTATCACTGAACCGCACCATTACTCCCCCCAGAGTAATAACCTCTTCCACCAGGTCCCGGGTGGTGCCGGGAATCTCGGTGACGATGGCCCGCTCCTGGGCCAGGAGGCGGTTGAGCAGGCTGGATTTGCCCACGTTCGGCGCCCCGGCGATCACCACCAGCAGCCCCTCCTTGAGGAGGCGGCCTTCCCGGTAGGAGGCGATGAGAGCCTCCAGGGCCTCAAGGGGTGGGGCCAAATCCGCGGCCAAGGCCGTGGCAGGCACTTCGGCGGTCTCTTCCGGAAAATCCAGGGCCGCCTCTACCCGGGCCAGGAGGTCCAGCAGGGTTTCCCGAATCTCTTTAAGCTCCCGCCCCAGATGCCCCTGGAGATGCTCCGCGGCCACCCGCACCCCCGCGTCGGTCCGGGCCTTGATCACTTCCAGGACCGCTTCCGCCTGGGTGAGATCGATGCGCCCGGAGAGAAAGGCCCTTAAGGTAAATTCCCCGGGCCGGGCCAGGCGGGCCCCGCAGGCCAGGGTCAGTTCCAGGAGGCGCTGCAACACCCCCCAGCCGGAATGGCAGTGAATCTCCACCACGTCCTCCCGGGTATAGGTGCGGGGTCCTTGCATGAAAGTGAGGAGCACCTCGTCGATGACTTCCTGAGTATCGGGGGCGACGATTTGGCCTAGGTAAAGATGGTGGGAGAGAAGCTGGGGCCGGGGCCGGCGGGGACGGAAGAGAGAACGGGCGATGCCTGCGGCCTCCGGGCCGCTAACCCGGACGATACCGATACCCGCCTCCCCCAGGGGGGTGGAGATGGCCGCAATGGTGTCGGCCGCGTCTTTCGGCGTCATGAACGGTCTGAGGTGTCCTCCTGGCTCTCTCGCTTTTTGGCCGGATAGATAATCACCTTTTTATACAGGCCTTCCCCCCGGCTCATGGTCTTCAACTCTTTGTCGGCCTGGAGGGTCAGGTGCACAATGCGGCGGTCGTGGGGATTCATGGGATTGAGCGTCACGGATTTGCCGGTGCGTTTGACCTTATCCCCGTTCTTCAGGGCCAGTTGCACCAGGGCCTCGTTATGGCGGGCCCGGTAGGATTCCACGTCGATGGTGATCCGGACTTTGCGGCGGCTTTTTTTGGCCAGGATTTTGGTAATCAGATATTGCATGGCTTCCAGGGTCTGCCCCTGCTTGCCGATGAGCAACCCGGCATCCTCGGTTTCGATATTCAAAATGATCCGGTCATCTTCCTGGCTACCTGTAACTTTGCCGGACTCATCCATGTTTTCCAGAAGCTGCTCCAGGATCTCCTGGGCCTGGGGCAACAGGGACGCCGGGGCCTCTTCCCGGAGCACGGCCCGAATTTTGGCTTTGCGGCCACCCAATCCAAAGAGTCCCGAAGACCCCACGGACAAGATCTCTATCTCCAACTGCTCCGGAGAAACTTGAAAATGGGAGCAGGCGCTTTCTATGGCCTCTTCGGTGCTCTTGCCTTCAAATTCCACAAACTCCATCAATCTTCCCCCGGATGGATCAAGTGAGGTATTTGTTGGTGTAGTATTGTTGGACGATGGATAGAACGTTATTGACCAGCCAGTAGATCACCAAACCGGAAGCGAAATTCAAGAACATGAAGGTGAAGATTAAGGGCAAAAACATCATCATCTTCGCCTGGGTGGGGTCCCCGGTTGTCGGGGTCATCTTTTGCTGGATGAACATGGTGGCCCCCATGACGATGGGGGTGATAAGCAGCGGGTCCTTGGTGGACAGATCCGCCAGCCAGACGATATCAGTGAACGGTAGGGTGGGAATAAAGGGCTGGTGGCGCAGTTCGATGGCGTAGCCCAGGACATTGTAAAGCGCCAGGAAGAAAGGAAGCTGGATCACCATGGGCAGGCAGCCGGCCAGAGGATTGACCTTGAAGGTGCGATACAGCGCCATCAATTCCTTGTTCATGGTCTCTTTGTCGTCTTTGTACTTCTCCCGGAGCTTGGCCACTTTGGGCTGCAGCTTCTGCATGTCCTTCATGGACTTATAACTTTTATGGTTGGGATAGAAAAAGAGCACCCGGATGATAATGGTGAGAATGATGATGGCCCAGCCATAATTATGCACGTATTTATCGAAGAAATTCAGGATATAGAGCAGGGGTACGGCCAGAAAGTGAAACCAGCCGAAATCCACGGCCTTATCCAGACCCAGGTTCAAGGCTTTAAGATCGCTGAGATCTTTGGGTCCGAAGTAAAGGGTGTAAGTCAGCGAGGTGTCCTGTCCCGGGGCCAGTTTTTCCTGAGTCTTTAAGACCAAATCCATGAGCCCGGGTTGCTCCTCCTTGACGGTGAGGACGGATTTGGGCGCGGCCAGGGGCACCATGGCGGTCATGAAAAACCCTTCATCCAGTCCGGCCCAGTCTACTTTACCCACAAAGGTCTTAGATTTCTTCAGGTTGCCGGTCTGGATTTGATCGATCTTATTATTTACCGAGGCATGGAACCCCAAAAAGTTAAAGCGGCTGGTCTCCTCGCCGGCATAATTGGCCACCAGGTCCAGGTCCAGTTGCCCCTCTTGAGGCTGTTTGCCGCGGTTTTCCACTTTTATTGCCAGATCAAAGGCGTAGCTGTCGCTTTTGAAGGTAAAGTTCTTGGTGAACACCAAGCCCTCGGGACTGACCCCGGTGAATTTCAGGGAGGCCGTCTGTCCCGGCTGGAGTGTCAGCGCCGGCTTGGAGGCTTGATAGGGGATGTCCCCCGGAACCTTGAGTTTCTCTCCGCTCCAGCTAATGGCCAAAGGCAAGCCCTGACCCGGTTTAACCCGCACTAATTGCTTGGGCTGGGCCCCCACTTTTTCCGGATCCTGATACCGCTCCACTTCGAAGTGCACCGGTCCCAAGTTGAACTGCTTCAGGACGGTAAAGGGCATCGACTCCCGGTATTTTTTCAACTCAAAACTCTTCAGGGCTCCCCCCTGTTCCGAAAACACCGCTTTATATAAGGAAGTCTCCACGGTGATGTCCCGGCTCGGATGGGTCGGCCGCGGCGGCGAAGGCGCGGGCCGGGCCGCTTGGGGAGGAGGCGGGGCAGCGGGGGGGGGACTCGCGGGTTTAACTTCGGCCTGGGGCGCCGGCGCCCCCGTGGGTACCGGCTTATGTATCTTTTGTCCAAAATAAAGGAAAAAGACAAAAATTGCGAAGCTTAAAGCCAGGGCAATCAGAGCCCGGTTTTCCATGTTAAACTCCTCAGGGCACAGGGTCCCAACCACCGGGATGGAAGGGGTGACAACGGGCCAGACGCCGGACGCTTAACCACAAGCCTTGCCGGAAACCGTACCGCTGAAACGCTTCCGTGGCATAGTGGGAACAAGTGGGAGCAAACCGGCAGCAAGTCGGTAGCAGGGGGGAAAGCAATAATTGATAGGCCCTAATCAACCAGAGGGCTACCCTTGTCAAATCTTTTAACCTTTCACCCGGGCGAGCAGCACCCCGGATAGTTCCTCTTGCACCTGCTGATAAGTTAAAGCCGCGGCCCCTTTTTTAGCCATAATAATCAGGTCCCCAGGAGGGAGCTGGTCCTTATGGCGCCGGAAAAATTCCCGGAGCAGGCGCTTGACCCGGTTGCGCCGCACCGCTTTCCCTAACCGTTTGGTCACCACCAGCCCCAGGCGGGGGCGTCCCCCCGGGCCTGGGGCCTGAGTGATGCCGAAATGCCGGGTATGCAGCCGCCGCCCCTGGGCCAGGGCCCGGAGAAATTCGCTCCGGTGCAATAAGCGATCCGCCTTGGTGAAACGGGCGGTCCCTGGGGAATCGGGGGGCGGAAGAGAAGCGGAACCCCGGCTTGGCTCTGGAGGACGGCTCAGGAGAGCTCCCCGGCTCTTAAACGGTCAGGCGCTTGCGGCCCCTGGCCCGACGGCGTTTTAATACCCGCCGCCCTCCCCGGGTGCTCGTGCGGCTCAAAAAGCCGTGGGTGCGGGCCCGGCGCAGATTGCTGGGTTGAAATGTACGTTTCATGCGCAATTATCCTTGATACCCAGATTTTTCCAAACTTTTTATAAAACATTTATCCCCCTCTTTGTCAAGGGCAAGTAAGTTCCCAGTTACCAGTTGAGAGCTCTGGGAAGACTCGCTTCTGTCATTCTGAACGGAGTGAAGCGGAGTGAAGAATCTCGTATTTATTGTTGCCCAAAAAATTCTTCGGCCTCTCCGCTACCTTAGGATGACAATTTAACCAGGAACTTGGAACTCTTAAAAGCATTAAGCCTATTTCCATTGACAAACTCAGCAAAAAACTGATATGACCAACTGGTCATGTTTCAGGAACCGGCCCGCGATACCTTCTCTCATCTACCTGCGGATAAGCAGGAAAGGGTCCTGGAGGCGGCCCTCACCGAGTTCGCCGACCAGGGCTATCACCAGGCCTCTTTAAACCGCCTGGTGGCCAAGGCCGGCATCGCCAAGGGGTCCTTATATCAGTATTTCCCCAATAAAGAAGGCATCTTTCGCTACATTTTCCAGATCGCCCTGAAGTCCGTCCGTCAGACCCTGGTGGAAGTTAAAGAAGCCACCCAGGACGAGAATTTTTTCATCCGCCTGGAGAAATCCCTCCGGGCCGGGGTGCGCTTCCTGAAACAACACCCCCGGATTTACAGCCTCTATCTGAAGATTCAGTTTGACCGGCAGATACCCTTCCGGGATGAATTTCTGGCCGCGGTGCGCCGCCATGCCGGGGAATACTTCGGTTCCCTGCTCCGGCGGGCCAGGGGCCGGGGGGAACTGCGGCCGGGGATCTCCGAACCTGCGGCCCTGTTTCTTCTGGACGCGGTCTTTGATCGTTTCCTTCAGGCCGCGGCCCTGCCCTACCTGGACGTCACCCTCGACCTGCACCAGGCCCCGGAAGAAACCATCAACCGGCGCATCCGGGAACTAATCGACCTCCTCCGGGAGGGCCTGGCCGCATGAGAGAATAGCGGCAGCCCGGGCTTTCTATCCTTAGGCGGAATTTGACGAGATAAACAACCAAAATTTTTTTTGTAGTAAATATGACCATCCGGTCATACCAGAGGTGGAAAATGGCATCGCTACGATTGGCAGACCCGGCGCTTATTCCTATTTATGAAAAGGTCAAAGAGAAGCAAAGGCTTTCAGCCGCCGACGGCCTTACCCTTTTTCAAAGCTCCGACCTCCTGGGGGTGGGCTATCTGGCCAACATCGTCCGGGAGCGCCTCCACGGCCGCCGGGCCTTTTATATTTATAATCAGCATATCAATTATTCCAATGTCTGCGTCAATGGCTGCAAGTTCTGCGCTTTCGGGCGGGAGGCCGGGCAGGAAGGCGCCTATGAGATGACCCTCCAGGAGATCTGCGCCAAGGTGGAGGCCCGCCTCCACGAGCCTATCACCGAGATCCATATCGTGGGGGGGTGCCACCCCACGCTGCCCTTTTCTTTTTATGTCGAGATGCTCCGCAGCATCAAAGCCTTACGCCCTGAAGTCCATCTCCAGGCCTTCACTGCGGTGGAGGTGGCCCACCTGGCGGAGCAAAACGGTTCTTCAGTGGCGGATACCCTGCAAACCTTGCGGGACGCGGGTTTGGGGTCTTTGCCCGGGGGCGGCGCTGAAGTCTTCAGCACCCGGGTGCGCCAGGCCCTCTGCCCCCAGAAGCTGGGGCCGGATGGCTGGCTCTCCGTGGCCCAGACCGCGCACCGTCTGGGGCTAAACACCAACGCCACCATGCTTTACGGCCACATGGAAAGCCTGGAGGAGCGGGTGGACCATATGTTGCAGCTTAGGAAAGCCCAGGACGAAACCGGGGGTTTTTTGTCGTTTATTCCCCTCGCCTTTCATCCTCAGAACACGGCGCTGGACCACCTCCAGGGCCCCAGCGCCTTTGATGACTTAAAGACCCTGGCGGTCTCCCGGCTGCTCCTGGACAATTTTCCCCATATCAAGGCCTTCTGGATCATGTTGGGGCCGAAGATGGCCCAGCTATCCCTGTGTTTCGGGGTGGACGACGTGGACGGCACGGTCATGGAAGAGCGCATTACCCACATGGCCGGAGCCCAGACCCCCCAGGGCCTGACCCGGTCCCAACTGGAAGCCCTGATCCGGGAAGCGGGCTGCGTGCCGGTGGAACGGGACACCCTGTACCGGCAGGTGACGGAGGCCGCGGCCTGATGGCAGAGACCGCCTCCCTGGAAGCCCGGCTGGCTGCGGGTGAGCGCCTTAATCAAGAAGAAGCCCAGGGCCTTTGGGACCTGGACCTCCTTACCCTGGGGCACGGGGCCGACCGGGCGCGGCGGCGCCTTAATCCCACGGACCGGGTCACCTTTGTCATTGACCGCAACATCAATTACACCAATATCTGCACTTCCGGCTGCCGCTTTTGCGCCTACTTCCGGGAACCCGGCTCCCCGGAAGGGTTTGTTCTGGAGCCTGAAGCCCTGGAGCAAAAACTGACGGAACTCAAAGACCACGGCGGCACCGGCGTCCTTCTCCAGGGGGGCTTGAACCCGGACCTGCCTTTTGCCTATTATGAAGACCTGGTGCGGCAGATCAGGGGCTCCGGCCTCGGGGTCCACGGCTTTTCTCCGCCGGAGATCGCCTTCATGTTCCGGCGCTTTGGCCTGTCCTTACAGGAAGTGCTGGCGCGTTTAATCGAGGCCGGGCTCACCTCCATCCCCGGCGGCGGCGCCGAGGTCCTGGCAGACCGGGTGCGCCGCCAAATTTCCCCCCGCAAATGTAACAGCAGGGAATGGCTGGAGGTCATGGCCGCGGCCCATGAGTCGGGGCTGAAGACCAGCGCCACCATGATGTTCGGCCACCTGGAGACCCGGGCCGAGCGCCTGGAGCATCTCTTTAAAATCCGGGACCTCCAGGACCGCACCGGGGGTTTTCTCTCTTTCATCCCCTGGACCTTTCAGCCCGGCGCGACGGCCCTGGGAGGGGAGCCTCTGGGCGCGGTGGAGTACCTCCGCACCCTGGCCGTCTCCCGCCTGGTCCTGGACAACGTGCCCCATCTCCAGGTCTCTTGGGTCACCCAGGGTCCCAAAATCGCCCAGGTGGCCCTGAAATTCGGGGCTGACGACTTCGGCTCCACCATGCTGGAGGAAAATGTGGTGGCCGCCACCGGCGTGGGCTTCCGCCTGTCCCGGGAGGAGATCAAAACCCTGGTCCGCCAGGCCGGCTATGAACCCCGGGTCCGGGACCATCGGTATAATTTGTTGTAACGAACCTTATGTTCGCCCAGTAGTAGCCAGGGGGCAGGGGGCAGGGGCCAGGGATTAGTTGTAGGGTGGGCACTGCCCACCAATTCCTTAGAATCGTTTAAGTGGATGACATCTTTGAACCTTGAACTTTGAACTGATCTAAACAATGAATCCCAAAATCGCCGTCATCGCCCGGGTGGGCGCGCACAAAAGTTTTACGGCCCAAGGTCTTACGCCGGAGAAGACCGAGGTTTTCTCCACGCCTTACGGCGATAGCCGCCCGCTCCACTTCTTCCGGCATGAGGGCCTGGAGTTTGTCGTCCTCTCCCGCCACGGCGAGGCGGGTTATGACCTCTCCGCGCCCTTCCTCAACCCCAAGGCCAACCTCTACGCCCTGAAGGCTCTGGGGGTGGAGAAAATCCTGGCCTGGGTGGCCCCCGGGTCTTTGCAGGAAGATTTGGCCCCCGGAGATTTGGTTGTCCCCCATGACGTCCTGGATGAAGGCCGGGGCGGCCCCCACACCTTTTTCACCGGCGCGGGCTGGGGTTTTATCCGCCATAACCCCCTGTTTTGTCTGGAGTTGCGGGGAGGCTTGCTCGAGAGCCTCCAAGGAATTCCTTTTAAGGTGCATCATCAGGCAGTCTATGTAGCCTCCACCGGCCCCCGGCTGGAAACCGCGGCCGAAATTCGTAAATTCCGTCTCCTGGGTGGCGACCTGGTGGGCCAGACCCTGGTCCCGGAGGTCTTTCTGGCCCGGGAACTGGAGTTTTGCTACGCGGCTCTAACCTACATAGTGAATTATGCCGAAGGTCTGGTAGACCGTCCCTACCTGCCGGGAGTATTGTTCGAGGGCCTGGCCACCCCGGCGGAAATGGTCCAGGTGGCCGCGGTGGAGGCGGCTTTCCCGGCCTTGATTTTACAGATTCTTCCGGCTCTGGCGGCCACCGCCAGGGCCTGCCCCTGCCCCAGGTTGTTGGAGCGATACCGGCTCCGGGGAGACCTGAGCGAGGATTGGCGCACATGGGTGAGATGACGGCTCACGTCAGCCTCTGGGTGCTGCCGGTGAGCGGCCCACCCATCTATAACGGCGCGGTTGTGGTGGCCGGGGACCGCATTAAGGCCGTAGGTCCCGCTTCCGAGCTTCTTAAAGGCTTTCAGGGTGAGATTATTGACCATGGTTTCGGAGCTATTCTCCCGGGACTGGTCAATTGCCATACGCACCTGGAATTTTCGGCCCTGGCCGGCCGCGTGCCCCCTCAAGAGCGCTGGGAAGATTGGCTGCAGCTCACCCTCGCGGCTGCGCCTAAGCTGGCTCCGGAGGAAAAAAAGAAGGGAATCCGCCGGGGTATCCAGGCCCTGAAAGAATCCGGGGTGGTGCTGGTGGGGGATATCAGCAACACCGCCGCCAGTCTTCCCTTTCTGGAAGCATCCTCCCTGGATTACCACTTATTTTTTGAATGCCTGGGGTTCGACCTGCTGGAACTAGAAAGCCTGGAGGAAGCTTTTCCCTTCTTTGCCACCTCCCTGGCCGTTGATAACTCCTGCATCTCCGCCGCGGCCCATGCGCCCTATTCCGTGTCCCCGGCCCTGTTTAAGGCCGTCCGGAAGTGGAACCGGGTGCGTCAGCGCCCCCAATGCGTGCACCTGGCGGAATCCCGGGCGGAAGGAGAGTTCCTCACCCAAGGCGATGGCTTTTTCAGGGAACTTCTACAAAAACGGGGCCGCTGGCTCCCGGAATTCAGTCCTCCGGGCTTAAGTCCCGCGGCTTACCTGCATTCTCTAAAATTTTGGGGTCCCGGCACCCTGGCCGTCCACGGCGTCTGGCTCAAGGCCCGGGACTGCGCCCTGCTGGCCCGCACCGGCGCCTGGGTCGTTCTCTGCCCCCGGGCTAACGCCTACACCGGCGCGGGTACGCCTCCGTTCCCGGAATTGCTGCAAGCCGGTGTGCCACTGGCCCTGGGCACCGACTCCCTGGCCGGCAATCACGACCTGAACCTCTTTGGGGAGATGCTCTGGTTCTATCAAAAATACCGCCGTTACCCCGAAGGCCGCTGGCTGCGCCTGGGAACGCTCCAGGGGGCCCGGGCCCTGCAACGTGAAAATGATTTTGGCAGCCTGGAACCCGGGAAAAAGGCGTCGCTGGGGTTCATACCTTTAAGCCGGGAAAAGGGGTTTTGGGAGGAACTCTATACCCGCGGCGCCGCCGGCGAGTGGCGTTGGCTAAGCTGAGGGATTTAAGGAGAGCGCATGGCAGACAAGGCGCGTTTGGGGCGCATCCAGTATCTTAATGTGCTGCCCATCTATTTTGCCCTGGAAAATCTCTTTGGAGAAAACGGCTTTGAGTCGGTCTCCGGCACCCCGGCTGATCTGAATGCCGGGCTGCGCCAGGGCCGGGTTGACCTGGGCTCCGTCTCGGCCATGGAATACGGCCGTAACTTCCGGGATTATTTTCTCCTCCCCGATCTCTCCATCAGTTCCCGGGGGCCGGTGGGCAGTGTTTTGCTCTTCAGCCGGGTCCCGGTGGCCGAACTCAATGGCCGGACTCTCCTGATGAGCGCCCATTCTGCCAGCGGCGCGGCGCTCTTGAAGGTGTTGATGTCCGAACTTTATGGCATTCAACCCTGCTATCGCCAGGGCCAGGTGGAGGAAGCCTTAACCCCGGCAGATGACGGGGTTTTGGCCATCGGCGATGAAGCCCTGCAATTACAACCCCGGGGGAGTTGGCCTTATATGCTGGACCTGGGCGCGGCCTGGCAGGAGTGGATCGGCCTCCCCTTTGTTTTCGGCGTCTGGGCCGTGCGCCGGGATTACGCCGCGGCCTGTCCGGAAAAGACCGCGGCTTTGCATTACCTGCTGCTCCGCTCCCGGGATTGGGGCCTTAAGGCCCTGCCGGAGTTAAGCCGCTTGGCCGCGGCCAACCTGAGGCGACCGGCCTCCGAGCTGTTATCTTACTTCCAGCAACTGGACTACTCCTTGACCCCGGAACATGAAAAAGGCCTGCAAATTTTCTTCAAATATCTGTATAACCTGGGAGAACTTGCAGATATACCGCAGCTAACTTATTTTCAGTAAGCAGTAAGCAGTGAGCAGTGGTCAGGGATTAGGGAAAAAGGAGTATCGGGAAAGCAGCGCGCATCCCGCTTCGTTGATCAGCACAGGCTGGAAAGCCTGTGCTGATACCAGTGGGAACTTTTCTCATTGCTGCTTGCTTCAGGCTTAAAAGTGCTTTTTATTATGAGGTTTAAAAAGCTGATAGCTGATAGCTGAAAGCTGACAGCTATCCTCGAAGGGGATTTCATGGGATATCGGCATTTACAGGAATTTATCCACCGCCTGGAGCGGGCCGGAGAGTTGGTACGCATCAAAGAACCGGTGAGCCCCTATCTGCAGATTACGGAGATCACCGACCGGGTCTGCAAGGCCGGGGGCCCGGCTCTGCTCTTTGAGCAAGTCCCGGGCTACGATCTCCCGGTGCTGATGAATGCCTTCGGCTCCTTGACCCGCATGTGCCTGACTTTGGAGGTGGACTCCCTGGATGATATTGCCGTGGAGATTCTCTCCTTTCTCGAGGCCGAGGCCAATACCCTGATGAAGAAGTTGCAGCTTCTTCCCAAGCTGGCCCGGCTGGGACGCATGTTCCCCAAGACCGTGTCCAAAGCCCCCTGTCAGGAGGTGGTTTATACCGGCGAACAGGTGGACTTGAGGACGATCCCGGTTCTCCACTGCTGGCCCCAGGACGGCGGTCCTTTCATCACCCTGCCCGCGGTCATCAGCCACCACCCGGAGACCGGCAAGCGCAACGTCGGCATGTACCGCCTCCAGGTCTACGATGGACGAACCACCGGGATGCACTGGCACCGGCACAAAGGCGGGGCCCAGCACTACCGGGTGGCATCGGCTAAGGGGGAAAACCTGCCGGTGGCGGTGGCCATCGGTCCCGATCCTGCGGTGACGTATGCGGCCACTGCGCCTTTGCCGGAGGATATCGATGAAATCGTCTTTGCCGGTTTTTTAAGGGGAGAACCGGTGGAGATGGTCAATTGCCTCACCCAGCCGGTGATGGTCCCCGCGGAAAGCCAGATCGTCCTGGAAGGCTACGTGGCCCCCGGGGAACTGCGCCGGGAAGGCCCCTTCGGCGACCATACCGGCTATTATTCCCTGGCCGACGATTATCCGGTCTTTCACGTCACCGCCTTGACCCGGCGCCGGGACGCGATTTATCCGGCCACCATCGTCGGGCGGCCGCCCATGGAAGACTGCTTTATCGCCAAAGCCACGGAGCGCATCTTTTTGCCTTTAATGAAAAAGACCCTGCCGGAGATCGTCGACCTCAATCTGCCGGTGGAAGGGGTCTTCCATAATCTGGCCTTTGTCAGTATCGACAAACGCTATCCCGGGCATGCTCGCAAGGTGATGCACGCCTTCTGGGGCCTGGGGCAGATGATGTTCACCAAGATCATCGTGGTCTTTGACCGGGAGGTGGACGTTCAGGATCTAAGCCAGGTTCTCTGGCGCCTGGGGAACAACGTGGATCCCAAACGGGACGTGGTCTTTGCGGAAGGGCCGGTGGACGTCTTGGACCATGCCTCGCCCTTGCCCCATTACGGCTCCAAGATGGGCATCGACGCCACCCGCAAGGGGCCGGAGGAAGGCTTTACCCGGGAATGGCCCCCGGTCATCGATATGGACCCGGAAATCAAACGCAAGGTGGATGAATTGTGGCCCAAACTGGGACTGGTATGAACCGTTACGTCGTGGCCGTCACCGGAGCTTCCGGCATGATCTACGCCCGGGAGCTGTGCCGCTATTTCGCCGGCCGGCCGGACCTGGAACTGCATATGGTCATCTCTAAAGCCGGGGAGCAGGTTCTCTCTTTGGAACTGGACCTGACCCCCGGAGATTTGGCCCCTCAGGCCATCTGGCACCAAGTGGATAATTTCGCCTCGGCCCTGGCCAGCGGCTCTTTCCAGGCCCTGGCCATGGTGGTGATTCCCTGCACCATGGGGACCCTGGGAGCCATCGCCCAGGGGGTGGGCCGCAACTTGATCCACCGGGCCGGGGAGGTCTTTTTGAAAGAGAAGCGGCCTTTAATCCTGGTGGTCCGGGAAACTCCCTTGAGCCTTATCCATCTTCAGAACCTGACCCGGGCCGCGGCCGCGGGGGCCACCATCTTCCCGGCCTGCCCCGGCTTCTACCACCGCCCCCAATCCCTGGAGGAACTGGCCCGGCACCTGGTGGGCCGCATCCTGGACCACCTGGGCCTGGAACATCGACTGGGCCCGCGTTGGGGAGAAAAATAATGATTCACCACCACGACGTAAAGATTTCTTTATGTGTTGGGAGAATTTTTTAAGGCGTCCCATGCGGCAGTTCTGGCGAAATATCTGGGAAATTCTGGACATGGTCAAAATCGGGCACAGCGTCCTGGCCCTCCCTTTTGCCTTCATGGGAGCCATGCTGGCAGCCCGGGGCTGGCCTGATGGCAGGACCACCCTGTTCATTCTCCTGGCCATGGTCACCGCCCGGAGCGCGGCCATGGCCTTCAATCGTCTGGCGGACGCCGCCATCGATGCCGCCAACCCCCGGACGGCCACCCGCTCTCTACCCCAGGGGAGGCTAAAAAGGAACTCGGTGCGGCTTTTTGTGGCGGTGAATTGCCTGCTCTTTGTCTGGGCTGCGGGCCAGCTCAACCGGGTCTGCCTTTTTCTCTCCCCTCTGGCCCTGGCGGTGATTCTGGGCTATTCCCTCACCAAAAGGTTCACTTCCGCCACTCATTTTATTTTGGGTTTAGGGCTGGGCCTGGCTCCAGTTGGAGGCTGGCTGGCGGTGCGGGGCGATCTGAGCCTCCAGGTCCTGGTTTTGGGAGGGTCCGTCCTTTTTTGGGTGGCGGGCTTTGATATCCTTTACGCTCTTCAGGACGAGGATTTCGACCGGCGGACGGGGCTCTGGTCCCTGCCGGCTAGATTGGGGTCTCCCTGGGCCCGGGGGCTGGCGGCCGGCTGCCACCTGCTGGCGGCCGCCGGTTTTTTTCTCACCGGCTGGATGGCGGGACTCCATGGTGTTTACCCGGTGGCCGCGCTTTTGGGGGCCGGGCTGCTGGCCGGTCAACATATAATTCTCACCCTGAGGGGAGCCACACGGCTCCCCCCTGCTTTTTTTACGCTTAACGGTCTGGTGGGTCTGGGCTTAGGTCTGGCAACTTGGCTCAGCCTCGGGCGCTAAACTTTTTTCTTTTTTGTGTCGAAGATGATTTTATCCTTGACAAAAAAAAAGCCTGGCGCTTAAAATGGGGGTGCCTTGAAAAGGAGAAAGGAGTGGTCTTGAGAAATCTTGGAAAGGAGGGGTGGGGGGAACTGTAAATAGGCTTCAAGACCGAAACCAAATTCTTCAAAGATTAAGGGGGGATAATCTAATGAAAAAAAGTTACGCTTTTGCCGGAATCATGATTCTGGCAGCCGTCCTGTTGGTCCTGCCCATCGGGGCCCAGGCGGAAATGTATGTGGAGGCGTATTTAGGCGGGACTCTGGCTACATCTTCCTCGCAGGATATCAACACTTTTACCGTGAATAATGCTGGGCCGTTCACCCGCTCCTTTACTCACTCCATCCCCGGAACTTTTGACCCCGCGGTAGTCGGCGGCCTGAAGGTCGGTACCTGGTTTGTCAAGGAAGGTGTCCTGGGATTTAACTACCCTGACTGGATGAAATATTTGGGGTTTTATCTCGATTTCAGTTACCACCGTCTGGACATGCGGCGCCAAGCCACCACTTCCTTTGTGACCACCAACGATATCGGACCTGGGGTATCAAATGGCGAGTGGTTTAGCGAAGGCACCGCGGCCACCTTGGCGTTCATGTTCGCCTTCCGCTATGGCTTCTTACCCGACAGCGAAGTCCCCTTCGGCCGCTTGCAGCCTTACTTGGCCGTGGGCCCCGCGATCCTGTTCGCTTCCCAAAATCCCACTTTCCAAACCGGCCCATTCACCAACGGCTTATTTAGTCGTGGGTATGATGCAGGTTCTAAATCGGGTGCTTTTATCGCCCTGGCAGTGGATGCGGGGATTCGCTACATGGCCCTTAAGAACGTCTCCATCGACGTCTTCTTTAATTACCGTTATGCTCAGCCAAGCTTCAGCTATACCGCCGTCGATAATTTTGTGGGGTTTACACCCCAGTCTTATACCCTCAGCCCCACTTACCACATCTTCAGTGGGAATGTGGGAGCGGCTTACCACTTCTAATCTGAACCTGACAACGTAACTCCAAAGGCGGCCTTCGGGCCGCCTTTTTTTATCTGGGGTTCTCTCTCTGTTCGGTAACGCCCTTGTCTCACAATAGCCAATTTGATATGTTGGGGGGCGATTATCAAAAAAGTAAGGGGTCGGAGGAGGGGAAAGGGCTGGCTGCCAGGTGTCTCGTCTGTGGAGCCTCCAGCCCTGCCGCCATAAATTCCATTTCACATGTTCCTGCAGCAATTACTCAACGGCCTGACCGCCGGCGCCGTCTACGCCCTCATCGCCCTGGGATATACCATGATCTATGGCATCCTGGGCCTCATCAATTTCGCCCAGGGTGAGATTTATATGTTCGGGGCCTTTGTGGCGGTTCTGCTCCTGGGCACCGGCCAAGTCAATTTTTTTGTGGCCTTTGCCGCCGGCATGGCCGCCGCGGCCATCCTGGGCGTGGTTTTGGAACGGGTGGCTTTTAGGCCCCTGCGCGGCTCCCATCCCCTGGTCCCCTTGATCAGCGCCATCGGCGCCTCCATTTTTCTCCAGAGCCTGGCCCTCCTGCTTTTCGGGCCCAACGACCGGCCCTTTCCCATCCAGTTTAATTTCCGCACCATCACCATCGCCGGGCTGCCCCTCTCCAGCCTGCAGGGGGCCATACTGGTTGCCGCCCTGGGACTCATGGTCCTGCTCCTGCTTTTTGTCCGCTATACCAGATACGGCAAGGCCATTGTCGCTTGCGCCCTGGACCAGGATACGGCCCGGTTGATGGGCATCAATGTGGATCGCATGGTGGCCCTCACCTTTCTCATCGGCTCCGCCTTAAGCGGCGCCGCCGGCATCATGATGGCCATTTACTACAATGCCACCTATCCCCGTATGGGGTTGCTTCCCGGCCTCAAGGCCTTCAGCGCCGCCATCCTCGGGGGAGTGGGGAACATTCCCGGAGCCATTCTGGGGGGGGTGCTCCTGGGGGTGGCCGAAAGCCTGGGAGCGGCCTATGTCTCCTCCGGGTACAAAGACGCCATCGCCTTCGCCATTCTCATCCTGGTGCTCCTCTTCCGGCCCCAGGGCATTCTGAAAGGCCGGGGAGACTGACATGTCCGCCTATTTTCTGCATCTGGCCATCTTGGGAGGCATTTATATCATCCTGGCCATCAGCCTCAACCTCATCATCGGCTACGCCGGCCAGGTCTCGTTGGGGCACGCGGCGTTTTTCGGCATCGGCGCCTATATCTCCGCGCTCACCTCTTTGTATTGGGGCTTTCCTTTTCTCCTGGCGGCCTTGAGCGCCATCCTCTTTTCCGGCGTCTGCGGCCTTCTCCTGGGACTACCCACCTTGCGGCTCAAGGAGGATTATCTGGCCATTGTTACCCTGGGCTTCGGGGTGATTGTAGATCTGGTCTTCCTCAACCTGGAGATCACCGGCGGCCCGGACGGGTTGGCGGGCATTCCGTCGCCCCGCATCCTGGGCCTAAGTTTCCGGTCCCCGGTCATGTATCTTTTCCTGACGCTGTTCATGGTCCTCTTGACCCTGGCCCTCACTTACCGCCTGGTCCATTCCTATCACGGCCGGGCCTTGCGGGCCATCCGGGATCATGAGGTAACCGCCCAGGTGATGGGAATCAATACTCCAGCCTACAAGGTGGCCATCTTTACCCTGGCCGCGGCCCTGGCCGGGTTGGCCGGCTCCTTGTATGCCCATTACATTACCTTCATCAACCCTGAGTCCTTTGGCCTCCACACCTCTATCCTGGCCCTGTGCATGGTGGTATTGGGAGGTATGGGGTCCATTGCCGGGGCCGTAGTGGGTGCCCTGGCCCTTACCGTGCTGCCGGAACTGCTGCGCTCATTCAAGGCTTATCAGGACCTGATTTACGGCGGGCTGCTGGTCGCCCTCCTCATCTGGCGGCCGGAAGGTCTCCTGGGCCGGGGCAAATTGAGCTTGAAGTTCATCAGTAGGGAGTGAATAAAGAGGGTTTTCGGTTTTCAGTTTTCGGTTTTCGGCAAAAGATTTTAAAAAAAATGGCTTTTCTGTAAAGGCACTTATATTTTCAGAGATTTATTAGCTAATTAGCAGGTAAATCGTCAATTAACCGAAAACCGAAAACCGAAAACCGAAAACTGTCTTTTAAATGTTGACCTTAAAAAGCGTCCAGGCCGGTTACGGCAAATTAACGGTGCTCAAGGGCATCTCCTTCCACGTGCGCCCCGGCGAGGTGGTGACCTTGATCGGCGGCAATGGCGCGGGGAAAAGCACCACTTTGCGGGCCGTTTCCGGTCTGCTGCCCCCCTGGCGGGGGGTGGTGGAGTTTAACGGCGCAGACCTGACCCGGCTACCGCCGGAGCGCATCGTCACCCTGGGTCTGGCCCTGGTGCCGGAAGGCCGCCGGATCTTTGCCAGTCTCAGCGTCACTGCCAATCTGGAGTTGGGAGCCTTTCACCGCCGGGACCAGAGGCAGGCGCGGCGGGACCTGGAAGAGATTCGGGAGCGTTTTCCCCTTCTTAAGGAACGGGCCTCCCAGCCCGCCGGCACTTTGAGCGGCGGCGAACAGCAGATCCTGGCCATCTGCCGGGCTTTGATGTCCCGGCCCCGGCTGCTGATGCTGGATGAGCCTTCCATGGGCCTGGCCCCCCGCATGGTGAACCAGGTTTATAAAATCCTCCGGGAATTGAAGGATGAAGGCACCACCTTGCTGCTCATCGAGCAAAACGCCCGGGCCGCCCTGAAGTTGGCGGACCGGGGTTATGTCCTGGAGACCGGGCGCATTATTTTGGACGGCTCCGCCGCCGAACTCCGGGAAGACCCGGAAGTACAGCGGGCCTATCTGGGCAAGGGCTACCGGGAAGTATGGGAATAGAGCTGTCAGCTTACAGCTTTCAGCGATCAGCTTAAAAACCTGTTAGGGGTATTTTCTCGTTCGCAAGCTTATCCTTGGAAAAACGAACGGAAAACGAAAAACGGAAAACGAAAAAAGCTGACAGCTGATAGCTGAACGCTGAAAGCTTCTCCATGACCTTATTGGCCGTAAACGAACTCAGCAAATACTTCGGGGGCGTTAAAGCCGTGGACGGGGTCTCCTTTGGGGTCGATCACGGGGAGATCGTCGGCCTCATCGGCCCCAACGGCGCGGGCAAAACCACCTGTTTCAACCTCATCAGCGGCCTGCTCACCCCCACCCGCGGCTCGGTCAGCCTCCTGGGGCGCAGCCTGGGGGGGCTGGCTCCTTATTACCGGTCCCGCCGGGGCTTGGCCCGCACCTTCCAGAATATCCAGCTTTTCGGAGGGATGGATGTCCTGGAGAACGTCCTCACCGGTTGCCATCAGCGCCAGGAAATAGGCGCGTTTCGGGCTCTGTGGCCCGGCCGGGGAGTGCGCCGGGCCGAAACCCGGGCGGAAGAGCGGGCCCGGCAGCTGTTGGCCTTGGTGGGACTGGCGGAGAGGGCGGATTTTCCTGCTGACGCCCTGGCCTACGGGGAGCAGCGCCGTCTGGAAATCGCCCGGGCTTTGGCCCAGGAGCCCAGGCTGCTGATGCTGGATGAGCCCGCCGCGGGCCTCAACTCCCGGGAGACCGAGGACCTGATGACCCTGCTCCAGGAACTCCGGGAGCGCGGCATTACCCTGTTGATTATTGAGCATGACATGACCCTCATCATGGGACTCTGCCATCGGGTAGTGGTGTTGGACCACGGCCAGGTCATTGCCGCGGGCCCGCCCTCCGAAATCCGGCGGGATCCCCGGGTGATCGAGGCCTACCTGGGCCGGGAGGAAGATGATGGCGATCTTTGATAGCGACGCGGAACTGTTGGAGCGCCGGTTCATGGCCCAATTGCAATTGGAGCGCCTCCAGGCCACTCTGCACCGGGTCTATAAGAACGTCAAATTCTATAAAAGAAAGTTCGATGAAGTGGGGTTTCTGCCGGAGGACTGCCAGTCCCTGGAGGAACTGGCCCGGCTCCCCTTTACCACCCGCCAGGACCTGGCCCACAGCTACCCCTATGAAATGTTCGCGGTGCCCTTAAGGGAGGTGGTGCGTATCCATTCCTCCACCGGCAGCCCCGGCGCGCCCATCGTCATGGGCTACACCGCCCGGGACTTGCGCCATTGGGCCAAGCTCGCGGCCCGGGTCCTCACCGCCGCCGGGGTGGACCGGGACGACGTGGTGCAGGTGACCCTGAGCTACGGCTTGCTCACCAGCGCCTTCGGGATTCACTACGGAGTGGAACTCCTGGGCGCCTCGGTGATCCCCACCGGCCCCGGGTCCACCGCCCGGCAGGTGGGCATCATGCGGGACTACCGCACCACTGTGCTGGTGAGCACCCCTTCCTACGCCCAGGTGCTGGCCGACCAGATGGAAGCCATGGGGGTGGACCCCAAAAGCCTGCATTTGAAGCTGGCTTTGCTGGCCGGGGAGCCCTGGACCGAAGCCCAGCGCCGGGAAATCGAATCCCGCCTTTACCTCACCGCCCTGGACCACTACGCCCTCTCCGAAGCCATGGGCCCGGGGGTGGCCGGGGAGTGCGAGCATCGCCGGGGTATGCATATCAATTAAGACCATTTTCTCCCGGAAATCATCGACCCCATAACCGGCGCACCCC
>ENA-OSEO01002158-OSEO01002158.1-sediment-metagenome-genome-assembly--contig:-NODE-2158-length-29589-cov-3.894280_pt1 | contig 29589 bp, 26 predicted proteins | sample MGYA00237883_ERZ534232 | MGnify/ENA metagenome assembly ERZ534232 | reverse complement strand
CGGTCATGACCTCTGCGCCCTCGCGGAAACCGGTTCAGGGAAGACGGCGGCCTGCGCAATTCCATTGATTCAAAAGGTCGATCCCACCCTCAACGCCATTCAGGCGCTTGTCATTGTTCCGACCCGCGAGCTCTGCCTCCAGTACGTGGACGAGATCCATAAAATTGCTGTTCAGACCGATATCGTTCCCTTTGCGGTGTACGGCGGATTCAGTAAAAGTATCCAGGTGGCAAAACTGAATCACCGGGTACATATCCTGGTCGCGACGCCGGGCCGTCTGATTGATCTGATGTATGACGGGGCGGTCAATTTGTCTCAGGTAAAGTGCGTCATACTGGACGAGGCCGATGAACTCCTGAAAATAGGCTTTCTGGAGGATGTGGAATTCATCATGTCCTGCATACTTCAGGATCACCAGACACTTCTCTTCGCCGCCACGATGGACAGTGACATAAAGAAACTGGTTGACAAGACACTCAATAATCCTCAGCATATTTCTCTTATTGACGACAGGCCGTCTCCTGAAAGCATCGAACACTATTTTGAATATGTGGCGCCGAAAAATAAAGAGACGGAACTGATGCGGTATCTCAAAGAGGAGGATATCGTGCAGGCGATTATTTTCTGTAACGCGCGCCACAAGGTTGATGCGCTCTACAGGAACATGAAGAAGAATATGAAGGATATCGAGTATATTCACGCAGGCTTGAGCCAGGAAAAGCGTTCCTCCATCTACCGGCAGTATCGAAACAACAAGGTTCGGTTTCTCATAGCCACCGATGTGGCCGGCCGGGGTCTTGATTTCTCAAATGTTTCCCATGTGATAAACTGGGATTTCCCGGGGGACGGCGAGCAGTACACCCACCGGACCGGACGTTCTGGAAGAATGGGGAGGAAGGGCAAAGCCCTGACCTTCATTACCAAGCGCGAGCTTTCCACGCTACGCTCGCTTATTCGACACCAGAAGATAACTCCCCTCTGGGTAGGGCAGAATCCCCTTCAGGGAGATGGAGAACCCGGAAGAGAAAAACCCCGCAATAAAAGAAGACGGTCCTATCGACCTTCCCGGGGCAGGAAAGCGAAAGGTTCGTCCTCTGTATAGCAGGGATTCTTGTACGCTGCTCCCGATGCGGATTCGAATCGAATCAGCCAATCATGCTGATCGGTCATCCCGGTTTCAGCCGGCCTGCGAAATGCGCCGTGACGGCGGGCAACGGGGAGAAGGTCTTTTAGGAAAACAGTTTGCCTTCACGCCTGTTTCAAGAGAAACAATATACCATTCCGTTATTGCGTGATCTTCTTGTCGATAAATCCCTGAAGCATTTTGAAATTTCTTTCCCTCTTGATAACAGGAGTCGTGTCTTTCTCGTAAGCCGCGAGGCTCTGTTCAAAGATTGGTTTCTTTCGGTTGGTGTATATAACGCCAAGGGGAAATTTCGTTGCATCGATTGCCTTTTCGAACGCCCGCACCCGGTCAGTGGGATCGTAAGAATCTTCGATATCGTAAGTATGCTCCTTGAACCACTTGTACGTGTTGATTTTGTTGAACGATACGCAGGGCTGAAAAATATCGACCAGGGCGTATCCCCGGTGCGATATTGCCTTCTTGATAATGTCTTTTGTCATATCGATATCGCCGATATAGGTACGGGCGACAAAGGAGGCGTCGAGCGCGACGGCCACGGCTATGGGGTTGAAGGGTTCAAGTATGACACCGGCAACCTGGACGGGCGTTACGAATCCCCGCTGACTCGTGGGGGACGCCTGCCCCTTCGTCAGGCCGTACACCATATTGTTGTGAACGATATTGGTAATATCCGGATTCCTGCGAATGGTAGCGAGAAAATGGTTTCCCCCTTCGCCGTACATGTCGCCGTCACCGCTTTCTGCGATAACCACGAGATCGGGATTGGATGCCTTGATGGCTACCGCCGCCGGGAGCGCTCTTCCATGGAGACCGTTGAAGGTATTGCATCTCATGTAATGAGGGATCTTCGCCGCCTGGCCGATGCCGGAAACCATGACCAGACTCTCCGAAGGGATCTCCATCTCAGCGAGGGCACCCTCCATGGCCTTCAGAATGCCGAAATTGCCGCAGCCGGGACACCAGGCAATGTCTATATTGTCCAGAGCATAGGATTGTGTATCCATGAGATCCCCCTTTCTTATAGAACCTCTCGCAGTCTTCCTTCCAATTCCTCCACCGAAAAGGGAAGGCCGTTATATTTGGTAATCTTCGTGTCCATGTCAATACCGGTGTGTATTTTGAGTAGGCGCGAAAATTGAGATGTGGCGTTCCCCTCGACGCTTATCAGCCGACCCGCCGTGCCCAGTATTTTGGCTGTATCGCGATGCAGCGGGTAGACCTGGCTGAAATGAACAAGGGAGATATCCTTTCTGCCGATACGTTTGACGGCCTCCTCCGCGATCGTCAGAATGGAGCCCCAGCAGACGATCATGGTCGAACCCTTGCCCTTTCCCGTGCAGGCGGGCAAAACCGCTTCCTGGGCCAGCAGAGACCGTTTCCGGAGGCGTTTGTCCACCATCTGAATCCTGATATCATGGTTTTCGGTCAGATGTCCTTCCTCGTCATGCTCATCGCTGTCGACAATCACCAGCCCCTTTCCGTTTCCGGGAATCCCCCGGGGAGAGACGCCGTCTCGGGTCAGAGAATACCGTTTATAACCGTGATCGGTGGGGACTATATACGGTTCAATTTTCAGGTCCGACACATCGATCTTGTTGATGTTGTAATAGGAATCGATAAGATACTGATCGGTAAGGATAAAGACGGGAATCTGATAGCGGTCCGCCAGGTTGAAGGCCTTCGCCGTCAGGGCGAACGCCTCCTCGATCGTCCCCGGAGCGAAGATAACCCGCGGAAATTCTCCGTGTCCCGCGTAGAGGGCTAGTTCCAGATCCCCCTGTTCGGTTCTGGTCGGCAGGCCCGTCGCCGGACCCGGCCTCTGGGCCAGATGGATAACCATGGGAGACTCCATCGCCCCCGCCAGGCTGAGGCCTTCGGTCATGAGAGCGAATCCTCCCCCCGATGTCGTGACCATCGCTCTCGCCCCCGCGTACCACGCGCCGATGGCCATATTCATGGCCGCTATCTCGTCTTCAGCCTGCTCCGCGATGATGCCGAATTGTGCGGACTGTCGGGCGAGAAATGTCAAAACCGATGTGGATGGGGTCATGGGGTACGATGCGATGAAATTGCAGCCCCCGGCCAGTGCCCCGATTCCAACCGCCTCACCGCCGTTGATAATGATCTGATCGGCGACAGTGGGATCTTTCTTAATGCTGACGGAGACGGCCTTTGTCCGTATCAGCTCGCCGCCGAATTCATATCCGCGCGTGACCGCCCGAATGTTGTTCGACATCACCGTCTTTTCCACATCGGAGAATCGTTCCCGCAGATCGTCGATGATGCTTTCCTTGTCGATACCGAAGAGCGCCGCGATGATCCCGGTGGCAATGATATTGATATATATGTTTTCCCCGAGTTCTGAGGCAATGGTATGCAGGGGGACATCGATGATCTTGATCTTTTTACCCGTGCCGGGCTCAAGAAGGACCTCCTTTTCTCCCAGTATGATGGTTTCAGGGGTGATTCTGTGTTCGACGTGCCGCAAACCGTCACGGTCCAGAGGGAAGAGGATGTCGATCTTGTCCAGACAGGCCCGGGCCTTTCGCGACGAAACCCGCAACTGGGTTGAATTGCTTCCGCCGCGGACCCGCGACATGTACTCTTTGGTGGAAAACAGATTATACCCGGCATGCTTGAAGGCGTGCGTCAGGAGTTCTTCCACCGTCTGAATGCCTTGCCCGGCGGCGCCGCACAGCACAATGGAAATATCATCTTTTTTTGGCGGATATTTTTTCATCGAAGCACCTCTGTGGCAGTATGCCTGTTCTGTGAACCATATAGCAGCGACCGCGGGTCGCGGAGAGAGGTCGGAACTCTATCAGGTGAAGAGGGAAGGGCTGAACATCCGGGCGAGCAGTGATATCAGTTCCGCGTGAGAGGATATACTTACTGTATATAGAATCCTAGCATATTATTGCCCCGTCGGCAACACACGATGTGTACCGCCGAGTGAAACGGGAATACTGCATGGAGTCCCGCCGGATCATCGCAAAAGATCGGCGAGAGCCTCCTCGATGGTCGGAAATGCAAAAGAAAACCCCTGATCCAGGAGCCTCCGCGGGTACACCCGCTGTCCCTCGAGGATAACGCTCCCGAATTCTCCCAGAATCCATCGGATGAGAAAGGCTGGCACCGGTGGAAGAAAGGCCGGTCTCCCCAGCGTCTTTCCGATGATTCGTGTCATCTCCCTGTTGCGGACGGGATGGGGAGCCGTGCAGTTGAGCAGTCCTTCCAGATCCGTGTGTTCAAGAACAAATTGAAATACCCTCCCAAGGTCCAGCTCGTGAATCCATGAAAACCACTGTCTTCCGCTGCCGAGGGGAGCCCCCATCCAGAAGCGGAAGGGTTTTGCCATCTGCGCCAGTGCCCCGCCTTTTCTCCCCATGACGATGCCGAAGCGGCAGAGAACAACGCGCACCCCGTGATTTCTTGCCTCCAGGGCCGCGTTTTCCCACTCGGCGGCCAGCGTCGCCAGAAAATCCGATCCCGGCGGGTCAGTCTCTTCGAGGGACTCGTCTCCATGAAACCCGTAGTACCCCACGGCCGACGTGCTGATGAGGTGCGTTTCCCTCCCTTTACGGGGCGCCAGTGCGGCAACAATATGGCGGGTGGTGAGCAGCCGGCTTTCCAGCAGGGAGCGTTTGTAATCTTCGGTCCATCGGGCGAAGATCGATGCTCCGGCAAGATTGATGACCGCGTCATGATCGGCGACGGCCTCCTGCCAGGCCCCCTCGAGCGTGGGATCTCCCTCAAGAAATGACGCTCCGTCGGGGAGAGACCGTCCCTTTTTGATTGATCTGGTGAGAATCGTTACCTCATGGCCCTTTCCGGTAAGCTCCCTGGTAAGGGTGCTCCCCACAAAACCCGAACCGCCGGTAATGAATACTTTCATGCTCTCATCCTCACATCGTGTGCCGGCTGAACGGCCTTCATGTTGTTCCTTCCCTGCTGTCCGGAAAATCCGGTGTAGTTCTTGACAGAAATGCAGATATCCCGTGGACACACTCGCCGGTTGTTATGAGCGCGATGGCCCGCTCCATCTCCAGTGCGAGGGCGTTGTTCAGGGAGGGATTGCTCGTCGAGCGAATCACCTCAAGGGCGGAACGGACGGCGCGAGGTCCGTTGGCCGCAATCATCCGCGCCATGTCAACCGATTCGGCCAGGGCGCCCCCCGGGGAGCTTACGCGGTTGACGAGTCCGCAGGCGAGGGCATCTTCGGCGGTCACCGGGCGGGCGGTCAGGATCATCTCAGCGGCACGTGCCGGGCCGACAAGGCGGGGGAGGGCGGCGGAACCGCCCCAATCGGGCATCAGGCCGAGGCGGACCTCGGAGAAACAGATTACGGCGTCCGGATCCATGATACGCATATCGCAGCGAACCGCCAGCTCCGCTCCGCCGCCGTAGGCGTTCCCGTTCAGCGCGGCGATGATCGGTACCGGCAGTGCGCACAGACGGTCGATGATCGAACGCATATGTCCTATCAACCGTTCAACGGGTGCCCGATCATGGTGTGTTACCGCTTCCACGAGGCCGGCGACCTGGGGATTGTCGAGGCTGACGTCAAAACCGGCGCAAAACGAATCTTTGCCCGCGCCGGCGAGAACGACGACACGGGGAGTGTTCTCTTCCAACAGATTGATAACCCTGTCGAATTCCTTCCACATGACCTCATCAAAGGCGTTTCGTTTATCGGGCCGTTCGAAACGCGCGATAGCGATATGTTCAGCATGCTCAAGAGTGATCCCGTAGTCGGCCATGTGTGTGCCGCCTTTCATGAGTCGGTCTGATCAGAGCGATCCGTCCAGTGTGTCGGCCACCGGCTCCTTGCAGGCCCTGCACCGCTGCGCACCGCGGAAAAGAGGCTTGCCGCAGGAGGGGCAGTGGTAGCGTTCGCACTCGGCCCGCGCCCATTCGACGCTTCCCTCTTCGTCCCCGTGGGCGGTTACCTGTGCCCGCCAGAGGGGAATCGTCCGCTCCATGACCCGCACGCCGGTGGCGAGAGGGAATTTCTCGATGAGAGAGCAGGGCCATTCGTCGCATTGATGGCAGGAATAGAAACCCTTTGATCTGACGCAGTCCCGTATGGGGCAACTCGCGCAGAAGCCGTAGAGCGTGCGCGGCGGGTCAGGCTGCATGCATCCCAGGCACTCCGTTTCCTCCGGCTTTGTCCCGTAGAGGTTTCCCATGACGGTTTTGAATTTCTCGTTCCCGTCTCTCGTGGCGATGTAGACGCCGCACGCTCCGCAGTACAGGCCGCACGGGGCCATGAGGTCTCTGTTCCTGATCTCCTCCTCAGTCCAGCCTTCCATGGGATGCCTCCCTGTCCGGATTTCCGCCGCCCTTCATGCGGGGAAAAGATGAAGGGGTTTGATGTGGTGTTCTATGGTGCTGAGAACAGACTATTTCTTCTTGAGAGCTATCTTCAGTACATCCATCATCTCGCTGACAAAGTGGAAGGTAATCTCTCCCCGGACCTTCTCCGGTATGTCTTCGAGATCTTTCATGTTCCACTTGGGGAGAATAATGGTCTTGATACCGGTCCGGTGGGCGGCGAGGACTTTTTCCTTAATCCCGCCCACGGGGAGGACTACCCCCCGAAGGGTGATTTCGCCTGTCATGGCGAGGTCTTTTTTGATCGGCCTGCCGGTGAGCATCGAGGTGAGGGCCGTCAGGATCGTTACGCCCGCCGAAGGGCCGTCCTTCTGGATGGCGCCCGCGGGGACATGGATGTGTACATCAAGGGTATCGAAGAAGTCGTTGTTGATCCCCAGTTCCTTCGCGTTGGAACGGATAAAGCTCAGGGCCGCCGTTGCCGATTCCTTCATGACATCGCCGAGCTGGCCCGTAAGGGTCAAGCCCTTGCTCCCCCGCATGCTGGTCGCCTCTATGAAGAGGAGGTCTCCTCCCGTCGGTGTCCACGCCAGACCCATGGCAACCCCCGGTTTTGAAATCCGCGCCTTTTCCTCGGAAGTGATGCGGACAGGCCCCAGGTATTTGTGCAGGTCTTTCGGGCCGATCGACGCCGACTGGATATCGCCTGTCGCCACTTCGCTCGCCACGCCGCGGCAGATGTTGGCGATTTCCCGTTCGAGGTTCCGTACCCCGGCTTCGCGCGTGTACCCCGCTATAACGGTTCTCAGTGCCGCTTTCGTGATCCTGATCTGTTTCGGCTTCAGACCGTTGGCGTCGATCTGCCGAGGAATCAGATACCGTTGCGCGATTTTGATTTTTTCATCCAGCGTGTACCCGAGAAGCTCGATAACCTCAAGCCGGTCCCGCAGGGGAGGGGGGATCGTATCCAGGATATTGGCCGTGGTGATGAACATAACGCTTGAAAGATCGAAGGGGACATCCAGATAGTGATCGCTGAATGAAAAATTCTGTTCGGGATCGAGGACCTCGAGGAGCGCTGATGAGGGATCGCCCCGGAAATCCATCCCCAGTTTGTCGATCTCGTCGAGCATGAAGACGGGATTGTTCGATCCGGCCCGCCGGAGCCCCTGAATAATCCGTCCCGGCAGCGCCCCGATGTAGGTGCGCCGGTGGCCGCGTATCTCAGCCTCGTCACGCACGCCTCCCAGGGATATGCGGATGAACTTTCTGCCCAGAGCGCGGGCGATTGATGCCCCCAGCGATGTTTTCCCCGTTCCCGGGGGGCCGGCGAAACAGAGGATGGGGCCCTTGGTGTCGGGCTTCAATTTTCTGACGGAAAGATATTCGATGATCCGTTTTTTCGGTTTTTCAAGGCCGTAATGGTCCTCATCCAGGACCTTCCGCGCCTTTCGGATATCGAGATTATCCTCCGTCCTCGTCTTCCAGGGAAGACTGATCATCCAGTCCAGGTAGGTTGATGCGACCGTGTACTCCGCCGAGGACGGGTGCATCCTCGAAAGGCGGCCCAGTTCGCGCTCCGCCTCCTTCTTTGCCTCCTCGGGGAGTTCCAATTCTTCGATTTTAGAGCGATACTCCTCAATTTCAACCTTCGATTCCTCTTCCCCTTCGCCCAGCTCCTCCTTGATCGCCTTGAGCTGCTGGCGGAGGAAATATTCCCGCTGGCCTTTGTCGATATCATCCTTGACCTGGGTCTGTATCTTGTTCCCCAGTTCGAGGATTTCGAGCTGGCGGCTCACGACCCGCGTTACCTGTTCCAGGCGTTTCTTGACATCCAGTGTCTCAAGAACCTTTTGTTTTTCTTCGGAATCAGCGTTGATGAGCGTGGCGATCATATCGGCCAGCGCTCCCGGCTCCTTGATTGTCGTGGCGAGCTGACCGACCTCCTGAGGGAGAAAGGGCGAAAGTTTCACAATGCGGTTGAAGAGATTCACCAGATTCGCCATCAGCGCCTCGATCTTGATCCCCTTCGCCTCTTTGTTGGCAAGTGTCGTGACCCGCGCCTGGAGGTAGGGTTTCCCCTCCACCAGTTCGGTAATGGAAAACCGGGTAATTCCCTGCACGAGCATCTGTGCCTTGTTCTCCGCCGTCTTCGCCATCTTGAGGATCACCACGATGGTTCCCACCTGGTGGATATCATCGGGGCCGGGCAGTTCATCTTCGGTGAGCGCCTTTTTCCCCATGACGAAGCCGATGAGACGATCGTCGGCCATTGCCCCGTCGACGAGTTTGATAGCCCGCTCGCCGGTGACCTCCAGAGGAAAGGTCATATGGGGGTACACCACAAGATTAAAAAGGGACAGTACCGGTATAACATCCGGTATTTTAATATCCTTCAACTCTCCAGAAACCTGTTCAACCATGAAATCCTCCACAGAAGTTATGCAGAATCAAGGACTGTGATTATTCGCTTTGTATGGTGATCTTGCGCGTCGCCCGTTCCGGCGGCATTTTGGGGATACGGATTTCGAGCATCCCCTCATTATACGTGGCGGTTACGCCATCCGCATCGATAGGTATGGCGAGAGAGAGGACGCGTTCGAAGGAGCCGTAGGTAATTTCCGCGAGACGATAATTGGAATTTTTCACCCGGGATCGCTCCATTCTTTGTCCTGAGATCTTTACCGTCCGGCGGCTTATTTCCAGATGGATATCATCATGCTTCACACCGGCCAACTCCGCCACGATGGTGATTTCATCAGCCGTTTCATAGATATTGACAGGGGGGGTCCATGTGCGCCTGTGCACGACGAAGACGGGATCGAAGAGGCGGAGAAGCCCCTCGCCAACGGCGCCCTGTACCTCTCTGTCAGTCACGCTCCGATCGTCCCCGAATCTGATTTTAATGAAATCCATTGTGCTCTCCCGGATCAAGATTTTATATTTCCGGCGTCATTTTTATATAAAGATACTCCAATGTCAACATATCAATGTCAGCGGATATCAGCGGGATCGGGACAAAAGGACGGACCCCGTAATGAGCGGGGAGACCATCCCCGCGTTTGAATGAGATGGCGTTTTCCGTCAGATTGACGCCGCGCCGCCGTCAACGGTGATCACCGTCCCGCTGATATGCCGGGCGCGGTCAGAGACAAGGAAGGCGACCAGGTGGGCAATATCGTCGGGCTCTCCAGGCGGAGGATTGGTGGGGATCATTTCCGTCCATCGCTCCGGATCGTCATATTTTCGCAGGGCCGCCGTCCGAAGCTGCTTTTCCATGCGAGCGGTCTTGATCAGTCCCGGGTTCACCCCGATTACACGGATGCCGTCTTTCATGCTCCGCGCCCCTAGGGCGCGGGAAAGGGCCATAAGGGCCGCGTTCCCCATACCTCCGGTGACATAATCGAGCCGGGGCCGTTCTCCTGCCGCCCCGATGATGTTCACGATAACGCCTTGTCCCCGCGACCGCATCTGCTGATAGACGGCGCGACAGAGATTGATGTAGCCGAACACCTTGAGATCCCAGGCCTCCCGCCATCGGTCCTCTTCAATCTGCCAGAGGTCACCCCTCGGAATGGAGCCCGCGTTATTGATGAGGATGTCAATCTGCGGACAGACCCCGGCGAGGGACCGCGCCTCGTCCCCACGGCTCAGGTCCGCGGCGTGGATGGTGACCGGAACGCCGAACTTCGATTCGATCGTCAGCTTGGCCTGTCGCAGGACTGACTCGTCCCGCGCGGCCAGGTGAAGGGCGCAGCCTTCAGCGGCGAGAGCTTCTGCGCACGCGTATCCGATTCCCCGCGATCCTCCCGTGATAAGCGCTTCTCTCCCTGTCAGGTGCAGATCCATTTCCTTTGATTCTCCCTTTGTATACGGTGTGTTGCCCCATGGGCATCTAAAAATGTTTCAGGCATGGCGTTCTCATTCTATTATCCTACGCCGGTTGAGGGGTTCCGCCGAAGAGGGCGAACAGGAGCCCGACAATCACAATCTGAATGGCCCAGCCGATCACGCACACGCCGACCGCCCGCAGGGTGCTTGTGTAATCAAGCGCCTGTCTGACCGCTATCACCATCGCCGCCAGCATCCAGACGGCAGCCACAATGAAGACTACTTCTCCCAGTGTGGGGATAATACCCGCGATCCGGATCAATCCCGGCGCGCTGGAAAAACCGATTGTGCGGAGCAGTTCACCGAGATCGGCGTGAGTCTGCGGTTCCGGCAGGAGCCGCGTGCCGATAAAATAGGCGAGCCAGGCCCAGATGTACCAGCTTACCAGGGCCGCGGCCGTCCCGATCACGATCCCACTGAGGCCCCCTTTTCCGATGATTCCTATGCCTGCCGCCAGGCTGGAGAGGACGACCACCGCTATGGCCTGCCCCATTGACCCCTTATCGTGTTCGACCTCCTCATAGAGAGTGACATCCAGTTTCGCGGCGCGAAAGATGCGGTCCTGAAAAGTGCTCATGAAATTCTTCTCCAATTTCTTCCCGTTTTGTCTGTCTTTATAATGCAAATCGGTGCCGGATTCCAGCTATTTCGGGAAATTACTTAATGAAAAGGGTGTGGGGCCTTGAACCGGTGTCGCCTCCCGATCGCGGAAGAAGGCGACAGAAGGGCGCAGACCGTTTGTTATTGCTGTTTCTGGAGGAGTAAATCGAGCTTGCGGATGATCTCTTCCTGATTTTTCAAGATCAGCTTGAGATATACGATGGAAGAATCGCTGCTGTGGATCTTCGTACTCGTTCGATGACTGTCTGTGAGGGCATCGTAAAATTCCTTATCCAGGTCGATATACACACCTTTGGGGAGATTGTACGGTGAGCTGTCATCGGCGTACGCGTTCACTGGTCCCCACACGACAGAGCAGAAGAAGAACGTCGCAAGAAGGAGTATACGCACGCAATCATGTCTTTTCATCATCCACCTCTCGCTTGATTTTCCCTGATTATCCAAGCACAACGTATGCCAGAGGGATGCAGGTTTCTAGTATTTTCTTGACACGATGTGGCGCGGCACCTATACTGCCGCCGTCAGAGACCGAGGCTTCCCCGAAGCCCGGATGAGTCTTTTTCTTAAAGGAATCATACTTTTACATGAGTGATCCTATCAATTTTTACAGCAAGGAGAATCAAAAAATGCACCAAGGCCTGTATTTCGAAGATTTTGAACCGGGGGCGGTTTTTCACACGGAGAGGAAGACCATTACGGAAGCGGATATTGTCAGTTTCGTAAGCAACTATACCTATTGCGAACCGCTCTTTATGGACAGGGAGTATATTGAGAAAGAAACCCCTTTCAAGCGTCCCATCGCGCCGGCCCTTCTCACGGTTTCCGTCGCCGATGGACTTTCCGTCCTTTCAGGCATCATCCACAGGACGGGGATCGCCCTGCTGGGGATGAAGGTTGATGTGAAGGGTCCCGTATTTATTGGAGATACCATATCCGTTGAGATCGAAGTCACTGACAAACGGGAGACAAAGAAGAAAACGCAGGGAATCATCACATGGCTCCACCGCATCCTCAATCAACGCAATGAAGTCGTTATCGAATATACAGTAACCAGAATGGTCAAACGCCGCGCTGAGCAGTAAAAAAAGAAGCAAAAACGGGATTCACAACATAAAGGAAGGTGACAACGGTCACCTTTCTTTTTATTATAATCCGTAATATCAATCTCTTATATGGAAACGCCAAGCCTTGGGCGGCACCCGATCAGAAGGAGTACTGGAGCCCCAGGGTCCACAACTGGTCGGTTTTGGATACATCCGGCGGCGGGGTATGGTTATATTCCAGCAGATGGGACAGCTTCAAAGACCAGCCCGCTCCGATGGGAGACAGAATCCCCGCCTCATTTCGCGCGATGAAATCATCCGCATCTTCAAGACTGGGATGCGCCTCAAACCAGTCGAAGAATTTCAGGTACTTGGAAAAAGTGTATTGAAATTGTCCGGCCAGACGCGCGGTAATCCATTCGTCATCTTCCGCGATGCGCCGGTTTTCAGAGAAATATGCGACACCGGCCTCCAGGAGAAGAAACTTGATCGAGTCATCCCAGACCTGATAGCCCATTCCCGGGCCGACCACGGTCCGCAGATTCAGATCCTTGAACCGGTCTTTCTGCATTTCCACACTCAGATAGCCGTAATACTTTTCCGTGAAAAAATAGTCGTACTTCAGGGCGCCGAAAAGGTTTCTGGTCGTGGCCTCATCGTTTTCTTCCTCGTAATTGAACATGAAGCGCGTCCCGAAACGGTCTCGTTCTCTTTTAATGGACGAGTCGGCCGCCGCCGTAAAACTGCCGCTGTCCGTATTCCCCGACTGTAAGGTACCCCCCAGTGAGATGTTGCCGGTCAGCTTTGCCTGCGGCTCCGCAGGAGGATTGATAGACGCGACCCTCTTCACATCGACCGTTGAAACCACCCCTCCCGGAGCGGGTTCAATGGCCAGCATTTCCGCTTCCGTGGTTTTTATCTTTCCCGTCAGAACATCACCGCCCACCAGATGAACCTCAGCGGGGATATCAGTCCTGATTTCTTTGACCTTATCCATGGAAACGGTAATGGCATCAGCGTATTCGGTTTTGATCGTCAGCTGCCCTTCTTGCGCTTTGACAACCGTGCCCGTCAATCGATCCCCATTCGACATAACGATCTCATCCGCGAAAGCAGGCGTCGACGAAAGCGCCAGAATCAGCATAATGAGTACGTAAGAATAGACACCCGCACGTTGTTTTAACTGCATAATCAGCACCTTTCTGTAACATGTTGTCTCATATCAATAGGTTATAGCACGCCCGCCAGGAAAATACAACCCGCGGAGCGCGGCTTTCTTCAGAGGAGACGAATTTCGGGGGAATCAAGACCTTGACGTGATTGTATTTTTAAAGATGCTACCAGAAAGGGGTTTTCCGGGGAGATACCGGCTAGGATGATTGTTTATTCGTTGTGGCGCCAGGTGATGATGTATTCCGTCAGTTCGTCGGGTTTCTCGATATCGGGCTCGGCGCGGAGCCATTCTCCCGACAGCCCCGTCTCCCGTGCAGTAAGTTCGAAATGGCACATGGCAATCCCCATATCGACCCGTTGCAGGTCGGCCAGCTTGAAGATATCCATATTTCGTCTCCCGTACCCTTTCGTGCGCTGGAGATAGAAATGCCACCGCGATTCATCTCTGATGATACGCCACGGTTGTCTGTTCGACGCCGACGGCCCCAGACGCACCATTTCAAGAGCTGTGGCGCAGGTCCCAGCTTTGTCCGCTGATAAAGGCGTGGCGAAGGTTCCGTCGAAGAAGAGGGCATCCCACGCGAGCCGGCTGTCAGATCCGGCCCTTCGGCGAATGTACGAATCGAACCAGCGGCGCCTGTCCGCGGCGTATCCCACGGACACCACGGCCGGTATCATCTCCGTCTCTTTCAACGCGATCTTCCGGGAGAAGCCGCTTTTGTTGAACGTCCCGCCCAACCAGCAGGTGCCGAGACCCCGGTTCGTCGCGAAAAGGATAGCCTGTTCAAGGAGATAACCGCAGTCTTCCATACCGTTCTCATTCCGGTCAACGGCGCAGACGATAAAACCGGAAGCTCCCTTGATAAATCCGTATGTTCCCAACCCTTTCAGCGCGGCGAGATCTTCTCTGTCGGCGGCCACCAGTTCCAGCCGCACCGCTCCGCCCAACGGCCCCGTGGACGATTTCGTAAGCATTTTAGAGAGTTCATCTCTGATCGTCGAGTCGATGGGCCGCGAGTCGTAGCTCCGGCACGAAAAACGCCGCTCGATAACCTCGGTTATCGCCTGATTGTATTGTGTCATGGGATCACGCATTCAGTTTATCGATGAATCACAGCTTACCTTTTTGGCTTTTCTTTTCCTTTTTCTCGTTGCGCTTCTCTTTCAACGTCTTTCCCGGTTTCTTCTTTTCCGATTTTGGGGTGTCTTTTCCTTTAGCCATTGTTGTTCTCCTTATTGTTTCAGTCTGTTACCGTGATTAATTCAGCGCCTTAATACCCCACCAGATGGCTTGATTTCGGGTCCTCCAACACCCGCAGCCACGAACCGTATACGGGATTGCTGAGCATGTACCACGTGTGGCCCCACCGGCTTTCATATTGGCGAACCAGTTCATCCCGTTGGCGGGGGGTGATGTCCTTCTTTACATCGGGCAAAAAATCCCCCAGATCGTCGCCCACCAGCATAAGGATACGATATCCGGCAGCGACGGCTTCGCGTCTGCTCTTTTTCTCCGACCCCCAGCCGGGCCGCTCATTCTGCATCAATACGTGCTCCGGCTTCACGCCGTCAATGCCGACCCCGGCGAGGTTGTCGATGGTTTCCTGTTCCTGCGGACACGGGCAATCGTTCCCCGCCCGCGGCGCGCATTCCCGGTTAGTAATAAAGAATACCGCCACATCCTTTTCTTTCAAGTATTTGATGAAGGAAACGGCGCCGGGAACCGCGGGAGCGCTTTTCAGAGCAATCCACTCATCCCACGTCCGGGGATCGAATTCGGTTCCATCGATAATGAGCCGTGCCTGATACCTCGAATTGTCCAGCACCGTTTCATCGATATCCATCACCACGGCGGGGGGGAGGGACGAGACATTCCCCCTCTGCTCAACAGCGGCGGTCCAACCCTTGTCATGAATGGCCGAATCGATATTTTTTGTGGCCATATTGTATGTCTGCACGCAGTTTGCCTTGTATTCCGCCGAAGACTGCACCCACAGCGTGCTGTACAAGAGGTTGTCTTGCTGTGCCGCGCACCCACTCAGCAGGAACAGAATTGAAGCGAAAACGACAATCACTTTGATGCGTTTCATAAGCCGGTGCATAATAGGACTCTGTCTCTAACTAAGACGCTCTACATAACCGTTTGGCAATGAAGTACAGCGGAATTACCAGCCCGCGTTGATGCTCTTGTTAGATACTTTCATCAAAATAATCGCTATCAACCTTTTTGACGGGATAAAATGAAACCGTGGATACGCCAACATCATGCTCAATCATGAGGCTGGTAAGTTGTTCACCATCAATTAAAACGATCTTACTGCCTATCTGTGAAACGTAACTGCGAGCATCATCAGTAAATCTGGATGTAGTAATAAAAATGCCCTTGTTTGCTCTTTGAGCCTGGAGTGCGCCTGCAAATTGCATGACATCAGGACGCCCTACCGGATTGCTATCCCAACGTTTCGCCTGAATATACACAACATCAAGACCGAGTTTGTCCTCTTTTATGATTCCATCTATTCCGCCGTCGCCGCTCCTGCCGATTGCTTTGCCTGCGTCTGAACGCGAACCACCGTAGCCCATTTTGACAAGCAGTTCCACAACGACCCGTTCAAAAAAGGCAGGCGAGATTTTCTTTAGCCTGGCCAGCAATTCATCTGATAGTTCGTCACGAAGATTTTCATACGCAGCTTCCAATGCCTCTGATGGTGTCGCTGTTGAAATGTCAGATGTCCCTTTAGATTCGGTAAGTTTATCACCGCTTCTTGTCCCCTTGAGTTGCTGAAATTCGATAAACTCGGGGTATTGTTTGAGCAGTTTTACATTGATGGTCTTAGGCTGCTTCTTCAGGAGATCTCTTCCTCGGTCGGTGATTTTGTAGAATCCTCTGCGTGTTGCTTCAAGCAACCCGGCCTTTTTCATGTAAGTTGAAGCCCAGGCAACTCGATTAACGAAAGTTAACTGTATGCCGCTTGGCAGCATCTCCTTTAGATCATCCTCAGAAAGACCCAATTCCTTTGCCAGAGCTTCAACAGCCTCGCTGGTTGATGTTTCAGTTCCTTTTTGTGCCGCAAATTGGAGAAGCGGCAACATCACACTCTGATAATCTGGAACGGCCATGTATTTATCTCCTTTTCGTGTAACAGTGTTTATCTGAATTGTGATAAGTAACAAGTCACGGCAACTTCTGGCGCATAAAACCCCTCAAAACTCTTAAGAAAAAAATTGTAACCGCTTGTCATGTCTTTGCAGGAGAATGAATGGCTCTTTGCCACGGGAATTTTATCATGATCCAGATAACACCCCTTTTCAGACAGAAAATACTCCCCCGGCATGTAACGAAAACCATACAGCGTAAAAATACTTGTTTTTCACTTTTTTCACTCGCGGCCTGGGTAACAAGCCGCCTCCTGTTGGCCAGAGGCTAACCGCCGATTATTTCATTTAATCCTTCAATTATTGTGTCAAGGTCTTCATCAGAGACCTTTGATATTTTTTTGAGAATCCTTTTGACGGAAAGGGTGCGAATCTGGCTGATCTTTACCCAGGACTTTTTGGGAAGTTCTGAATTGGCAAGTTCAAATGTAAGCGGGTAAGCGGCCTTTTGTGGTTGGCTCGTTAAGGCCACCGCGATAACAGTCCCGGATCTCTCATTGAAGACATTGTGACTCAAGATAAGAACAGGGCGTAACCCACCTTGTTCACTTCCGGTTACCGGATTTAAGTCTGCCCAGTATATATCGCCTCTCAGTATTCCGGCCATTCTTCCAGCTCCGATATCGCACCTTCGTCAGCCAGGGATTGTTCAAAATCAGGATCAAGGTTTGCGCATTCCTGAGCAAGGCGGCTTTTTTCGATACGGTTTAATTTCTCTGCTACAGCCTCTTGAATCGCCTTACTTCGATTTGGAAATAAGTTGGATTTTACAAGCATATCTATCCTCTTAACCATATCGCTTTCTAATGTAATTGCTATTTTTGATGCCGTCATTGGTATCACCTCCGGTATGATAATAAGTCATACCAGGCTCTGTTTCAAGTATAAAATGTGACCATTCTGGGCGGGGTAATCCCCGGCACTCGATTCGGCCCCATATTAGGCGCTTATTTTGGCCAGAGGGAGAACAGATAAGCACCATACAGGGCAAGGAGCGTCGTACCTTCAAGCCGATGAAGCAGTCGCCCCGTATAAAGCATAGGGATCAGGAGGACCGTGAATCCAATCACCACCGCATAATCCAACATGGATACCCCGGGCGCATGAAGCGGTGAGATGGTGGAGGCAACGCCTAATATCGCGAGAATATTAAAAACATTTGATCCAACGATATTCCCGACGGCTATGTCAGGCTGTTTACGGACGGCTGCAACCACAGACGTCGCAAGTTCCGGCATGCTTGTTCCGGCGGCCACAATCGTGAGGCCGATCACGGCTTCGCTTACCCCCAAAGCCTTGGCCAGAGCGACAGAATGATCGACGAGCAGGCGTGACCCGAGGACAAGAACTCCCAGGCCCGCCCCAATGAATGCAACGTCAATGATCCAGTGCCGCGAAACCGAAGGCGCGGAAGCATCGATTTGCTCACCAGCCCCTTCTCTGCGCCCGAGAAGGACGCTCATCCAGGTATAGGCGGCGATTCCCGCAATAAGCATCAAGCCCTCGACGCGACCAAGCGTTTGATTAAGCAATAGAAAAGGCAGCAGGATAGCTGCCCCTAAGGCAATCGGCGCGTCGACCTTGATGACCTGTGAATGAACCGGAATCGGGCATACCAATGCGGTGAGGCCAAGGATGACACCTATGTTGAAGGAATTCGAACCAACCACATTTCCAACGGAAATATCGCCCTGCTGTGACAGGGCCGCTTTGATACTCACAACCAACTCTGGAGAACTCGTTCCGAATGCAACAATTGTAAGGCCAATCATCAAACGGCTTAATCCGGCTCGGAGGGCAAGAGAAGTGCTGCCTCTCACAAGGCTCTCAGCGCCAGCAAAGAGAAGAAGGAGGGCGAATGATATGTATGCGAGATGAATGGCCATCGTTATTCATTGCGTGCCGATCGCCTCGGCTTAAGAGCCGGGCGGTCTATCAATGGTCTGCTACAGCCGGATGTGGGAGGTCTTCTTCCTCGCTTCGCGATTCTGAATCAGAATCAAATAAATATTTTACAACATGAGACCGGCTGGGATTTTTGAGCGCATCATTTCTTTCCGGTCCAACGTGCGCCCATCCGCTATAAACGTTCCGTCGCCAACCGCATGAACGGTTCGCTTCTCCTTTCGCGAATCATCACAGTACGCCGCAACGCCTTCGAGGACAACGATATTGTGCTTGTTAACGATGTCAACAACTTTGCACTCGATGTTCGCAATGCATTCTTTTATCAGGGGCGCTTTGACATGCTTTCCCTTCACGGGGGTCAGCATGAACATTTCAAATTTGTCCGTATCAGCGCCGGAACAGGTTCCCACGCCAACGACCGTGTCAAGCATGTCAACAGTGGGAATCGCAATAACACACTCCTTCGTTTTACGGAGAGCGGCAAAGGAATAGTTCCAGGGGCCGGTGGTCATAGCAAACAGCGGCGTAAAGTCCACCACCATTGTCCACGAGATCGTCATTATATTGTTCTTCTTTCCGTCATGTGTCGTAACAAGAACAACCGGGCCGGATTCGATCAACGTAAACGCTTTACTGATCTGCATTTTTCTCATATGCGCACACGCTCCTGTCGTTGTTTGCCTAATGCAGAGTTCAACGGCAACGTTCACGCTGTCCGCTGAAACGATAGGTTGGCGGCCTATTACTCCCGGCTCCTCAAAAAACCATAATTTTAGTACAAAAGCTTCCTTGCCCAAACAAAAATAACCTATTCGTCTGGTCTGCTTCCGCCCTGACGATAACCGTAGCCTTTCTTTCCATCGAGAGTCCTATGTTCTCAGACCCAATGAGCTCAGTCCATGGTATACCCGGTGGTGGATATCGGAAAGTGAAACTCGGAGGTGTCTCTCCGCGCTTATCCGCCTTCTCTTCTATGGAGATGTCAATACCTGAGGGGCCAAACCAATACCAGATTACTGGATTAGGCTTCTTGTAGCTCTTTATATTTATCAATAATACCATTGATATCGTGATAGATCCAAATTATATGTAAATCGCCATTTTTATCTTTGAAGCTATCAATACGTTTTCCAAACTTAGTTAAGTATTCATGCATTAGAATTGTCAGCGGTTTTTCAGAACTGTAATCGAGATTCATGGCCTTAATGAACCATGCTGGTGCTGTATCCTCAATCCTCTGGACATCAGAGATGACTATACCAGCTTGGTCTTCCTTTCCACTGCAACCAAAAAGAAGAGCCAAGCACAGAATTGATAATATAGAAAAGTATCTATGATTCATAATTGCTGCCAACAGTGTTCATCCCGATCCTGATAAAAACCGAAACGTGGCAATTTCTGCCGCATAGAATCCTCGAAAACATGTTAGGAAACCACTTATAACTGCTTGTTATGTTTTATGTATAAATATGATTTGCTGTCCGTCATGGGAATTTTATCCTGATCCGTATGATACCCCCTTTTCAGATATGAAATACTCCCCCGGCATGTAATAAAACCATACACCGTAAAAATCCGCTGTCAAGAAATTTATATAGTTGAATAAGGCTGTTACGGTTCTTTTCGGTTCAGAACGGCCTTCGCGCCGTCACGGCTGCGCGGCCGGAGCGATATGACGGGCATGCGCTATTGTCGTTTCTGTTTGATGGCAGCGGCCATGCGCTCCGCCCATAATGCGTAGGCGGCCGGGCCGGGGTGAAAGCCGTCCGCGGCGATGAATTCCCGTGTAAGCGGAAAATCCGGCCGCACATACTCCAGGTTTTCGCTTCTCTTCGCCAGTTCGCTCATTGCCTGATTGAACAATGCCGCTTTCGTGCCCAGATACCAGCGGAGCGGGTGGGGCAATGCGGGGAAAGCGTGCATGGGCGGGAGGCTCGTCAGGAATACCTGTTGTATGCCGAACCGGGATTGCAGGCGCTCGCACAGACTGTTGAGGAGGCCCAGCCATTTTTTCAGCGATATTCCGGCTGTCACGTCATTGACGCCGGCTGAGACAACGGCCACGTCGAAGTTCTCCTGAGGCGCTGATTCGATATGGTCAAGAACATCCTGTGTTTTGTCGCCCGTCCGAGCCATCAGTTTCCAGAAAACCTGAAAGCTGGGCGCAAGCAGCGATACAAGCCGCCCCGACAAAGCGGATGTCTGACTTTCCGCGCCTACTCCGGCCGCCGCGGAATCTCCCGTTATGAGCAGGCGCAACGGTTCTCCCGCGCCTGCAACGCCGAATCGCGCCCCGTCCGGCTCCGGAAGCCTCGGCGTGACGAGACGGACATAGATACCCTGAGCCAGGAGAAGCGGGCCAAGCGCGATTGCCGCGAATTGGAAGTTCATGAATTGTTTTACCCAAGCGCACAGGCCAACATGCGCGGCGCGCTCACGTACTTATGAGCGGCAGAAATTGTACGCCATAAGATAAAAAACAACGATCTCAAAAAGTTACTACAGCCCGTTACAGTTCCTCCCACCGCAGGAGGGCGGTCAGGTAGATGCCCGCGTGGATCCGGGATGCAGGGACGCCTTTGAGATGCGCCAGCATGTCGCGGTAGGCCTCGATCTGGGGGCGGTAGAGTTCCCGCTCGTAGGCGATGAAATCCTCCGCGGGCTGGCCGCCTTCCGGCCGCGAGGTCTTGAAATCGCAGATCCACCAGGTATCTCCGTCGAGGGCCGCAAGGTCGATAATCCCGGAACGTACGCGTCCCTCCGCGGGGCAGTCTTCCAGTCCCCATTCATTCTTCGCGCCGGGGATCGCCGCAAGCCTCGCCACAAAGGGATCGGCAAGGGTCTTTTGGGCTTCTTCGAGGATTCCGGCGGACGCCGTGCTCGCGCGGTCCCGCCCGATGCCTTCCGACTCAAGGGCGCGCGCCACCGCCGCAACCGTGGGAAGCATCCGTCCCCGCACGGCGGCGCTCAGAATCGCGTGAATCACCGTTCCCCGCGCCCGGCTGAAGGCGGCTTCGTCTCCCTCCAGTTTTCCTTCCGCCCGCAGAGTCTCCTCCGCGAATGTGGAGGGAGATTTTGCCGGGATGTATGACGGCTCTTCCGGTCTGATTTCATACGGTTCTGAAAGGGTAAGAGCGCTGACTCGCTCCTCAGGTTGCGGTGCAGGGGATACGGGATTGATCTCTATAGGAATATTTCGTCCGGCGGTCACGTCGTCTTTTTCCGCCCCGTCGATCCCCTCGTGTTCCATGATCCATTGCAGGATATTCTGCTTACCGGCTGCGAGGGTACCGTCATCCTTCACCTTCGCCACGCCGCTCAGGTAGAGGGCTTCTTTTGCCCGTGTCGCCGCGACATAGAAAAGGCGTTTTGCCTCGCCCCACCGCCGTTTTTTTTGAAATGTTTTTAAGAGGTTAAAGACCGGCGGGGTGTCCGCGCTTCTCCGGTCCTTCCCCATGGCGACGAGATATTCCCCCTCCGTTCCCGGCACCCGCTCCAGCAGATACGGAGGCGATTCCGCCGGGATGTCCGAAAGGGGCGCCCAGTCCGTGAAAGGGAGGAAAACGATGTCGAATTCCAGCCCCTTGGCCCGGTGGATGGTCATGACTTCCACGGGGGAGCGGGAGGCGGCTGGATCGGTCGGCTCGTAGAGGGTTTTTATCACGGCCTTCACCTGCCTGAGGGTCTCAAGGGGCGTGCCGCGGCGCGCGCCTTCCAGTATATCGATAAACCGGATGCAATTCGCGACTCCCGCCATACCGTACCGCGCCGCCGTTTTCCGCGGTCCGTCGAGGTCTTTCCAGAAGGCCCTGACGGTTGTTCCGAGGGAATCGCGCCCCACCCGGCGCGAGGCGTTTTCCATGGCGCGTATGACGGGTTCCATTTCGGGGCGGGAACGGGCCATGAGAAATATCTTCTCCATCCAGCTTTCCGGTTCCTGCAGGGCGGTTTCGTACAGGAGATGCGTGTCGAACCATGCCCAGGGGGATCGCAGGATGGATGCCCAGGCCAGATCGTCGTGGGGATTGGCGAGGAGTTCGGCGATTTTCATGAGATGCATCACCTCCGGACGCTGCGCAAGGCCGATCCCTTCCCGCACCTGGACGGAGATTCCCTGTGCTTTGAATGCCCTGAGGTATCGGCCGATGCGATTCCGGGTAAAGAGGAGGACCCCGATGGTTCTGCCCGCGCCTGCCGTTTTCATGACCTCCCTGACTTTTCCGGCAAGCCACGCGGCCTCGTCGTCCTTTGCCTTTTCTCTGTCTTCTTCGGCGAAGAGGGCCAGCGATACCGCACCTGCGTCCCTGCCGCCGTATGGTTCGGAAGGGCTGAAGGGGACTTCATCTGCGTCGGGGTCGGGGTCTTTCATCACCACGGCACCGAAGAGGCCGTTGATCCAGTCGATCAATGTTCTTCCGGAGCGGAAGTTCGTCACCAGGAGGTGGGCGTCGAGGGGAATCGTCCCTCCGCCGGGAACGGGGATTCCCTTCTTCGCCTCCATGAAGAGGCTGACCTCGGCGTTTCTGAAGGAGTAGATGGACTGCTTGGGATCACCCACGATGAAGACGGTCCGGCCGTCTTCCGGGGACCACCCCGCGCACAGACGGCTGACCAGTTCCCACTGGGCGCGGTTGGTGTCCTGAAACTCATCCACGAGGAGGTGGCGTATCCGATGATCGAGATAGAGCTGAATGTCCGAAGGATCGCTGCCGCCGAGGGCGCGGAGCGCGGCCTGTTCCAGTCCGGCGAAGTCGACGACGCGCCGGTCGCGGCAGGCGGTCTCGTACCGGTCGATCAGGTCGGCCGCGATGACGATAAAGTCTGAGAGGGTCTGTACGTCGCCTTCAATGTCGCCGGGGGAGGGGAGGGTTTTGCATTCGGTGAGAGCGGCGGCGCACGCGTCGCCCATGCCCGATATCATGGCCCCCCATCGCGTCTTGCCGAACCCGCTGTAGAAGCCGCTCGCGGGACCGAAGCTCTTCCGGGCCGTCCCCGCCTTCGTGGTAAGTGCGTTCGCGATCGTCTGCCAAGAGGGAAGATCTTCCCACGCGCATCCGGGCAGAGAGGCAGGGAGGAGCGATCCCAGCGGCGCTTCCTGTTCACTGAGGTTCGCTGTAAAATCGCACCAGCATTGACCGATCTCTGTTTCCTTAAAGCAAGAGATAAGATTGCGGAGACGGCCTTCGATGTAGACGCGCAGCCGTTCGTTCAGGATGGCGGGGAGCGCTGAAAGCCCCCGGCCGCCGGCTCTCCGGATGATCTCGATGAGGTCCCCGAAGCGACCCCTGTTCTGTATGATGCCGCTGAATTCCGCAGCGATGCCGTTCCAGTTGTTATTGTGATAGAGGAGCCGGTTTTCGAATGCCCTCCGCCTGTCGTCGGTGGCGGGGTAGGCGAAGAATCCTTTCAGAGCGACCTGGACGGTCTCTTCCACGAGAAGGGCCTGCGCCTCATTGTCGATGATCTCGAAATCGGGGGCGACCCCCGCCTCAAGGGGGGCGCGCCGGGCGATATAACTGCAGAACCCGTGGAATGTCATGATGTTGAGCGTATCGGACGAGGTGAGAAGGTGCGCTTTTCCTTTGTGCGCCTGGATGGCCCTTTCGGCGAGGAGGGCCAGTTCTCCGTCCGGGTCATGGGCGTTGGTTTTACCGTTGAGAAAGCCTGTTATGCGCTGGCGCATCTCACCCGCGGCCTTTTCGGTGAATGTGATGGCCAGGATCTCCGCCGGATCACGGACCTCCGCCAGGAGCTTGAGAAAACGCCGGGTCAGGAGGGCCGTCTTGCCGGACCCGGCGGGGGATTCGACGTGGTGAGACCGGGTCGTGTCGAGGGCGGCGGTCCGCTGGGTGGCGTCATTCGGCTGCTTCATCGGATTCCTCTTCCCTGTCGGCCCATAGCGGACCACGCACTCCCACCGGGCACAGGGTTATGAACGGACAGGCCTCGCAGGCCTGTTCTCTGCGGGGTTCGTTCGAGACCGGAAAAGGTTCGGGGCGGAAATCTCCCGATCCCAGGATTGCCCCAAGACGGGCCAAGGCATTCCTCCATTCCTCCAGGGATGTTTCGATTCCTTTGACAGGGGAGATGCCGATATCGCCGGCGGACCTGAGACGGATATATCCGGCCGAATAGGATACGTCCTGACCCGTATATGCTTCGAGGCCGGGGATGCGTCCATCCGCGAGGGCCATCAGATAGACGACGAGTTGGGGGTCTTTGAGCCGTTTGACGATATCCGCGGACGAGGAGGGGGTGCCCGTCTTGTAATCCCACAGGAGCAAACCATCGTTTTTACTGAAATCCACCCGGTCTATCCGTCCCCGCAGGGCGAAGGGAAGCCCTGCAAGGGCGAGGTCGTCGAAGGGGATCTCTTCGGCGACGCACCGCCACCCTTCGAGCCATCGTTTCCGTTCGCGGTCGAGCCATTCGATGAGAATCCCGCCTTCTTCCGCATCATCCGCGCTCCCGATCCAGCGTCTCCGCTCCACTTCCCAGTGTGGTCTTTTTGCTACATTCTGGAGCGCTTCGTCAACACATGCCCTCAGGAGCGCCCGTGCCTCGTCGCTGCTCATCTCTGTCTCCCGCTCTCTTACCCTGTGGGTGAAGAGGGCCACGGCCCGGTGAATCCTGTTTCCCTTCTCCCGGGGAGAGGTTTCCGGCTCTACGTCCTCCAGCGGTTCCATCTTCAGAATGGCCTCGGCAAAGAAACGGTACGGACAGGTGACCGCCGTCTTGAGGCGGCTGACAGAAACGGTTTCAGGGATGCATAGCCGATCGAAAGACTTTTCCGGTTCAAGATCGAACAATATTTCTTCATGTAATCCTTCATAGGCGCGGCGGAGCCAATCGGCACGCAGCCATGCCCGATCGGGGACGTTCCAGATGTCGATGGAGCGCTTCTTCTCATCCTCGGGCCAGAAGGGGGATGGGGTGAGGGGCTTGAGGTCTTCCTGCTCCGCTCGGAGGAGAGTGATATCCGGCGCTATTCTCATCAGATGGTCGAAGGACCGCCGCGCGAATTCATACTGGCTCTCAGCCGTTCCTCCCTGGACCAGTTTCCGCTCCGTGGAGTCGAGGAAAGGGAGGGGGCGCACCGGTTCGGGAAGCGAGCGGTCGTCCATGCCGAGAACGTACAGCTTGTCAAAGGCAAGGCCGCGCGATTCGATGATCCCCATGATCTGTATCCCAGCGTCCTCCGCCGCGCCGATCTGCACCACCTTCCGTGAAGCAAGATGCGAGAGCCACGCCGAAAACTCATACTTGTCCATCCGCGCCTCGGACAGGTGCCGGTCGATTTCTTCCATGATCTCGTCCAGGCCTCGCTTGTCAACGGTATCCTTTTCATCCGCCCCGACGGGGAAGCCGAGGTGATTCCATACGTCCCGGAGCTGCGCCGCCCAGAAGGCCCCCTTCTTTTTTTCGGATATCCTTGTTGCACGGCAGAAAGCGGAAAGGTATTCAATACCCTCCGGCGGTATGTTGGTGAATGTATCGGGATCTTCCGCCTTCAGCACTCGCAGCAGATTGTCGAGGCCGGAGTCGACGGATCGTTTTCGCCAGATGATGTCGGCCCGCGCTATCCGGGCGCGCTTTCCCCGCCAGCGGTCGTAATAAGGGGACAGAAAGAGGGAGAGAAGCAGCTCGCGGGGTTCCCCTTCGATGATGAATCGCAGAGGGAGGAGGGCCGCCTGCACCAGGCGTGTTTCCAGGAGGGGGACGCCCTTTGTCATGTTGAACCACGAGGTCCCGCGGGGTGAAGATGTCCCCGTTACGTCTCTGAGCCTCCGTTCCAGATCTTTCGCGTACCGGTCCATGTCCGGAACAATCACCCCGATGCGGTGGAGTGGTATGGTCAGCGCGTCCTGAACGAGACGATGTACCAGGAAGATGACCTCCTGTTCGGAGGAGGGGAGGGCCAGGGCCTCGATCCGATCCGGCTCGCGGGCCGGGGGAGTCATGTATTCAACATGACTATGTTTTTCAATGGCTGAAAACAGATCCCGTTCCACCGGGGCGGGCGATTCGAACCCCGCCAGGGCGATCCTGTCGGGAAGTATCACCTTCCCGTCCGTTATGGCTCGGCGCAGGAGGGCCGGGAGGCCGGATGGGTGAAAGAGATCGGCCGCTTCGAGGGACTTCCGAAAGGCCGCGCTGATCTCCCGCCGCCATTCCACGAGGGGTGTGGAAGGAAAACCCGACGCGGGATCGAGATTGTGGCGCGCCATGACTCCGAAGGTTTCGTCGAGAATGGCGCAGAGATTCGGATCAGGCGTCAGCGGGGACGGGGGCTCGATCCTGCGGGCCAGTTCCTTCCATAGGCTGAGCCGATAAAGATCGGGGGCGGGAATCTTCTCCGGCCACGATTCAGACCATGTCCGATAGAGCCAGCCGTTCAAGGTCAACGCCCGGAGAGGCTCCCATCCCGCTTTCCCCTCACCGAGACATTGCAGGCGGAAGCGGCGGGTGAGGTCGCGCGCCAGCCTCCCGGTAGAGGTCAGGTAGAGCCGGTCGGGGTGTATGTCGGTCATGGCTGCCCAGCGCCTGTAAGTTTTGAACTACAATAGCATCTTACAATGCCGGCCGGAACTTCGGCAGGCTGAACTCGTCGGTTACATCCTCCCAGGCGATCTCAACCGGCATATCGCACCGCACGTTGGCGGGCTCACAGCCGACGATGTTCGTCAGCATGTGAGGTCCTTCCTCCAGTTGCACCACCGCCACAACATAGGGAAGATCTTCCTGAAAGGCTGGGTGGAAGGCGACATGGTTGACGGTAAAGGTGTACACCGACCCCTTCCCCGAGGCGCTGATCCATTCCGTTTCCGTGGAATGACACCGGGGACAGATGAATGACGGGGGAAAGCGGACAAAACCGCAACTACCGCATTTCTGAATCTTCAGGAGGTGCTGCTTGCACCCTTCCCAGAATTCTTTGGTGTCCGCGTTTATTTTTGGCAACGGTTTGTTATAGGTCATGGCGGTTACCCCCTCCTCAGGATATAACAGGAATGAGTCTGCAATATGGCACCGTTATCGCTGCACAGGATGATTTCAGGTTTCTTCGTGCCGGTTTCCGGGCCAAGCTGCCTCTCTCCGCATCGGCCCATGAGTTGCATGACCCCTTCCGTGAGCGGCGTGAGCCCCATGTGGTACGCCTCGGATAGCTGGCCTCCCGATGTGTTGACGGGCATCCGTCCCCCCGGTTCGATGGTTCCTCCCGAGAACCACTCTTTTCCTTCGCCGGGGCCGAAGAAGCCATAGTCCTGGAGCGTGATTTCAACGGTATAGGTAAAACAATCGTATATCTGGCAGGCGTCGATATCATTGAGTGTGATTCCGGCCATTGCGAGGGCCGTTTCACCCGCCTTCCGGGCGCCGGTCGGCCCCGCGAGATGGGTTGCCTGCGCGAAATCCGACGACGGATTGTGCTGACCCATTCCCATGATGGTGACGAGGGGATGCTTGAGATCGCGCGCCCGTTCGGCCGAGGTTATGATGCAGGCCCGTCCGCCGTCGTTGACCAGACAGTTGTCGAGGAGACGGAAGGGCTCGACGAGCCATTTGGCGTTGTAGTAATCTTCGTAGGTCAGCGGCTTGTCGCGCATGACCGCCCGCGGGTTCATCTGAGCCCACTTGCGCTGTCCCACGGCGATGTGTTTCCAGGTTTCGGGACCCGTGTGGAACTCATGCATGGCGCGCCGCGCCGCCATGGCGTATCCCGATGTGGCTCCGAAGTGACCGAACACCGTTGTATCGCCCCCGCGATCCATGAGCATGCGGGACATGCTGTCTCCCGAGTGAGCGAACGAAAGAAGAACGTACTTGCACAGACCTGATTCGAGCGCGCCAACTGCGTGCTGTAAGTGGCTGCGCGATCAGTTGGCGTCCTGGGACATATAAGTCGGCGTGATGCCGAGATACTGAGCGAGAACATAGGGGTTGACATCGGACTCCCCCGTGGGGGGAGAAAAGTGGCGATAGATCATGAGTCCGTCGATATCCTCCCGCTTCAATCCCGCGTCCTGAATGGCATTGGCGCAGGCCTCAAGATGAAAACTCAGGGTAGTCCTTTCGGGAACCTTCCCCTGGGGCGTATACCCCACTCCTACAATAGCGTACTCATCTTTGATATTCAACGGTTGCACCTCCTCTTTCATGCAGTTAATTATGTTTTTTAAGGATCTCTGAAAAGATCGAAGTTGTTTTTCACTTCGACCAGCGCTGCCTGATACCCATCCAGATGATGTAGATGAACATGAAGATGGTGGATACGGTCGCCGGAATAGCGCTTTCCCTGCCGAACAAGGCGAGAGCGAGTCCCGCCCCGAGGCCGTAGTTTTTGACGGTCCCCAGGAGGACCAGGCTCATCGTGGTCTGGACATTGATTTTGAAGAGTTTTCCCGACCATTCGATAATGAGCCCCAGTACGAACATGCTTGCCACGGCAATACCCACAACAGGGAGCAGGCGCAGCGGCTCTCCCGTGATAACATCCTGATTCAGACCCACGATCGTATATACCACAACAAAAAAGCTCCAATTGGTGATAACCCCCTTGAAGCGTTCCAGGGTCTTTCCGATCCGATGCCGAACAAGGAAACGGGAAACCGCCAACGGAATGGCCATCAGCACCATGGCGGTGACGGCCAAGCGCTCCAGGATGGAGTGACCTGAACCCATGACAATATAAAGGGCTATGGGCAGGACCAGCAGGGCCGCGAGATATCCGCCCACCGTTCCGGCAAGTGAAAATGTCTTGTTTCCTCTGAGAAGATCGGTAAAGGGAATAATGGCCACGGCCGGAGGCATGAGGGCGAGTATGATGAAACCGTTCAAGAGTTCTTTGTCATCAATGACAAGGACGCTCGTTCCAAGGAGAAAGACGGCAAGAACGCCATAGGTCATCAGGATTCCGAGAATGGCCGGGACGATCAGCGAACGGGGAGAACGAAAGAAACTCCCGGAGATCCCCATGGTCGAAAGGGTCATGACCAGGGCAAGGGCCGGGAGCGTCAGGTGTCTGCTCCACACGCTGGCGCCGGGGAAAAGAAGCCCGACCGCCAGGGCAAGGAACAATATGAAATCACGATTTTTCAATAGGTTTTTGATGGTGCCCACTGTGTGTCCATGGTTCGTGATGATTGTAAAATCCAGGTGGAAGCTGCCACTAATATTTAGAGTTTCCGGGAGTATAGGCAATTGCCCCGAGCGTGTCAAGGAAAGAGGGATCCCGAATTTAAAGGTGGTGTAAAAAAGGGATTGTTGACTCATAATGTGATGTTCCCGAACATCGACTTCCGAAAGGAGGGTTGA
>ENA-OSEO01002157-OSEO01002157.1-sediment-metagenome-genome-assembly--contig:-NODE-2157-length-29615-cov-4.673404_pt1 | contig 29615 bp, 32 predicted proteins | sample MGYA00237883_ERZ534232 | MGnify/ENA metagenome assembly ERZ534232 | reverse complement strand
GATCTGCTCCAGAGCCTGGACGTCCTCCGGGGTGTAGTCCCGAGACGGGTTGGTCAGAACGATCCGGCCCAGCAACTCGCCCCCGAACTTGACCGGAGCGCTGAGGAATCTTTCGACGGGCGCGCTCCCGGCAAGCACTCCGGCCGGGATCTCGCCGGCCGGCGGCGAGTTGGAGAAGTGGGCCCTGGCTTCGGGCGAGCTCAGCCTACCGGCGGCCGGAGGCCCGCTCTCGGCCGGGGGCGGGCCGGTCACGACCCTCCGGCCGCCGTCCACTGCCTGGTATTGACCCACTAGCCTGACGGTCAAGGTCGGTCCGGCGCCCTGAGGGCCGGCCTCGATGGCGGAGAGGTAGCCCTGGTCGCTCCCGGTCAGGCTCTGGGCCTGTTCCAGGACCATGGCGGCCACGCTGGAGAGGTCGGCTGACCCGGAGATCAGGGCGTCCGACAGGCTGGTCAGGGCGGTGTTGACGGCCAGCTCCCAGCGCAGCCGGCCGCTCAGCCGGATCAGGGAGTAGTACCGCCAGGAGGCCATGCCGATCAGGGTGACCACCAGCAGGCCGCCCATGGTCCAGGCCACCCGGGAGACGGTCCAGAAGGGCTGGGGCGGCCGGTGCCATTTCAAGTATATCCGCTGGTGCTCCTCGGTGCCGATGAAGGCCCTGACCGCCGGCTCGAGGCGATCCAGCAACTCCCGGTCGCCTTTTCTGACGGCCACGGCCCGCTTGATCTCGGCCACCGGCTCGCCGACCATCTTGAGCCGGTCCTCAACGCCGACCTTGACGGCCCGTTCCAGCAGAGGCGTCCTGGTGTAAATGAAGGCGTCCACCTCCCCGGCCAGGAGCCGGAAGAGAGCCTCGGGATAGCTCTCGTAGACCCGCGGGTCCGCTCCCCGGCGGTCCTTGAGCAGGTCCAGGCCGACGTTGAATTCGACCACGGCCACCTTGCGCCCGAACAGGTCGGCCAGGCTTTTTATGTCCTGGGTGTCCCGCCGGACAAAGAGGCCCACCGCCACCGTCTCCAGGGGTGAGGTGAAGTCGAAATCCTTCTGGCGTCTGGGGGTGATGCCCAGGCCGGGAATCAGGTCGGCCTGGCCCTGGAGCAGGGCCTCGGCCACCTCCGGCCAGGTGTCCCTGACCAGGTATTCGATCCTCAGCCCGGCCAGGGCCGCGATTCGATCCATGACTTCGATGATGTGGCCGACGGGGCGGCCCTCGCCGTCGAGGCTGTATTCTGGGGGATAGTCCCGGTGGACGGCCGCCCTGATCAACCGGGGCTTGGCCTCGGGCGGCGAGGTTGTGTCCGGGCCGGTCAGGCTCTCGGTCGGAGGGGGCTGGGAGTCGGAGGCGGGGAGGGGCGAGCCCAGCCACATCAGGGCCGCCAGGGACAGCACCAGCCAGCCGCGCTTCATGGTCTCGCGCCCCAGAACCTCCAGGCCGAGCCGACGATACCACGCTTTGCGGTGTAGAAAATAGCTAGAAATAGGGAAGCAGGCCCCTGGGCGCCAGCCAAGTCGGAGTCAAGACCGCGGCCCGAGTCCGAATCGGGCCGGAAGGACTCAGGCGGTGGCCGTCGGCAGGCCAAATTACGGCCTCCTCGACTCTGGCCGGAGCAAAAGGCCCGACCTTTCGGTCGGGCCGATTCGTCAATTTGGCGGAGAGAGAGGGATTCGAACCCTCGGTAGAGGCTTTAACCCCTACACTCGCTTAGCAGGCGAGCGCCTTCAGCCAACTCGGCCATCTCTCCAGCCCGACTCTGGCGGAGGGAGTAGGATTCGAACCCACGGGCCCTCTCGGACCAGCGGTTTTCAAGACCGCCGCCTTAGACCTCTCGGCCATCCCTCCAGCTGGCCGAAGACATATCAGATCGGGCCCGAAGCTGTCAACCGAGGCCGGACCCGGCCGCGTTGACAGGGCCGCGCCCCCTGGGATAGCCTGGATCGACCGAGAGAGGAGGGCCGCTTCATGGACGTCGCCCAGGCCATCGAGAGCCGCCGTTCGGCGCGCCGCTTCCTCGACCGTCCGGTCGAGCGCTCGCTTCTGGAAGAGGTCTGTCGTCTGGCCTGCCTGGCCCCTTCGGCCATCAACCTTCAGCCCTGGCTCCTGACCGTGGTCCTGGGCCGGGAGCTCGAGCGGCTTTCCCGGCAGCTCTCCAGGGCCTTTAAGGAGCGCCGCCTGGGCTGCGCCCCGGCCGCCCGGGCGCCCCTGTCCGAGTTCTATCTGGAGCGCCAGAAGCGCCTCTTCGCCCAGATGGGCCCGGCCATCAAGGCCACCCCAACGCCCTGGAGCGACTTTATCAATGACGGCAGCCTCCACTTCTACGGCGCGCCGGCGGCCATCATCGCCGCCGGCGATTCGACCTTCGCCTCCCACGCCCAACTGGACCTGGGCCTGGCCGTGGGCTACCTCCTCCTGGCCTGCCAGGACAAGGGTCTGTCCTCCTGCCCGGTGGGTCTGGTCAGCCGTTATTCTGAGGTGATCCAGGAGGCCCTCAACCTGCCCGAGAACCGGACCGTGTTCCTGGCCCTGGCCGTGGGCTACGCCGATGAGGGCGCGCCGGTCAATCAGGTCAAGACCGGACGCGCCCCACTGGCGGAGGTGGTCCGCTTCTACGGCTGAGGCCGGTCTATCTGGCCGGGGCCGCCCCCGCGGCCGGCCGGGACGGGGAGACCTCGATCTCAAGCCCTTCCCCGGCCGCGACCTTGGCCTGGCCGGGGGCTTCCTCCTCCAAAGGCGCCTCGCCCGGACCCGGGGCGAAGAAGGGGCCCAGCCAGTCCCAGTAGTAGCGCTGGCGCTGGCCGGCCAGGTCCAGGTTGGCCAGCGGATCCCAGGGCTTGCCGCCCAGGGTCAAGGTCTCGGCCTCGGCGATCAGCCAGTTCAAGCCGCCCGGCCGGGCCAGCAGCTCCTGGCGGCTCTTCTCGGAGAAGACCAGGCGCAGGTCCAGCGGCTCGGGCGCGGCGTGGGGGTCGCCGCCGGGGCTCATGTTCAAGCCCAGGGTCACGTCCCAGCCGGCCATGAACGAGCCGTAAGCCCAGGCCAGGTCCTTGATGAGGGGGATGAACTCCTGCTCGAAGCGCTCCTGGACGGCCAGGTCGCTCTTGCCCGCCAGCGGCCTGGGGCTGGCCAAAACAGCCTTGAGATAGGCCCCCTCGGGCCGGCGCTCGATCAGCCAGCCGCCGGGGCTGGGCCTGAGCCCCTGGGCCGGGTCGGACTTGAGCCAGAGCCGCCAGAGATCCTCCAGGCCGGTCCTGACCACCTCGGCCAGGGGGTCCTTGAGGGCGCCCGGGGCGAAGAGGTCCTCGACCCTGACCAGGGTCACGGCCAGGGGCCGGTTCTTGCTTTCGGGCCGGCGGGCCATCAGGTCCTGGAAGCTGGGGCGGGCGAAGTCCTGATAGGCGTCCTCCAGGTGGCTGCGCCCCCAGAAGGGCAGATAGCCGGGCGCCTCGACGCGGTAGCTGATGGCGCTCTGAAAGCCCAGGAGCTTGTCCCTGGTCTTTTCCTCGACCTGGGGGCGGACCAGGGCCCTGACCGGCAGGGCGGCCCGGCCCGCGGCGTCGGTTATAAGAGGCGTCGGCCGGAGCGGCTGGCCGGCTTCGACCAGGATCTCGATCCTGGCCCCGGCCACCGGCTTGAGCCGGCCGTCCCTGACGTGAAAGCTGTAGGTGTCGACTAGGTCCGGGCCGGGCTGGGTGGCGGTCCGGGTGGCCAGGCAGCCGGGCAAGACCATCAGGCCGGCCAGGAACAGGAGCCCCCAGAGGCCGGACCGGGAGGGCCGGAGCCTAGAGGAAGCGCTGGTCAATTTCGATGCTGGCCTTCTGGCGGAGAGCTTCCAGCCAGGCGAAACCCAGTTCCTGACGCCGTTGCGTCCTGATCACGCCGCCGATGACCTCTTCGCTTTCGGCCGGTTTGTCCTGGCCGGCCTCGAGCCGTTCCTCGAAGCGGGCGACCACGAATTTGCCCCCAACCTCGAAGACCTGTTCGGGCCAGGGCTCGGCGGCGGTCAGGCGGAAGGCGATCTCGCTCAGAGCCTGGTCGTAGCCCAGGCCGGGAATCTCGGCGCCCCTGGAGAAGGCCTCGGTCTCCTCGATCTTCAGGCCGGCCTTCTGGGCCAACCCGGGCCAGTCGCCGGTCCTGACCTGCTTGAGGAACTCCTCGGCCTGCTGGTGGGCCTTCTTGCGGGCCTGCTCGGTCAGGAAGTCCTCCTGGACCTGACTGGCGACCTCCTCCAGCTTGGGCAGGTAGGAGGGCGTCTTCTTGGTCACCAGGAGGAGGTAGTAGCCGTCCTCGCCCTCGATGACCGGGCCGACCTCGCCCGCGGGCTGGTCAAAGGCGGCCTCGAGCAGGTTGGGCTGGCTGAAGTGCCCCTGGGGCGGCTCGGCGTTGCTGAAGGGGCCCACGTGCTGGGCCTGCTTGTTGATCTGGGCGGCCAGTTGGCTCATCTGCTTGACGCCGGACGAGAGGCCGTAGGCCTGCTCGGCCGCCCGGAGGGCCTTTTCCCGGGCCCCGTCTTCCTTCAGGCTCTGCTCGATCTCGGCCTTGACCTCCTCGAAGGGCTTGACCCGGGCCGCCTTCTTGTCCTCGACCTTGAGGAGGTGAAAGCCCAGTCTGGTCCGGATCGGCTCGCTGACCTGCCCCTTGTCCAGGCCGAAGGCCGCCTCTTCCAGCTCGGGCATCAGCTGGCCCCGGGGCAGCCAGCCGACCTCGCCGCCCTTGGCTGCCTCGGCCCCCTGGGAATTGGCCTTGGCCAGTTCGGCGAAGTCCTGGCCGGCCTTGGCCTGGGCGGCCACCTCTTCGGCCTTGGCCTTGGCCTGGTTGATCTCCTCCTCGTTGGCCTGGGCCGGGACCGGGAAGAGGATGTGCCTCAGCTTGACCTGCTCCGGCTCGGCGTATGACTCCTGGGTTATGTCGTAGATTTCCCGGACCTGCTTGGGGTTGACGCTGACCTGGTCGAGATAGTCCTTTGTCGGGAAGGCCAGGTAGTCGACCTCGATCCGTTCGGGGACGCGGTAGGCCTCCTGGTTGGCCTGGAAGAAGGTCTTGAGTTCGGCCTCGTCCACCTTCATCTTGGGCCGGTAGGTGGCCGGATCAAAGGCGACGTAGGAGATCTTTATCTGCTCCGCCGACCACTGGTAGTAGTTCTTGATCTCGGCCGGGGTGACCAGGCTGGCCAGGGCGACTCGACTCTGTATCCGCTGCATGATCAGGGACCGGCGCCGGGAGGCCTCGAACTCGGCCGGCTGGAGCCGGTTGGCGGCCAGAACCCGCTGGTAGAGCTGGGGGGAGAACTTGCCGTCCCGCTGGAAGGCCGGCTCGCGCTCGATGTCGGCCAGGACCGCCTCGTCGCCGACCACCACCCCGGCCCGCTCGGCCGCCTGGAGGACGAGGGTCTCGGAGATGAGCTGCTGGACGGCCTGCTGGCGCAGGTTGAGCTGCTTGATCAGCTCCTCGTCCAGGGACTTGCCGAAGCGGCGGCGGGCCGATTCGAGCAGGTTGTGATAGGCCTGGTTGTACTCGGCCAGGGTGATGATCTGACCGTTGACCAAGGCCACCCTGGAGGCCCGGCGCTCGGAGTAGGAGCCGACCCCCCAGAAGACGAAGACCACGGCGATCAGGCCCAGGGCCAGCTTGATGAACCAGGATTTGGCTTGACGGCGCATGAGCGAGAGCATTGGAGGCTACCTCGGGATGGAACTTGGCCCCAGACTATCGCACGTAGTCCGGGCAAAGTCAATCCGGCCCCATTGCTAGCCCGGTCCGGCTCTGGTATATTTCAACGTTAATCCGGTTTGAGGAGAGATCCGATGAAATTGCTGGCCGGCTTGGTGGCGACGTGGCTCATCCTGGGCTGGACCTCGCTGGGTCTGGCCGGCCCCAGGATGGTCATCCAGCCCCAGAGGCTGGACGTGGGGGAGCTGGTCGCCGGCGAGACGATCAAGGGGGTCTTCGAGGTGACCAACCCCGGCGACGCCGAGTTGGTCATCGAAAAGGTCGCCCCCGGCTGAGGCTGCGCGGTCACGTCCTTTGACCGGACCATCCCGCCCGGGGGGCGGGGCCAGATCATCCTGGAAGTCAACAGCACCGGCTACCGGGGGGTCATACAGAAGGGCGCCCGGGTCCAGGGCAACGACCCGAGTCTGCCCGAGATCTTCATCTCGGTCCGGGCCGACATCAAACCGGCCTTTAAGCTGAGACCCTTCGACCGCCTGGTCATCTCCACGCCGGTGGGCAACACCTACGTCCAGGTCCTGACTCTGACCAACGTCCAGCCCGAGCCGGTCGAGATCGTCGGCGTCCACCACGACCTCAATCCAGGGCTCAGGATCGAGGTCGTCCCGGTGGAGAAGGGACGGGTCTACCAGCTCCGGGCCGTCATGGAGGCCCAGACCCCGGGCAAGTCGACCGGCCACATCGTTCTCAGCCTCAAGGGCGGCCGGGTCCCCAGCCTGGAGCTGATGGGCTACGTCCACGTCTGGGAGAGGGCCGAGCAGGGCCGTAAGCCTGAAAAAACAGGCTAGTCTATCCTTCTCAAAACCAGCCGCTTGTGCTAACTAAATAGTTTTCCCAGGGACGTGGCCGGACATGGACGCCGACTTTGACAAGCTGGTCGAGGACTTTCTCGCCGGCCTCAGATCCGAGCAGACCCGCCGCGGCTACCGGGCCGATCTCGAGGAGTTCGGCCGGTTCATGGCCCAAAACGGCCTCAGCGAGCTGAGCCAGGTCGACCGCCTGGTCCTCCGCTCCTGGCTGGTCGGCCTGCACCGGCGCCTGGCCCGGGCCAGCATCGGGCGCAAGGTGGCCGCGGTGCGGTCCTTCTTCAAGCACCTGACCCTCCAGGGCCTCCTCAAGGCCAACCCGGCCGCCCGGCTCCAGACCCCCCGGCAGGAGCAGCGCGCCCCGGCCTTCCTGAGCGTGGACGAGATGGTCAACCTCCTGGTCAGGTGCCAGGACGAGGACCGCCTGGGGCTGCGCAACCGGGCCATCCTGGAGCTGCTTTACTCCTCGGGCCTGCGGGTCGGCGAACTGGTCGGCCTGGACCTGGGCGGCCTGGACTGGCGCCTGGGCATCGTCCGGGTCAGAGGCAAGGGCGACAAGGAGCGGGTCGTGCCCGTGGGCGACAAGGCCCTGGCCGCCCTGAGCGCCTACCTGGAGGCCTGGAGCCCGCTCCGGAGCAAGTCCGGGGCCAAGGCCCTCTTCCTCAACTCCCGGGGCGGCCGGCTGACGGCCCGCTCGGTCTGGAACATCCTGGACAGGGCCCTCCACCGGCTGGCCTCGCTCCGGCGCATCAGCCCCCACGGCCTGCGCCACTCCTTCGCCACCCACCTCCTCGATTCCGGGGCCGATCTGAGGGCGGTCCAGGAGATGCTGGGCCACGCCAGCCTGTCCACGACCCAGAAGTACACCCATCTTTCCCTGGACAAACTTATGGCGGTCTACGAGGCGGCCCACCCCAGAGCGAGGGAAAAGGAGTCATGAACCAGATCCGGGGGACGACGGTCATCAGCGTCCGGTTGGGCGGCCGAGTGGTCCTGGCCGGCGACGGCCAGGTCAGCCAGGGCCAGACCATCATGAAGAGCAAGGCCCGCAAGGTCCGGCGCATGCACCAGGGCCGGGTTCTGGCCGGCTTCGCCGGGGCCACGGCCGACGCCCTGACCCTCTTCGAGCGCCTGGAGGGCAAGCTGGAGAAGCACGCCAGCAACCTCAGGCGGGCCGCGGTCGAACTGGCCAAAGACTGGCGAACCGACCGGGCCCTGAGGCGGCTGGAGGCCTTCATGATCGCCGGCGACAAGGACATCACCCTCGTCCTCTCGGGCACGGGCGACGTCATCGAGCCGGACGACGGCCTGGCGGCCATCGGCTCCGGCGGCCCCATGGCCCTGGCCGCGGCCCGGGCCCTGATCAAGCACACCGATCTCTCGGCCCGCCAGGTGGCCGAGGAGGCGCTCAGGATCGCGGCCGACATCTGCATTTACACCAACCACGAGATCAGCCTCGAAGAGCTGTGACGGGAGCCTGACGTGCCCCTGACCCCTTCCCAGATAGTCGCCGAGCTGGATAAGTTCATCATCGGCCAGAAAGAGGCCAAGCGGGCCGTGGCCATCGCCCTGCGCAACCGCTGGCGGCGCCAGCAGGTCGGCGACGAGCTGCGCGATGAAATCATCCCCAAGAACATCATCATGATCGGCCCCACCGGCGTGGGCAAGACCGAGATCGCCCGCCGCCTGGCCCGGCTCTCGGACTCGCCCTTCTTCAAGGTCGAGGCCAGCAAGTTCACCGAGGTCGGCTACGTGGGCCGGGACGTGGAGTCCATGGTTCGGGACCTGACCGAGCTGACCATCACCCAGGAGAAGGTCAGGGAGCAGGAGCTAGTCCAGGCCAAGGCCCAGGAGATCGCCCGGGAGCGGCTGCTCGATCTGCTCCTGCCCGTCCGCCGGACTCAGCCGGCCGAGGCCGGGTCGGAGTCCCCCCCGTCGGAAATTGAGCCTTCCCGGGCCAGGGAGCGGCTCCGGACCCTGCTGGACGAGGGCAAGCTGGACGAGCGCTACGTCGAGATCGAGGTGACCAGCCGCAACGTGCCCCGGCTGGAGATCTTCTCCAAGCAGGGCGTCGAGGAGATGGACCTGAACATCGGCAACATCTTCGGCCAGATGTTCCCGGGCCAGACCAAGCGGCGCAAGGTCAAGGTCCCCGAGGCCCTCGACCTGCTCGCTCAGGAGGAGGCCGGCCGGCTGGTGGACATGGAGGCCGTGGTCAGGCAGGCCATCAGTCGGGTGGAGAACTCGGGGATAATCTTCTTAGACGAGCTGGACAAGGTCGCCGCCCGCCACGGCGGGGCCGGTCCGGACGTCTCCCGGGAAGGGGTCCAGCGCGATCTGCTGCCCATCGTCGAGGGGACCACGGTCTCGACCAAGTACGGCCCGGTCAAGACCGACCACATCCTCTTCATCGCCTCGGGCGCCTTCCACATGTCCAAGGTCTCGGACCTGATTCCGGAGCTGCAGGGCCGCTTTCCCATCCGGGTCGAGCTGGACAGCCTGGGCGAGGAGGACTTCGTCCGCATCCTGACCGAGCCGGCCAACGCCATGATCAAGCAGTACCAGGCCCTCCTGGGGACCGAGAGCCTCCACCTCAGCTTCGACCAGGAGGCCATCAGGGCCATCGCCCGCTTCGCCGACGAGATCAACCAGGCCAGCGAGAACATCGGGGCCAGGCGGCTGCACACGGTCATGGAGAAGCTCCTGGAGGAGATCTCCTTCAACACGCCGGACAAGATGGACGGCGGACGGTTCCTCATCGACGCCGAGTACGTCGAGGCCAGGCTGGCCGCCATAAGGGCCGATCAGGATCTGAGCCGTTACATCCTCTAGACCTTCGGGAGAAGAGTTCATGGAGCTCAGCGCCCAGCAGAAAGCCGAAGTCCTGATGGAGGCCCTGCCCTACATCAGGACCTTTCAGGGCCGCCAGGTGGTCATCAAGTACGGCGGCCACGCCATGGTCGACGAGCAGCTCAAGGAGAGCTTCGCCCGCAACGTGGTCCTGCTCAAGCTGATCGGGTTCAAGCCCATCGTCGTCCACGGCGGCGGGCCCCAGATCGGCCGGGTCCTGGAGCGGATGAGCATCAAGGCCAGCTTCGTCGACGGGATGCGGGTCACCGACGGCGAGACCATGGACGTGGTCGAGATGGTCCTGGGGGGCAAGGTCAACGCCGAGATCGTCGCCCTGATCAACCAGCACGGCGGCCGGGCCGTCGGCCTCTCGGGCAAGGACGACCGCCTCATCGAGGCCGAGAAGATGGTCATCACCCGGCCCGGCGCCGGCGAGCAGCGCCCGGAGATCATCGACCTGGGCCTGGTCGGCCGGGTGGTCAGGGTCAACACCGGCCTCCTGGCCACGCTGAGCGACTTCATCCCGGTCATCGCCCCGGTGGGCGTCGGCCGGGAAGGGGAGTCGTTCAACATCAACGCCGACCTGGTGGCCGGCCACATCGCCGGGGCCCTCAGGGCCGAGAAGCTCATCCTGATGACCGACGTGGCCGGCGTCCTGGACGAATCCGGCCAGCTCATCTCCTCGCTCAGGGTCTCCGAGGTGGGTCCGCTCCGGGAGCGAGGCGTCATCTCCGGAGGCATGATCCCCAAGGTCAACTGCTGCCTGGAAGCCGTGGCCGCCGGGGTGGGCAAGGCCCACATCATTGACGGCCGTCAGCCCCATGCCTTACTCTTGGAGATCTTCACCCGCACCGGAGTGGGGACACAGATAGTGGGGGACAGACATGGCGACTGAGAGCTGGATCGAGCGGGCCGACAAGGTTCTGATGAACACCTACTCCCGCGCCCCGGTGGTCTTCGTCCGGGGCGAGGGCGTCCACCTCTTTGACGAGCGAGGCAAGCGCTACATCGACTTCCTGGCCGGCATCGCCGTCTGCAACCTGGGCCACGCCCACCCCAAGGTGGCCCAGGCCGTGGCCGGGCAGGCCGGCCGGCTGGTCCACGTCTGCAACCTTTTCTACACCCAGCCCATGGTCGAGCTGGCCGAGCGCCTGGTGGCCGGCTGCTTCGCCGAGCGGGTCTTCCTGTGCAACTCCGGGGCCGAGGCCAACGAGGGGGCCATGAAGCTGGCCCGGAAGTACCAGAAGACCAAGGGCCGCCCGGAGCGCTACAAGATCATCACCATGAAGGGCTCCTTCCACGGCCGGACCATGGCCGCCCTGACCGCCACCGGCCAGGACAAGATCAAGCAGGGCTTCGAGCCCCTGCCCAACGGATACGTCCACGTGCCCTTCAACGACCTGGAGGCCCTGGCCGGGGCCGTGGACGAGTCCACGGCCGCGGTCATGCTCGAGCCGGTCCTGGGCGAGGGCGGGGTCGTCTTCCCCGAGCCCGGCTTCCTCCAGGGGATCAGGAAGCTCTGCTCCGAGAAGGGGCTCTTGCTCATCCTGGACGAGATCCAGACCGGCCTGGGCCGGACCGGCAGCCTCTTCGCCCACCAGGCCGAGGGGATCACCCCTGACGTGATGACCCTGGCCAAGGGCCTGGCCAACGGCCTGCCCGCGGGCGCGATCCTGGCCACCGAGGAGGTGGCCCAGGCCTTCACGCCGGGCAGTCACGGGACCACCTTCGGCGGCACGCCCCTGGTGACCGCGGCCGCCGTGGCCACCTGGGACGAGCTGACCCGGCCCGGCTTCCTGGAGCAGGTCCAGAGGACCGGGGCCTACTTCCTGGACAAGCTCGAGGCCCTGGCCAAGGCCCACGCCTCGGCCGCGGCGGTCAGGGGGCGGGGCCTGATGCTGGCCCTGGCCCTCAAGGCTCCGGCCGCCGGCCTGGTCAGGGACCTGCTCGAGCTGGGCTTCGTCGTCAACTGCACCCAGGAGACGATCCTGCGCTTCCTGCCGCCGCTGATCATCGAGCCCGCGCACATCGACTCGCTCTGCGAGGCGCTGGACGACCTGCTGGACAAGCTGGACAAGGAGTCATGAACAAGGACTTACTGACCCTGCTTGATCTCCAAGCCGATGAGATACTGAGCCTGCTGGGGCGGGCCGCCGAGCTCAAGGCCCTCAGGACCGAGGGGCGGCTGCCCAAGCCCCTGGCCGGCCAGGTCTGGGCCCTGGTCTTCGAGAAGGCCTCGACCAGGACCAGGGTTTCCTTTGAGACCGGCGTTGCTCTCCTGGGCGGGAGCACCATCTTCATGAACCCGGACTACGGCCGCTTCGGCCGGGGCGAGTCCCTGGAGGACACCGGCCGGGTTCTCTCCGGCTACGTGGACGGGCTGATCCTCAGGACCTACGGCCACGACACCCAGGAGACCCTGGCCAGGTGGTCGACCATCCCGGTCATCAACGGCCTGAGCGATCTGAGCCACCCCTGCCAGGTCCTGGCCGATCTGCTGACCATCCAGGAGCGGCGGGGCTCCCTGGACGGGCTCAAGGTCGCCTGGGTGGGCGACGGCAACAACGTGGCCTACTCCTGGATCGCCGCGGCCATCAGGCTGCCCTTCTCCCTGACTCTGGCCTGCCCGCCGGGCTACGCGCCCGGTCCGGAAATAATGGACAGGGCCGAGCGGGCCGGAGCGGCGGTCAAACTGGTGGTCGATCCCGGCCAGGCCGTGGCCGGGGCCGAGGCGGTCAGCACCGACGTCTGGACCTCCATGGGCCAGGAGTCCGAGGCCGAGGAGCGGCGCCGGGCCTTTGCCGGCTACCAGGTCAACCAGGCCCTCCTGGCTCTGGCCAGGCCCGGGGCCATGGTCCTGCACTGCCTGCCGGCCCACCGGGGCGAGGAGATCTCGGCCGAGGTCCTGGAGGGCGGCCAGTCGGTCGTCTTCGCCCAGGCCGAGAACCGCCTCTACGTCCAGATGTCCGTCCTGGAGGCCCTGGCGGGCAAGAGATAGGAGCGAGAATGTCCTCGATCAAGAAAGTCGTCCTGGCCTATTCCGGCGGCCTGGACACCTCGGTCATCCTCAAGTGGCTCATCGAGACCTACGGCTGCCAGGTCATCGCCTTCGCCGCCGACCTGGGCCAGGCCGAGGAGCTGGACGGCCTGGAGGCCAAGGCCCTCAAGACCGGGGCCAGCAAGGTCTACATCGACGACCTCAGGGACGAGTTCGTCCGGGACTACGTCTTTCCGGCCTACCGGGCCAACGCCATTTACGAGGGCCAGTACCTCCTAGGCACCTCCCTGGCCCGGCCGGTCATCGCCAAGCGGCAGGTCGAGATCGCCCGGCTCGAGGGGGCCGACGCCGTGGCCCACGGGGCCACGGGCAAGGGCAACGACCAGGTCCGCTTCGAGCTCTCGGTCCAGGCCCTGGCCCCGGAGCTGACCGTCATCGCCCCCTGGCGGATCTGGGACCTCAACTCCCGCTCGGCTCTGATCGATTACGCCTCTAAGCGCGGCATCCCCGTGCCCGTGACCAAGGACAAGCCCTACTCCATGGACCGCAACCTGCTCCACATCTCCTTCGAGGGCGGCATCCTGGAGGACCCCTGGCTGGAGCCGCCGGCCGAGACATTCGTCCTGGCCGTGCCGCCGGAGGCCGCGCCCGACGAGCCCGCCTACGTGGAGATAACTTACGAGAACGGCGATCCCGTGGCCGTGGACGGCCAGCGCCTTGGGCCGGCCGCCCTGCTGGACAAGCTCAACCGGATCGGCGGCGCCCACGGGGTCGGCCGGGTGGACCTGGTCGAGAACCGCTACGTGGGCATGAAGTCCCGGGGCGTCTACGAGACGCCCGGGGGCAGCCTGATCCGGGCCGGCCACCTGGCCGTGGAGTCGCTGACCCTGGACCGGGAGGTCATGCACCTGCGCGACGGCCTGATCCCCCGCTACGCCGAGATGGTCTACTACGGCTACTGGTTCGCCCCCGAGCGCCTGGCCCTCCAGGCCCTGGTCGACGAGAGCCAGCGGCAGGTCTGGGGCACGGCCCGGCTCAAGCTCTACAAGGGCTCGATCCAGGTCGTTGGCCGCAAGTCCGACCGCTCCCTCTACAACGCCGAGCTGTCCACCTTCGAGGCGGACAAGGTCTACGATCAGTCCCAGGCCACCGGCTTCATCAACCTGAGCGGCCTGCGGCTGAGGCTCAAGAGCCTGGCCGGCCGGCGGGGCTGAGGCGTGGCCGGCCGGATCAAGAAGCCCTGGGCCGGACGCTTCAAGGGTCAGACCGACCCGCGGATGGACCGCTTCCAGGCCTCCATAGGCTTCGACAAGCGCCTGGCTCTGGCCGACGTGGCCGTGAACCTGGCCCACGGCCGCATGCTCCGCCGCCTGGGCCTGCTCGACGACCGGGAGTGGGCGGCCATCGAGACCGGCCTCAGGGAGATCGAGGCCGACATCAGGGCCGGCCGGTTCGAGTTCAAGGTGGAGTTGGAGGACGTCCACATGAACCTGGAGGCGGCCCTGATCGAGCGGGTCGGGCAGGTGGGGGCCAAGATCCACACCGGCCGCTCCCGCAACGACCAGGTCGCGGCCGACTTCAGGCTTTACCTCCGCTCCGGGGTGGACGAGGTCCTGGCCGGACTCAGGGCCGTCCGCCGGGTCCTGGTCGGGCTGGCCCAGGAGCACCTCGAGGTCATCCTGCCCGGCTACACCCACCTCCAGCGGGCCCAGCCGGTCCGCCTGGCCCACCATTTCCTGGCCTACTTCCAGATGCTCGGCCGCGACGCCGAGCGCTTCGCCCAGGCCCGGATCAGGCTCAACCGTTCGCCCCTGGGCGCGGCCGCCCTGGCCGGGACGACCTTCGCCCTGGACCGGGAGGCGGTCGCGGCCGAGTTGGGCTTTGACGGGCCGGTCATCAACTCCATCGACGCCGTCTCGGACCGGGACTTCGCCCTGGACTTCGTTTACGCCGCGGCGGTGCTGCTGGTTCACCTCTCCCGCCTGGCCGAGGAGCTGATCCTCTGGTCGAGCCAGGAGTTCGGCTTCATCGAGCTGCCCGACTCCTTCTCCACCGGCTCCTCGATCATGCCCCAGAAGAAGAACCCGGACGCGGCCGAGCTGATCAGGGCCAAGAGCGGCCGCGTCTTCGGTCACCTGACGGCCCTGCTGACCGTGCTCAAGGGGCTGCCCCTGGCCTACAACAAGGACCTCCAGGAGGACAAGGAGCCGGTCTTCGACACCCTGGAGACCGTGCTGCCCATCTTGGACCTCCTGCCCGACCTGCTGGCCGGCCTGCGGGTCCGGGAGGAGCGGATGCGGGCCGCCTGCCTGGACGGGTTCCTGGAGGCGACCGACCTGGCCGACTGGCTGGCCGCCCGGGGCGTGCCCTTCCGCCAGGCCCACCAGCAGGTCGGCGAGCTGGTCAGCTACTGCCTGGACCAGGGTAAAAGGCTCGGCCAGCTAAGCCTGGAGGAGCTCAGGCGCTTCTGCCCCCGGGCCGAGCCCGAGGCCCTGGCCTGGCTGGAGCTGGAGGCCGTGGTCGACCGGCGCCAGTCCCTGGGCGGCACCGGCCGGAGCGAGGTCGTCCGCCAGATTGAGGCGGCCTTGAAGGAGCTCGAGGATTAGACGTTTCGGCTTCCGGCTAGGGCTGGTCATGCTGGCGGTCCTGCTCCTCCTGGGCTGCGGCCGCAAGGGCGGCCTGGTCCCGGCCTGGATAGCCAAGGCGGCCTCGCCGCCCAAGCCGATCAGCGACCTGGCCGCCGAACTGAGGGCCGGCCGGATCTGGCTGACCTGGACCGAGCCGCTGGAGAACCTCGACCGCAGCCGCCCGGCCCGGCTGGAGCGGTACATGGTCTATTACGACGCCCTGGCCCTGGAGGCCAAGTTCTGCCTGGACTGCCCCCTGGATCTCTCCCAGAAGATGGAGGTCGATCCCTCCCAGCGGGGCGAGGCCGTCTTCGAGGGCCGGCGGGTGGCCGTGCCCGTGGCCGACTTCAAGCCGGAGCGGAAGTACGTCTTCATCGTCCTGGCCCTGGACCCGGACGACGTCTCGGGTGGCGACTCCAACGTGGCCACCTTCAACTGGCCGGCCGAATAGAGCGAGGGAAGGGCTGACCATGCACCATTTCCACTACCGGGAGGGCCAGCTTCTGGCCGAGGAAGTGCCCCTCAGCCTCATCGCCGAGGAGGTCAAGACGCCCTGCTACGTCTACTCCCGGGCGACCTTGACCAGGCACTTCCACGCCTTTGACAACGCCTTCGCCGGCCTGGAGCACCTGATCTGCTACTCGGTCAAGGCCAACGGCAACCTGGCCCTGCTCAAGCTCATGGCCGACTACGGGGCCGGGGCCGACGTGGTCTCCGGGGGTGAGCTTTTCCGCGCCCTCAGGGCCGGGGTCCCGGCCGAGCGGATCTGCTTCTCCGGGGTGGGCAAGACCGAGGCCGAGATGGTCCAGGCCCTCGAGGCCGGCATCCTGATGTTCAACGTCGAGTCCCTGGCCGAGCTGGAGAGGCTCAACGCCGTGGCCGGCCGGCTGGGCCGGCGAGCCCCGGTGGCCGTCCGGGTCAACCCGGACGTGGACCCCAGGACCCACCCCTACATCTCCACGGGCCTTAAGAAGAACAAGTTCGGCCTGGACCCGGAGACGGCCCTCAAGGCCTACGATCTGATCGGCCAGTCGGAGCACCTCGAGGCGGCCGGCATCGACTGCCACATCGGCTCCCAGGTGACCGAGCTGTCGCCCTTTGTCGACGCCCTGAAGAGGCTGAAGCTGCTCATCCGGCGGATCGAGGACCTGGGGCTGAAGCTCAGGTACCTGGACCTGGGCGGCGGCCTGGGCATCAACTACAACGACGAGGAGCCGCCCCAGCCCCTGGAGTACGCCACCGCCCTGGGACAGGAGCTGAAGGGTCTTAACGTGACCCTGATTCTGGAGCCGGGCCGGGTCATCGTCGGCAACGCCGGCCTGCTCCTGACAAAAGTCCTCTACCTCAAGCAGACCCCGGTGAAGCGCTTCGTCGTCGTGGACGCGGCCATGAACGACCTGGTCAGGCCCAGCCTCTACGGGGCCTATCACGAGATAACCCCCCTTAGGCCCAGGGAGGGGATGCTGGAGGTGGCCGACGTGGTCGGGCCGATCTGCGAGTCGACCGACTTCCTGGCCCAGGACCGGCCCCTGCCGCCCCTGGAGGCCGGCGACGTCCTGGCCGTGATGTCGGCCGGAGCCTACGGCTTCAGCATGTCCTCCAACTACAACGCCCGGGGCCGGGCGGCCGAGGTGATGGTCTCGGGCCGGGAGTACGCCGTGATCCGGGCCCGGGAGACCCACGAGGACCTCATCCGGGGAGAGGCCGTGCCCCGGTTCCTGGAACGGGACTAGACCGATGGGCCTTGAATTCTACAAGATGTCCGGCCTGGGCAACGACTTCATCCTCATCGACAACTTCGAGGGCCGCCTTAAGGAAGACCCGGCCGACCTGGCCAGGCGGCTCTGCCCCCGCCGGACAAGCGTCGGCGCCGACGGGCTGGTCGTCCTGGAGCCGGACGACGAGGTCGACTTTCGCTGGCGCTTCCACAACTCGGACGGCTCCGAGGCCGAGATGTGCGGCAACGCCAGCCGCTGCGCCGCCAGGCTGGCGGTCAGGCTCGGCCGGGCCGGGGAGAAGCTGGCCTTCAGGACCCTGGCCGGGATCATCCGGGCCGAGGTGAGCGGCGACCGGGTCAAGGTCGAGCTGCCCCGGCCGGAGAGGCTCCGCCGGGGGGTTTCCCTGGCCCTGGACGGCGCCTCGCTCCAGGCCGACTTCATCGTCGCCGGCGTGCCCCACGCCGTGGTCCTGGTCGAGGACCTGGAGGCCGTGGACGTGGCCGGCCTGGGGGCCAAGATCCGCTACCACGCCCAGTTCGCCCCGGCCGGGACCAACGCCGACTTCATCAGCCTTCTGGGGCCCGATTGGTTAGGCTTGAGGACCTACGAGCGGGGCGTCGAGGGCGAGACCCTGGCCTGCGGCACCGGGGCGGTCGCCTCAGCGGTCCTGGCCCACCTCAGGGGTCTGGTCGCCTCGCCGACCAGGGTCAGGGTCCGCTCCGGGGAGGAACTCGTAATCCACTACGCGGCCAACCCCGAGGGCCTCGACCCCTGGCCCGGGGCGGTCCTGATGGAGGGCCAGGCGACCCTGGTCTACCAGGCCGAGTTGAGCCAGGAGGTCTAGGCATGGTCAAGGTGGTCGTGGCCGGCGCGGCCGGCCGGATGGGGCGGGAGATCTTGAGGGCCGTGGCCGAGCACCCGGAAATGGAGCTCCAGGGAGGCTTCGAGCGGCCCGATCATCCCCAACTCGGAGTCGACCTGGGCTCGCTGGCCGGCGGCCCGGAGCTGGGCCTGGCCCTGGCCGGCTCCCTGGCCGAGGCCGGCGCCAAGGCCCAGGTCCTGATCGAGTTCACCTATCCCGAGCCGACACTGGCCCACCTCAGGGATGCGGCCGGCATGGGCCTGGCCGCGGTGGTCGGGACCACCGGGCTGGGTCCCGAAGCCCTGGAGGAGGTCGCCGGCCTGGCCGGCCGGATTGCCGTGGTCCTGGCGCCCAACATGTCAGTGGGGGTCAACCTCCTCTACAAGCTGGCCTCCCTGGCCGCGGCCGCCCTGGGCCAGGACTGGGACCTGGAGGTGGTGGAGACCCACCACCGGCTCAAGAAGGACGCCCCCTCGGGCACGGCCATCAAGCTGGCCGAGGCCCTGGCCCGGGCCAGGGGGGTGGACCTGGACCAGGCCGGGGTCTTCTCCCGGCACGGCTTCATCGGCGAGCGGGGCCGGGGCGAGATCGGGCTCCAGGCCCTCCGGGGCGGGGACATCGTCGGCGAGCACACCATTCTCATGGCCGGCCCGGGCGAGCGGCTGGAGCTGACCCACCGGGCCCACTCCCGGGCCAACTTCGCCCAGGGCGCCCTCCGGGCGGCCGCTTGGCTGGTCGGCCGGGGGCCGGGCCTGTACGACATGCAAGACGTGCTGGGCCTGAAATGAGGCTGCTCAGGTTCGGCTGGGCCGGCCGGGTCGGTTACGGCCGGCTGGAGGGCCAGAACGTGCGCCCCCTGGCCGGCTGTCCCTGGGACGGCCTCGGGGCGGCCGGCCCGCCCCTGCCCCTGGCCGCGGTGGAGCTATTGGCCCCGGCGGCGCCGAGCAAGATCATCGCCGTGGGCCGCAACTACGAGGCCCACGCCCGGGAGCGGGGCGCGGCCGTGCCCGAGGAGCCGATGCTTTTCTCCAAGGCGGTCAGCGCCATCATCGGTCCGGGCCGGAGCATTCGCCTGCCGGACTGGGTCGGGCGGGTGGACTACGAGGCCGAGCTGGCCGTGGTCATCGGCCGGCCGACCCGCCGGATCAGCCCGGCCAAAGCCGGGGAGGCCATCCTGGGCCTGACCTGCCTCAACGACGTCTCGGCCCGGGAGCTGCAGCGCCGGGACGGCCAGTTCACCCGGGGCAAGGGCCTGGACACCTTCTGTCCTCTGGGCCCCTGGATCCAGACCGGCCTGGACCCGGCCGATCTGCTCCTCAGGGCCGAGCTGAACGGCCGGGTGGTCCAGGAGGAGAGGACCAGCCGGATGATCTTCCCGGTGCCCGAGCTGATCGCCTACATCTCCCGGACCATGACCCTCCAGCCCGGCGACGTCATCGCCACCGGCACCCCGGCCGGGGTGGGGCCACTCGAGGCCGGGGACATCATCGCCGTCGAGATCGAGGGCGTGGGCCGCCTGGTCAACCCGGTGGCGGCCGAGGAGACCTGAAGCGGGTTCCGCCAACTTGTGGAGGTCGAGCCAATGAAGATTCCCCTCTATCAGATAGACGCCTTTACCGATCGGGTCTTCTCGGGCAACCCGGCCGCGGTCTGCCCGCTTGTGAAATGGCTGGACGACGCCGTGCTCCAGGCCATCGCCGCCGAGAACAACCTCTCCGAGACGGCCTTCCTGGTCGAGCGTGACCAGGGCTACGACCTGCGCTGGTTCACGCCCGTCTTCGAGGTGGACCTCTGCGGCCACGCCACCCTGGCCTCGGCCGCCCTGGTCTTCAGCCGCCTCCACCCCGACTGGACCAAGGTCGACTTCGAGACCCGCTCCGGGCGGCTGACCGTGACGCGCCAGGGCGAGCTGCTGGCCATGGACTTTCCCTCCCGGCCGCCCCAGGCCTGCCAGCCGCCGGCCAGCCTGATTGAGGGCCTGGGCCTCAAGCCGGTGGAGGTGCTGGCCTCCCGGGACTACCTGGTCGTCTACGGCGCCGAGGAGGACGTGGCCGGCCTCAAGCCGGACATGGCCCGGCTGGCCCAGATAGACCTCCTGGGCGTCTGCGTCACCGCCCCGGGGCGGGAGGTGGACTTCGTCTCCCGCTTCTTCGCCCCCAAGGCGGGCATAGACGAGGACCCGGTGACCGGCTCGGCCCACTGCAACCTGGTGCCCTACTGGTCTGAGCGCCTGAGCAAGGTCGAGCTGAGGGCCCGCCAGATCTCGGCCCGGGGCGGCGAGCTCTTCTGCCGCCTGGAGGGCGACCGGGTGGTCATGGCCGGGAAGGCCGCGTCCTACCTGGAGGGGACGATAAGTCTCTAGCCGGCCGCGGGAATCCGGCCGCTTGTAAGGAGGCTCAGGTGCAGATCGAGAGAGCTCAGAGACTCAGGGTCCTGCCGCCCTACCTGTTCAAGGAGATCGACCGGCTCCGGGAAGAGGTCCGGGCCAGGGGAGTGGACATCATCGACCTGGGCGTCGGCGACCCGGACCTGCCCAGCCCGTCCCCGGTGGTCCAGGCCGGCCAGAAGGCCATGGCCGACGGAGCCAACCATCGCTACCCCTCCTACGCCGGACTGATGGAGTTCCGGCGGGCCGTGGCCGATTGGTACAAGCGCCGCTTCGGGATTCAGCTCGACCCGGCCAGCCAGGTCATCGGCCTGCTCGGCTCCAAGGAGGGCGTGGCTCACTTCCCGCTGGCCTTCGTCGATCCGGGCGACGTGGTCCTCTACACCTCGCCGGGCTACCCAGTCTACCGGACCTCGGCCATCTTCGCCGGGGGCGAGCCCTACGCCCTGGACCTCAAGCCCGAGAACGGCTTCTTCCCAGACCTGGAGGCCATTCCCGAGGAGGTGGCCCGGCGGGCCAAGATCCTCTTCTTCAATTACCCCAACAACCCCACCTCGGCCGAGGCCCCTGAGGGCGGCTTCGAGCGGGTGGTCGACTTCGCCCTCAAGTACGGGATCATCGTCTGTCACGACGCGGCCTACACCGAGATGTCCTTCGACGGCTACCGGGCGCCCAGCTTCCTTGAGACCCCCGGCGCCCTGGAGTGCGGGGTGGAGCTGCACTCCCTGTCCAAGACCTTTCAGATGACCGGCTGGCGGGTGGGCATGGCCGTGGGCCGGGCCGAGATCGTCCAGGGCTTGCTCGATATCAAGTCCAACATCGACTCCGGGATCTTCCAGGCCGTCCAGCTGGCCGCCGTGGCCGCCCTGGCCCTGTCCGAGGAGGAGGTCAAGCGGAACCACGACGTCTACCGCCGCCGCCGCCAGGTCTGCGCGGCCGGCCTGGAAAAGCTGGGCCTCCAGGTCTGGCCCAGCCGGGCGACCTTCTACGTCTGGGCCAGGGTTCCAAGCGGCCTGACCTCGACCGAGTGGGCCTCCCGGCTCCTCCAGGAGGCCGGGGTGGTGGTCACGCCGGGCAACGGCTTCGGCTCGGCCGGGGAGGGCTGGTTCCGCATCGCCCTGAGCCTGCCCGAGGCCCGTCTGGCCGAGGCGGTGGACCGGATGGAGAAGCTGAAGTTTTGAGCCGGGCCGGCCCCGAGGCCGTTTTCCTGGGCCTGGGCGGGAACATGAGCGGCCGGTTGGGCGGGCCGGAGGACTACCTCAGGCTGGCCCTCAAGGGTCTGGCCGGACTGGCAGGGGTATCCCTGGACCGCGTCTCCTCCATCTACGCCACCGAGCCGGTCGGCTTCGAGGCTCAGCCTCCTTTTCTCAACGCCGCGGTCAGGGCCTCGGTCAGCCTCGAGCCGGAAGAGCTCCTGGAGCGGCTGCTGGCCCTGGAGGAGGAGCTCGGCCGGGTCCGGGTCCGGCCCTGGGGGCCCAGACTGATCGATCTGGACTTGCTTTTGTGGGGCGAGAGGGTTATTCAGACCGAGAGGCTAATTATCCCCCATCCTGAGATGGTCGGTCGGGCTTTCGTCTTGGTGCCGCTCACGGAAATAGACCCCCGGGCCTGGCATCCGGTGCTGGAGCGGAGCGCGGCCGAGCTCCTGGCCGGACTGGGACCGGTCAGGGGGGTCAGCCGGATCAAGGAGGCGGCGGCATGGTCCGGTTTATAGCCCTGGCCGCGGCGGCCTACCTGATCTACCGTCTCATCAGGGGGCCGAAGAAGAAACCGCCGCCCGGCCCGAGCGACGAGACGGTGGTCGATCAGATGATCCAGGACCCTTACTGCGGCGCCTACTTCCCCAGCTCCAAGGCGGTCCCGGCCAAGGTGGACGGACAGAAGCTCTACTTCTGCTCCGAGAAGTGCCGCGACGCCTATCTGGCCCGCTACCGGGCCCACGACGCCCAGCCCAGAGAAGAGGAGAGGTCATGAAGTTCTTCATCGACACAGCCAACCTGGACGAGATCAAGGAAGGCCTGGACATGGGCCTGGTGGACGGCGTGACCACCAACCCCAGCCTGATGGCCAAGGAGGGGGTTGACTTCAAGTCCAGGGCCCTGGATATCTGCCGGGTCGTCCCCGGGCCGGTCAGCCTGGAGGTGGTGGCCACCGAGACCGAGGGCATGATCAGGGAGGCTAAGGAGCTCTCCTCCTGGGCCGAGAACGCGGTGGTCAAGGTCCCCATGACCGTGGCCGGGCTCAAGGCCACCCGGGCCCTCAGCGCCGAGGGGATCAAGGTCAACATGACCCTCATCTTCAACGCCACCCAGGCCCTCCTGGCGGCCAAGGCCGGGGCCGCCTTTGCCAGCCCCTTCATCGGCCGGCTGGACGACGTCTCCCAGACGGGCATGGAGATTATCGAGCAGACGGCCGGCATTTACGAGAACTACGGCTTCGAGACCGAGATCATCGTTGCCTCGATCCGCAACCCGCTCCACGTCCTCGACGCCGCCCTGATCGGGGCCGACATCGCCACCGTGCCCTTCAAGGTCCTCAGGCAGCTAGCCAGCCATCCCCTGACTGACATCGGACTGGAGAAGTTCCTGGCCGACTGGCGCAAGAGCCAAGAGGGCTGATGACCCCCAACCCGGCCTACAACCTGCCCAACGCCCTGTCCTTCATCAGGATCGTGAGCATCCCCCTGGTCATCGTCCTGACGACCTCCCAGGGCAGGCTGGCCGGCCTTCTGGCCGCCCTGGTCTTCGGGCTGGCCAGCCTGACCGACTTCCTGGACGGCTACCTGGCCCGCCGGATGAACCGGGTGACCGTCCTGGGCCGCTTCCTGGACCCGGTGGCCGACAAGCTGCTGGTCTCGGCGGCCCTGATCATGCTCGTCTCCCTGGACCGGGCCGCGGCCTGGATCGTCTTCGTCATCATCGGCCGGGAGATCGCCGTCACCGGCCTGAGGGCCGCGGCCGCGGCCGCGGCCAGCGGGCTGGTCATCGACGCCGGCATCTGGGGCAAGATCAAGACGGCCTGCCAGATCGCGGCCATCCTGAGCCTGCTGCTCCACTACCCCTATTTCGGCTACGACATGCAGTTTCTGGGGACGGTCTTCCTCTACGCCGCCCTGGGCCTGACCGTGCTCTCGGGCTGGTTCTACTTCAAGGAATACTGGGCCGTCATCAGCCGCTCCGGAGGAGGGGCCTCCCAGGCGGAGGAGGGTTAGCGTGTCCATTTACAAGGCTTACGACATCCGGGGCCTGGTGCCCCCCGAAGAATACTGGGTCGTCATCATCTGCTCCGGGAAAGGGGCCTCCCAGGCGGAGGAGGGTTAGCGTGTCCATCTACAAGGCTTATGACATCCGGGGCCTGGTGCCTGAAGAACTGGACGCCGAAACGGCCACGGCCATCGGCCGGGCCGTGGTCGACATCTTCAAGCCGGAGACGGTCGTGGTCGGCCGCGACGCCCGGGAGTCCAACCGGCTCATCTTCGAGGCCCTCACGGCCGGCCTCCTGTCCATGGGCGCGGACGTGGTCGACATCGGCCAGGTCTCCACCCCGGTCTTCTACTTCGCCGCCGGCCGGGGCCAGTTCCCCTTCGGGGTGATGATCACCGCCTCGCACAACCCCCGCCAGTACAACGGCTTCAAGATGGTCAAGTCAGGCTCGTTCCCCATCCAGGATTCCGAGATCCAGGAGATCCGCCGCCGGGTCGAGGCCGGGGTGGGCTCGGATTCGCTCAAGAGAGGCTCGCTGGGCCCCCTGGACGTGCTCCGGGACTACCGCAATCACGTCCTCCGCTTCGCCGAGGGGATCGCCCCCATCAAGGTGGTCATGGACACGGGCAACTCGGTGGTGGGCGGGTTGATCCCCAGTGTCTACCACGGCCTGCCCCTGGAGATCGTGCCCCTCTTCTTCGAGCCCGACGGCACCTTCCCCAACCACGAGCCCAACCCGATCAAGCCGGAGAACGTGGTCGACGCCCGGGAGAAGATGCTGGCCGAGGGGGCCAGGCTGGCCTGCGTCTTTGACGGCGACGGCGACAGGGTCATCCTCTTGGACGAGACCGGGCAGGTCGTGGCCGGGGACATGTGCACCCTGCTCATCGCCCTGGATCACGTCGAGGCCGGCGACCTGGGGCCGTTCCTGACCGACTGCCGCTCCTCCTGGGTCGTAGAGGAGAAGCTGGAGGCCAGGGGGGCCCGGGTGATCAAGAGCCGGGTCGGCCACTCCTTCATCAAGAAGACCATGCGCCAGGAAGGGGCCAGCTTCGGCGGCGAGCTGAGCGGCCACTACTACTTCAAGGCCAACTACTTCACCGAAAACAGCGACCTGGCCGTGCTGCGGGTCCTGAGGATGATGGCCCGCCAGAGGAAGCCCCTCTCCGAGCTGGTCGCGCCGCTCAGGGTCTACTTCCAGTCCGGGGAGATCAACTCCGAGGTGGCGGACAAGGCGGCGGTCATGGCCGAGCTGGAGAAGGTCTATGGCGGGAAGGGCGGCCGGGTCAGCCACATCGACGGGGTCAGCGTCGAGTTCGACGACTGGTGGTTCAACGTCAGGCCCTCCAACACCGAGCCGCTCCTGCGGCTCAACGTCGAGGCCAGGCGCCAGGACCTGATGGCCGAGAAGAAGGAAGAGCTGGTCGGATTCATCCGGGGCGGCTGAGGGGCGGCGTCTAGTAGAGCCGCGAGGAGGACCGCCGCCGCCGGCTGGAGATGAGGCCGGCCAGCCAGCCGGCCAGGAGCACGCCGCCGCCGGCGATGAACCAGGTCAGCCGCCGGCGGTTGAGGTTCTCGTCGGCCGCCTTGCCCAGGCGCTCGGCCTGGGACTGGGCCTGGGCCAGGTCGGCCCTGACCTGCTCGTACTTTTCCTTGAGGGCCGTGTAGTCGGCCTCCTCCCGCCCCAGCTTCTCGTAATCCTGCTGGATCTTGTCCAGGGCGGTCTGCTTCTCCTGGAGGCGGCCCTGGATTTCGTCGTTGGCGGCCTGGAGGCGGGAGTTCTCCAGCTGCAGCGATTCCACCTGCTGGCGCAGGTCCGTGGTCTCGGTCTCGAGCCGGCGGGCTCTGAGGGCGCTGGGCGGCTCGGAGCTGAGGTACTGGGTCTGGATCCAGCCCTCGGTGCCGTCGGCCAACTGGATCAGGGACCAATCGTCCTGGCGTTTCTTGACCTCAACGCTGTCCGTGGACTTGACCCGGCCGACGATGCTCGAGGAGTAGTCCTGCTGGCTCCTGACGGCGACGACGAGTTCGTCGATGACGTACATCCGTTCGGCCTGGGCCGGAGCCAGGCAGACCAGAACGAGAAGGAGGCCTGTTGCGAAACCTAACCGACCCATAAGCCCCCGGTCCCGGAGGGTCGCAGAATAAGTTTGGGTATAGCAACCCGGGCCGGCCTTGTCAATCTTGCCCCCGGAGCCGGCTAGACTATTTTGAACCAGTGTTCAAAAAAAGACTTGACAGACCGGCGGGGGGGTCGTAGATTATGAACGTGAGTTCATAATCCCTCTTGGAGGACGTTGATGCCCCGCCCCCGGAAATGCAGGCTGGTCCAGGTTCCGCCCAGGGCCGGTTTCTACAAGCCCCAGGGCGTTCCCCTGGCCGGGCTGCCCGAGGTCCTCCTGCCGGTCGAGGGGCTGGAGGCGTTGCGCCTGGCCGACGTGGAGGGGCTCGATCAGAGTCAGGCCGCGGCCCTGATGGGCGTCTCGCGGCCGACCTTCTCCCGGCTCCTGACCGCGGCCAGGCGGGCCGTGGCCAGGGCCCTGACCGGGGGGCTGGCCCTGCGCATCGAGGGCGGCGACTACTCCCTGGCCGGGCCGCCTCGCGGCCCGGGACGGGGCTACGGCCGCGGCCGGCGGGGCCGCGGCTGGGGCGGCTGAATGGAAAAACGGCCGGCCGTATAGGGTGCCGGCCAGGACTTAAGCAAGGAGGTGAAAATCATGCCCAGAGGAGACGGTACGGGACCCGAGGGCCGGGGACCGGGAACAGGCCGGGGGCAAGGACCCTGCGGCCAGGGCAAGAAGCCTGGCCGAGGCCAGGGCCGGGGCCAAGGCGCCGGCCAGGGCCGAGGCCAGGGCGCCGGCCGGGGCCAGGGCGCTGATCGAGGCCAGGGCCGCGGTCAGGGTCGCCAACAGTAGGACTCGCCTCGCCTTTGAGGGCGAGGCGGTGAGGAGGTGAAAAATGCCACGTTTCGATGGAACTGGACCCTGGGGTTACGGCGCCGGGACCGGCTGGGGCCGGGGTCCCTGCGGGGCCGGGATGCGCTGGGGCGGCCGGGGCCGCGGCTTCGCTGGCGGCTGGGGCCGGGGCTTCGGCCGCGGTTACGGCGGGGGCTATGGTTCCGGCTACGGCTGGGGCGGCTATCCCGGCTACGGCGGCGGCTGGAGAGGCTACGGGCCGGGCTACGGCTGGGGTGCGGCCCCTTTTGGGGCCGGGCCCGCTTCGGGCCCTGACCCCGAGACGGAGAAGTCCTGGCTCCAGGCCGAGATGTCCGACCTGAAAGCCTACATGGACGATCTGGAGGGCCGGCTGGCCGAGCTGGAGGGCGCCGTTTCCGGCCCCGAGGACTGATGCCCCCCGGACTGACCCGGGGCCCGGCCTTCGGGCCGGGCCCCGGCCTTTCGGCCGCGGCTGGCCAGGCCGAGGGCGGGGTGGTAGTCTGGCCGGATGAAGACCGAGGAGCCACCCGCCGCTGACAAGGACCCGAAGCCGAGACGGCTGGTCTCCCTGACCCCGACCACGACCGAGATTCTCTTCGCCCTGGGCCTCGATAAGTGCATTGTCGGGGTGACCGCGGCCTGCGACTATCCGCCCCGGGCGGCTAAAAAGGCCAGGGTCGGACCCGTCTTCCGGCCCGATCCGGCCCTCATCGACGCCCTGGCCCCTGATCTGATCGTGGCCCAGGGCAGCGCCTTCAGGGATCTGGCCGCCCGTCTAGCCCGGCCGGGCCGGCGGGTCGAGGTCATCGATCCGGCCGGCCTCGATGAGATCCTGGCCGATATCGAACGCCTCGGCCGCCTGACCGGCGCCGAGGCGGCCGCGGCACGGCTCGGGGCCGGGATAGAGGCCCAGCTGGCCGTGGTGGCCGAGCGGCTCAAGGGTCTCGGCCAGGCCGAGCGGCCACTGACGGTCCGGCTCCTGGAGGCGGAGCCGATAATCATCGCCGGGCCCGGGAGCTTCATGGCCGACGTCATCCGGGCCGCCGGCGGCCGGCCGCCCGACCTGGATGATCAGGCCGCCTATCCCAACCTCACTCCCCGGCGGCTGGCCGAGCTAGACCCGGAGGTGGTCTATCTCTGCGGCTGGTCGGCCGAGGGCGTGGCCCAGCTGGGCGCGCGGCCGGGCTGGCGGGAGACCAGAGCAGTCAGGCGCGGCCGGGTGGCGGTCCTGCCCTGCGGCCTGGCCTGCCGGCCCGGACCCAGGGTCGGCCGGCTGGTGGAGCTTCTGGCCCGGGCTCTCCACCCGGACCGCTTTCCCTGAGGGCGAACCCGGAACAAAAACCGGGCCCTCTCCAGAGAGGGGGCCCGGTCAGGTTTGGTCTTGTCTGGGGGTCAGGTCAGGGCAGTTTGCCGGTGTGGCAGTCGTTGCACTTCTTGGTCGGACCGGTGGTCTTGCCGGCCTTGTCCAGTTCCTTGTGGCAGTCCTGGCAGTTGTGGTGGAAGGCGTTCTTGAGCTTGTACTGCTTGCCCTCTTCCTTGACCATATCGTGGCACTCTTCGCACTTGTGGACCTTGTCGCCTTCTTTCCAGACGTTCTGGCCACCCTCGTACTTGTGGTGGCACTCGGTGCAGCCTATTTTGTAGTCTACCGAGTGCTTGAGGTGGGTGAAGGGCACGCCCGGCTTGAGGTCCTTGGGCTTCATGTCCTTGTGTTCGATCAGGAAGACGTCCGGCACCTCGCCGCTCTTGGTGGTTTCGGCAATCGCCCCGGCCAGGACGACCGCCAGGAAGGCGCCGGCGACCAGGCAAACCAGCAGAGTCCGCTTCATAGCATCCATTCCCCGTCAGCGGTGGCTAATCTCAACCGTGAGCCCACCATATTATTCCAGTCAGGCGCTGTCAAGCCCTTTTGTGCTCGCCATCACAAATGCACTAGCCATCGCCCGGCCGGCCAGGCGAGGCGGTTTGGGGTGGAATGGATTATCATTTAATATTAAAAATGAGCAATATCCGACCAGCCGGACCGGTCCCCGATCCGGCCGTATGAGGCTCAGCTGCTCTTGAATTGCTCATTGTACCCACATAAAAATATTTTCTAACAATAATCATTTCCTCTATTGACACCCGCCCGGGGCGATCCGATAATAGGAACTCGCCAAGCGCCTATATTTTCAACAAGAAAAAGGGTGGGGCAGTCGATTATTGGGAGGGATTCAATGATTCGCAAGGCTAGTCTGACAGCAGTGGCAGTTGCCGTCCTGCTCGGCCTCTTGGCCTGCCCGATCTGGGCCGCTGAGGCGGCCCAGCCGGACCAGGACATCGAGGTCAAAACCGGCGGAAGCCTCTACCCGGCTTACTGCGGCTATACCGGCCAGATCAACAGCTGGGCCCGTGACATCTTCGACACCTATTACTACGTCAACGTGCCCGCGGGAACGGGCCGCCTGTCGGCCGGGGTGACCAGCAACGACATCGGCTGGCGGGTGACCATGCATTACGGCAGCCGAGGCACGGCCTACGGGATCCAGTCCAGCGCCTACGTGGACAACCCCACGCCGGGCTACTGGTACATCCGGGTCTACGCCTCTTACGGCAACCGCAGCGGCACCTTCTGGATCACCTGCAGCAGCGGCGGGGGCGGCGGGGCCGGCTGGACCGGCGGGGCCTGCTCCAACGTCGGCGACGCCGGGAGCGGCATGTCCTCGGCCATGGGCGTGACCTACGGCCGCTGCTACAACGCCTCCATCGGCTTCCGCGGCGACAACGACTATTACCGCTTCTGGTTCTCCGGCGGCGTGCTCAACGTCTACAGCCTGGGCAGCATCGACACCTACGCCTACCTCTACGCCTCCAACGGCTCGCTCCTGACCTACAACGACGACAGCGGCCAGAGCCTCAACTTCCACATCAACCGGAGCTCAAGCTCGGGCTACTACTACCTCCGGGTGAGGCACTACTCGTCCTCGGGGACAGGGTCCTACACCCTCTACCTGGGCGGGACCGGCAGCGGCGGCAGCAGCGGCACCGGCGGCAGCACCGGCACGGGCAGCTGCGCCTCGGCGACCTCCATCAACCACAACACCAACTTCTACGGGTCCATCGGCACGGCCGGCCAGCAGAACTACTACCGGATCTACGTGCCCCGCTCCGGCACCCTGCGCGTCTACACGACCTACGCCGGGAGCAACCTGGACACTTACGGCTACCTCTACAACTCCAACTGCACCTATCTGACCAGCAACGACGACAGCGGCACCGGCTACAACTTCGACTTCAGCCGGTCCATCACGGCCGGTTACTACTACATCATGGTCCGGGCCTACAGCTCGTCGGCCACGGGCAGCTACCACCTCTACGTCTCCTTTCAGTAGCCTGACCTCGAACCGGCCGCCCGGCGGGGAGCAATCCCCGCCGGGCGGCCTTTTCTAGCTGTAGTTGTCAAAGACATTGTTCACAGTTGGTGAGTCTGGAGATTGGGGGTTTGCCGTTGAGGGCCATGTGGGGTCT
>ENA-OSEO01002154-OSEO01002154.1-sediment-metagenome-genome-assembly--contig:-NODE-2154-length-29663-cov-4.312986_pt1 | contig 29663 bp, 22 predicted proteins | sample MGYA00237883_ERZ534232 | MGnify/ENA metagenome assembly ERZ534232 | reverse complement strand
GTCCTTCTCCCGGGGATGTTCGTCCGGGCCGTTGTGGAAGAGGGAGTCAATCCCAAAGCGCTTCTGGTCCCTCAGCAGGCCATCGCGCGCGATCACAAGGGGAACCCCTTCGTGTTTATCGTTGACCCTGACGGCACGGCACAAACGCGGCCGGTAGCCATCGACCGCGCCATCGGGAACCAGTGGCTGGTGACCGCGGGTCTTTCCCCCGGTGATCGGGTCATCGTGGAGGGGATGCAGATGATACGGCCGGGATTACCGGTGAAAACGGTGGCTTCAGCCGAGGCCGCCATAAACCCTCCTGAAGCGGGCGCTGCCGCCAGACCCGCCGCGCCATCGAACTGACGGAGGAACCCGATGCTTTCTAAATTCTTTCTCAAACGTCCGGTTTTTGCCTGGGTCATCGCCATCATCATCATGGCCGCGGGGGGCCTTGCCATCTATAATCTGTCCATCTCCCAGTATCCCCCTATCGCGCCGCCTTCTATCGCCATGTCCTCCACCTATCCGGGGGCTTCGGCGGAGACAGTGGAGAACAGCGTCACCCAGATCATTGAGCAGAAAATGACCGGCTTTGACAACCTGCTGTACATGTCAGCTACCAGCGATTCGGCGGGAATGTCCCGGATAGAATTGACGTTTAAAGCGGGGACCGATCCGGATATCGCCTGGACCCAGGTGCAGAACAAACTGCAGCTTGCCATGTCGAGCCTGCCGGAGGTGGTCAGGACCCGGGGGGTTCAGGTCGCCAAATCGACCCGGAATTACCTGATGATCGTCGGGCTCATCTCGGAAGACGGCAGCATGGACAAAACGGACCTGTCGGACTTTGCCATCACCAATCTGGAGAGTGTCCTCGCCCGGGTCCCGGGGGTCGGCGAGGTGAATGTCTTCGGCGCGGAATATGCCATGCGCATCTGGGTCAATCCCGACCGGCTGAGGGATTACCGCCTCACGACAGAAGACGTGATCGGGGCGCTCAGGGCTTACAATGTGGAGGTTTCGGCGGGTCAGTTCGGAGGCACGCCTGCGGTGGAGGGGCAGCGCCTGAACGCCTCCATCATCGTCCAGAACATGCTGAGAACTCCTGATGAGTTCGCCTCTGTTCCCGTCCGGATCAACCCGGACGGTTCCATCGTGCGTGTGGGCGATGTGAGCCGGATAGAACTGGGGACTGAGCTGTCTGATATCGAAAGCCATTACAACGGCCTGCCTACCACGGGAATCGCCATCCGGCAGGCCGCGGGGGCGAACGCCCTTGACACGGCCGAAGCCGTCAAGGCGAAAATGGCTGAGATGAGTCGTTTTTTTCCAGCAGGCTTGAAGGTTGTCTATCCCAATGACTCCACCCTCTTCATCAAAGTGGCCATCAAGGAGGTGGTGAAGACACTCTTCGAGGCGATCCTGCTCGTCTTTTTGATCATGTGGCTCTTCCTGGGCAACATGCGGGCCACCCTGATCCCGACCATCGCGGTCCCCGTAGTACTCCTGGGGACCTTCGCCATGCTGAGCTTTTTCGGTTTTTCCATCAACATGCTGACCATGTTTGCCATGGTTCTCGCCATTGGTCTCCTCGTGGACGATGCCATCGTAGTGGTTGAAAATGTGGAGCGCATCATGACCGAGGAAGGGCTCCCACCCCGGGAGGCCACGGCCAAATCCATGGAACAGATTACCAGCGCCCTGATCGGGATCGGTCTGGTCCTCTCCGCCGTCTTCGGCCCCATGGCCTTCTTCCCCGGCTCCACCGGGGTCATCTACCGCCAGTTTTCCATCACCATCATCGCCGCCATGCTTCTGTCGGTGGTTGTGGCCCTGATCCTGACGCCGGTCCTGTGCGCCTCACTCCTCAAACCGGTGGCAAAGGGCCGGGAAGCGGAAAACGCCATCTTTTTCCTGCGGCCCTTTTTCAGATGGTTCAACCGCGTCTTTTTCCGCTTCCGGCGCATGTATGTGCGTCTGGTCGGGCACTCTCTTTCCCGAAAAAAACGTTACCTTGCCGTCTTCCTGGTCATCATCGCAGTCATGGGAGTCTTGTATCTTCGCATGCCTACCGCATATCTGCCTGACGAAGACCAGGGGAACTTGCTCGCCCAGGTCATCCTCCCCAGCGGTTCCACGCTGGAGCAGACCCAGGCGGTGTCCCGGCAGATTGAACGGTATTTCAAGGAGAATGAACAGGAGGCGGTGCTGTCCACCATGGTTCTCTCCGGGTACGGTTTTTCGGGAAGGGCGCAGAACAACGGCATGTTGTTCATCAAGATGAAGGACTGGGAACTGCGTGATCGGGACGACCTCAGGGTCAAGGCAGTCGCCCAGCGGGCGACTGCGGCCCTTTCGACTATCCGGGGCGCCCAGATCTTTGTCTTCCCGCCCCCTCCCGTCGTTGAGCTGGGCATCGCAAAAGGGTTTGATTTCCAATTCCTCGACCGTGGGGGACTTGGACATGAAAAACTTATGGAGGTGCAATATCAGCTCCTCACTCTGGCAGCCCAGGACCCCCGCTTGACCGCCGTTCGTCCCAACAGCATGGCTGATGTGCCTCAATACCGTATCGATGTTGACTGGGAAAAGGCGGGGGCCCTGGGGGTTCCCATTACCTCCATCCACAACACCATTGCTGCGGCCTTTGGCAGCGCCTATGTCAATGATTTTATCAAGAGCGGACGGATAAAACGGGCGTATGTTCAGGCGGATGCCCCCTTTCGCATGCTTCCCAAAGATTTGAACAAGCTCTACGTTCGCAATACCGCGGGCAGGATGGTTCCTTTCTCCTCTTTCGCTTCAGGCCGCTGGACCTCCGGTTCGCCCCAACTCGCCCGTTTCAACGGGTTTCCTTCCATTAATATCTGGGGGGAACCGGCGCCGGGAATAAGTTCGGGGGAGGCCATGCAGGCGATGGAAGAGATCATGGGCAAACTCCCCAAGGGCGTCGGGTTTGACTGGGCGGGGCTTTCATTTCAGGAAAAGATGTCGAGTTCCCAGGCGCCGCTCCTGTACGCGTTTTCCATTTTCGTGATCTTCCTCTGCCTGGCGGCGCTTTACGAGAGCTGGACCATCCCTATAGCGATACTGCTGATTCTGCCGCTGGGAGTCATCGGCGGCATTATCGCCACGAGCGCTCGGGGGCTGGCCAATGACGTCTACTTCCAGATCGGCCTCCTCACCACCCTGGGTCTCGCCACCAAGAACGCCATTCTGATCGTTCAGTTTGCCAAGGATGGACTGAAGCAGGGAATGGGACTGGTGGAAGCCATCCTGGAGGGGGCGAAACTGCGCTTTCGTCCGATCATCATGACCTCGCTGGCCTTCGGCTTCGGGGTCCTGCCCCTTGCCCTCAGCACGGGAGCAGGAGCGGGGGCCATGAACGCCATCGGCACCAGCGTGCTCGGGGGGATGGTCACGGCAACGGTCCTGGTCGTTATCTTTGTCCCCCTCTTTTATGTGTTGATCGAAAAGCTGTTCGGCAGGCAACGAAAAGGTGAATCTGTCGGAACAACCGATGTAGAAACCTCTGAGGATTGACTATATGAAAAGAAAGCTGCTTCTTCTGCTGATTGTGATGGGATTGTTTCTGGGCGGCTGCTCCCTGGCCCCTGAATATGTACGGCCTGAAGCCCCCGTGCCTGCAAACTGGCCGCAGGGGGAAGCCTACGACAGTCTCCGGGAAGCGCCGGGCGCGACCGAAGCCCGGGATCTGAAGTGGGCGGATCGCTTTACTGATCCCCGGCTTCAAACGATCATCAGGATGGCCCTGGACAACAACCGTGATCTGCGCCTTGCCGCCCTGAATGTCGAGAAAGTCAGGGCCCTTTACGGCGTGCAGCGGGCTGAGCTGTTTCCCTCGGTCAATGCCACCGGCAGCGGGCGAAAGGAACGGGTGCCCGGCGATCTTTCAACTACCGGGAAATCGATAACGAAGGAACAGTACAGCGTTGATCTCGGGGTTACGTCCTGGGAGATCGATTTTTTCGGCCGTCTTCGAAGCCTGGAAGAACAGGCGCTGCAGGAGTACCTCGCCACGGAACAGGCCCGCCGGAGCACGCAGATCTCGCTCATATCCTCGATTGCCGGTGCGTACCTGACCCTCGCGGCCGATCGGGGAATCCTGAAACTGGCCCAGTCCACCCTTGAGGCCCAAAAGGCCGCTTACTCGCTGATTGAGCGGCGGTACGAAGTCGGAATCGCGACCGAACTGGACCTGCGCCGGGCGCAAACACAGGTTGACGCGGCTCTGGGGGATGTTGCCCTCTACACGCGGCTGACGGCTCAGGACCGGAACGCACTGAACCTTCTTGCCGGATCTCCGGTGGGCGAGGACCTCCTGCCGGAAGATCTCGCCAGCGTAGTCCCTCCCGGGGACGTTGCTCCGGGGCTGTCATCCGAGGTGTTGCTCAGGCGTCCCGACATCATGGCGGCGGAACACCGGCTCAAGGGGGCCTACGCCTCTATCGGCGCGGCCCGGGCCGCCTTTTTCCCCCGCATCTCTTTGACCACAACGGTGGGTACCGCGAGCGCCGAACTGTCCGGTCTGTTCAGCTCCGGTTCGGCTACCTGGGTCTTTGCGCCGAAGATCACCATGCCGATTTTCGACGCCCGTACCTGGGCAGCGCTGCGGGTCAGCAGAGCGGAGCGCGAGATTGTCCTGACCCAGTATGAAAAAGCGATTCAGGGCGCCTTCCGGGAGGTGGCGGATGCCCTTGCCGTGCGCGGCACGGTAGACCGGCAGGTATCGGCCCAGCAATCTCTGGTGGACGCCGTGGCGGAGGCGTATCGTCTCTCCAACAAGCGATACGAGATGGGAGTTGACAGTTATTTGAGCGTCCTGGACGCCCATCGGTCTCTCTATGGAGCCAAGCAGGGGCTGATCACGCTCCAACTGGCACGGCTGGCCAGCTCCGTGAGACTGTATGCGGTATTGGGCGGGGGAGAGTGAAGGATATGGGCCATCGTGCCGCCCGGCCAGCCCTGGACTGCGGGAACAATGAGCACTCCGGATCAGCCACACAACCGGTGATCATCTGCCGCACGCTCTTCATTCTTTTTTTCATAGGGATGACCTGTATCGCCGGTGGCTGTCCGGCGAATGCCGCGCCATTTCAGGAACAGGAGTGTCCTTCCGTTCAAGGAAAAGACTGGTCTCTAAGTATCGGCGCGCTGGGTAACCATAAGCCTGCCTATGAGGGGTCCGATGATTACGAATGGAGAGCGTTTCCCCTCATCGACGTCACCGTGGGCGACACGTTTTTTTTGCATGCCCGCACGGGCCTGGGGGCCTACGTATGGAATCGCAATGGCTGTAAGATCGGTCTGGCCGTGGGGTATACCTTCGGGCGGGAAGAGGACGATTCCAGCGACCTGAGAGGACTGGGCGATATCGACGATGGAGCAACCGCCAATCTGTTATTCGAATGGGCGGCAGGGAATGTCTCCCTTGGCGCACGCTATGAGGAACAGTTCACCGGTCACGGCACCGGTTTTCAGGTCCATCTCGGCCTCGGGCATGATCTGCACGTAGCGGACAAAACGATTCTGAAGCCTTCAATACGCACAACCTACGCCAGCGCTGATTATATGGAGGAGTATTTTGGCATCTCACCGGGCCAGTCCACCCGATCCGGCCTGCCGGTGTATGACGCGGCGGGCGGTTTTAAATCGGTCGGGTTTCACATGATGGCAATCCACAGACTGGACCGGCACTGGGGGATCCTGGCCGGAGCAGGGTATGACCGGCTTGTCGGCGATGCAGGTGAGAGCCCCGTGGTGAAGAATGAGAATCAGTACCACATCAGCATCGGCGTGTCGTATATGTTCTGACCGGAAATAAGAAAATTTCCCTGCGAGCCGGGGAAGATGGCGGCGCTAGGCGCTGTTCGCTTTCTTGTATAGATTGTAATAGGAAAAAACGCGGTCGATATAATATTGGGTTGCTTTAAACGGAGGGATTCCCTGATATTCCCGGACCCGGCTGCTTCCCGCGTTGTACGCGGCAAGGGCCATCTTCACGTCCCCTTCGAACCGGTCAAGAAGATACTTGAAGTATCTGACGCCGCCATGAATATTGTGCTCGGGATTGAAGCTGTCCTCCACGCCAAGGGCCTTTGCCGTTGAGGGCATGAGCTGCATGAGTCCCTGAGCTCCCCGCTTTGAGACGGCTCGGGGATTGTAACTCGACTCCGCCATGATAATGGCCTGAATGAGTTCGGCTTCCACTCCGTAACGGGCGGATGCGTCCTTTATGATGGAACGGAAAAAGGGGTCGGTCTTCGAGGGGGTTACGGACAACGGCTTTGGCGCCGCTTGCTCGGATGGCTGCAGGAGAACCGAAAACGGGAAAAAGCCCCCCTCAGTCTGCATGGAGCGATAGTGGGCAAGCAGGCTCGGCATTATGGCAAGCATGAACGCTCCCGCGATGAATAATCCCCACCACTTCAGAGCCACTTGCCGCTGTAAGGGCACTTCCTCACTCATAACAACCTCACATAATCCATCAGTCCTTCTTGCTTCTGCACCCCTAAAATAAAGAAAGGCGGAGGGGATGTCAAGAAAAAAGTGACCTGTTTACAACTAATACTAATAATATTAAATAGATAGCAGAGAGCGGCGATCGCTTTCGTTGCCCAAGGTCCGGGGAAATGGCTGTCACTGGACTCGGGGACGGGAGAGCTTCCATATGCAGATGCCAGGGAGATAGGTCCGCATTTTTCGTCCCCGGCGATGGGTTACGCGGATGATAATAGGACTGTTTCTTGCGGATTTCTCGATGTTTTCAGAAAGACATGGACAGGGTAATTCCTTCATAGAAAAAGTCCGAATGATCGCTTTTGGTACTGCTTCCGGCGATAAAGTTGTCTGATCGATCCGTCAGGGGAAAGGAATAGGCGATGACGGGGATGATTGAGAGAGATCCTGCAATTCAGATATGGGACGCCTTATTACAGAGGGGAAAAAGGCCGCCGGGGATGGCAGTGATGGCGGAATTATGAGATGCAACTGCGCACGGGCACGCCGCGCTCAGCAAGATAATCCTTGATGTGCTGGATGGTGTAGCGCTGGTAATGGACCATGGAGGCAATGAGGGCCGCTGAGGCGTCCGTTTCGGTGAAAACTTCAAGCACGTGCTCCGGCAGACCCGCCCCCCCTGACGCGATGACCGGGATGGAGACGGTTCGAGATATCAGCGCTGTGAGGACGAGTTCATATCCATCGTTCGTGCCGTCGGCATCGATCGAGTTAAGGCAGATCTCTCCCGCCCCCAATTCCTGGGCCCGCTTCGCCCATTGGGCGGCGTCCATTCCTGCCGGCGTTCTCCCTCCGTTGATGTAGACCTCGTACCCGGAGGGGATGACGGACGATTGCGCAACTTTTTTCGCGTCCATCCCCAGAACAACGCACTGGCTGCCGAAGGCCTTCGCCCCCTGATAGATGAGATCGGGGTTCTGAACGGCGGCGGTGTTGATGCTGATCTTTTCCGCACCGGCCGCCAGAACACGGTGCATGTCATCCAGCGAGCGGATCCCTCCACCCACCGAGAAAGGGATGAATATCTCCCGCGCGACCCCTTCCACCACGTCTATGATGATATCCCTCTCGTCGGATGATGCGGTAATATCGTAAAAGACAAGTTCGTCCACTCCCTGCGCGTAATATTCGGCGGCCATGGCGATAGGGTCGCCGATGTCGATATTCCCCGTGAACCTGATTCCCTTGGTTGTCTTTCCCGCCCTCACGTCCAGGCAGACGATAATTCTCTTGCTCAGCATATTGCCACACTGCCGTTCCAGTTGCAGAAGTTTTTCAGTACCAGCAGCCCGTGCTCGCCGCTTTTCTCGATATGAAACTGGGTGGCGATGACATTGCCGCGTCCGATGATGGAGGCAAATGAGATGCCGTAATCGGTCGTCGCGATGACATCCTCCTCCCTGGCAGGAGCCGGATAGTACGAGTGAACGAAATAGAATTGAGCCCGTTCGTCAACGCCCGCGAGGACGGGATGCGCCGCCCTGACGGAGAGGGTGTTCCACCCCATGTGCGGTATTTTGATCTCCCTGCCCTGAAACCGTTTTGCCGTGCCGGGAATGATCCCCAGGCAGGGGGTGCCACCATCCTCCTCGCTCTCTTCGAGAACAATCTGGGCGCCGAGGCAGATCCCGAGAAAGGGAATCCCCGCGGCAATGACCTGGCGAATCGCTGTGTCGAGTCCTTCCCGCCGGATCACCTCCATTGCCTCACCCGCGGCGCCGACCCCCGGAAATATAACCCGTTCAGACGAACAAATCGCGTCATGCTTTCTGGTTATTGCGCACTCCTCTCCGATGTGCCGCAGCGCCCGCGCCACTGACATAAGATTTCCCGCACCGTAATCGACAAGGGCAATCATGCCGTATCCTCTGATTTCATGGATTGCATGATCGCCTTTGCGATAATGCCGATTCCCTCACCCAAGAGGAATGCCACGGGGAAGGGATCGAGATACCGATCCTCCCAGGGGAGATTGTATTCGTTGATGATATCCCGTATCTGGTTGAACTTGTCGCCGAGGGCCGCCTTTTTTTCCGCGGCTGTCAGGGCATCCCGGAATACCGTGTGGAGAAGCAGTATCTTCCGGATGGATCGCCCGCCCTCGATGAGCGGGATGATCATGAGGGGAGCCTGATCGGATCTTCCCATCCCGGCGTAGACATCCCGGGAACTCACGATCGTCTTTTTTGCACCGCTCAGGGGGATCGGAACCTCCGCCCGCGACTTCATGCGCAGCGATATACCCCCCCGTTTCTCTATGGCTATGGTGGTCCGGTCCGTGGGTCGCCCCTCGTCATCGAGATCACATACGGCATAGAGGGTGTAGCCCCGTATATTCGCCGTCACCTTCTGCAGCCTCATGACGGCAAGTCCTCCCGCGCCGGTCATATTATCGGGTGAGAAGCCGAGCTCTTTCATATAATCGAAGATCACGCCACGGACAGTCTCTTCCTTCCTGCTGGTCCCCACCGTCACCGTTTTTGCCTGATGCCTGATCGCGTCAACAGGCCGGGCCAGTTCGTCGATGGCCTTCCCGAGCGAGATGTCCAGGAGATCGAGAGGGGACGGGGAAACCTGCTTTTCCCTGAAATCAAGACGGAAATCTTCTAAAGGCAGTTTGCCCGCGGCGTATTTGAGGAGGAGGGGGATGTCCGATGCAACATTAACGCTCAGAGACGAGAAAAAACCCTGATTCCGCCGGACCCTGAAAGAGACGGCAAACTCCTCAATCAAACGGCGGAGACCGGGATCGCCCAGTTTTTCAACGAGGAGCCCCTCCCGCTCATCAAGTTGTTCGGTTTGCACGATCAGCCTCTTTCTGAAGTCGCGGATAAACTCAGCGTCCTCATTGATACCGCAGGCGGCATAGTACCCCCACAGGTGCCCGGCCAGGGTGTTCAGGATAACGGATGTGGGGAAGGATGCCTTTGGAACGTGGATGACGGAGTCGGCGATTCCGTCGAAGCCCGTTTCCCCCTCGTCCGCGATGACAATCACCGAGGCCGCGTGGGCCTTGAATATGGCCACATCCTTGACGATGTCTTCCAGCACGCAGGGTTCCGTACCGCCCACGCAGGCGACGATCAATGGTTCCGCGGAAAGATCGATATGCTTCTTGTCTTCCACGATATCAGAAGAAATGGTCTTGTAACACAACTCGCTCAGCTTGATCCGTATCTCATCCGCCGCGATCTTGTTCGGGCCGCTCCCGACCACCGCCCAGTACCTCTTTTTCCCGGCAATGGCGCGTGCCGTCTCCCGGATATGCTCTTTTTGCGCAATGACCCGGTTCATGGCGTCCGGTGCCTGCTCCAGACTCTCCAGGATCCCGGCTGTCAGGTTATCCGATCCGGCGCCGAGGAGCTGAGCCAGGGAGAGGGCCAGGACATATCCGGCCACGATCTGCGAATAGAAGGCCTTGGTCGATGCCACGGACATTTCGATGTCCCGCCCGTCGCTCGTATAAAAAACGCCGTCCGATAGATGGGTGATGTCGGACTGCCGGCGGTTGACGATGGCGATCACGTGAGCCCCCCGCTCTTTCACCATTGCCACGGCCCGATTGGTGTCGGTTGTCGTTCCCGATTGGGTCACCGCGACAACGAGGGTATCCTCCAGATTTTCTTTAAGACAGAAGCCGCTCATTTCCGACGACGTCTTCGCTGCCACCGTCATACCCGTCCCCCGCACATACCCCGCCAATGCCCCGGCGATCGCGCCTCCCGCCACCGCTGCCGTCCCCTGCCCGATAACGTATATCTGACGGATCACATTGCGGGCTAAGGCGTCGCGCAGTCTTCGGGGAATGATGTCATTCCCCAGGTTGAAGACGACACGAGCGCTTCCGTTGGCCTGGTAATCGATACGGTATTTCCCCCTCAAGGTTTTCTGAACTGAAATCGGCGCGTCGGCGATCTCCTTCAGGAGGAAGTGAGGATAGTCCCTGCGGTCGATGTCCCGCGTGGTTATGCGGGCCTCCTGGGCAGCCACCGTGCCTATATGAAGGGGAGTTCCATCATAACTGAAGCCGTGGATGCCGCCGCTTTCCTCCAGCACATAGATCTGCCCCTTCGTTTCGGGTTTTCCGGGGACCCGTTCCGCCTCGCCATCCATCTTGATAAAGCGGGAAGTCCCTTCCACCAGCCCGTATACCTCTGAGGAGAAAAAGTGCTGGTTTTCACCCAGACCGATGTAGAGGGACTGGCCGCTCCCCCGCAGAGCGAGGAAGATCTTTCCCGGCTCAAGATTGCTTTCCATGGCAATGGCGTGCGATCCCTGAAAATCGCCCAGGGCCAGACGGAAGGACTCTTGGAGATCGCTTCCGCCACGCAGGTATTTCTCAATTTGAAGGGCGATGATCTTGGTATCCGTCGTCACCCGGTGATCGATGATCTCCCGTCCCTCCCCCTCCAGCGATTCGCGGAGGGGGCGATAGTTGTCGATGTCCCCGTTGAGCGCGACATGGACCGCCCAGTTCCCGGAACCGTAACGGGGATACTGTTTCACCGGGAGCGGGATCCCCGCGGAGGAATCAATTTCCGGTGAGACGGTGAAATTATTCACGGGATGACAGTTTTCCACGTTGATGGCCCCCACAGACGCCCAGCGCGTGTGGGCGAGAAGGGTTTCGTGCCGTATCGTCCCATGAAGACATTTCCGGAGGATTCGGTCCGTTGTGATCCGTTCACGCAGAAACCGGGTGTTTTCTCCCAGTGTACCGGTAACGGAAGCCCGCTTGTAGGTGAAGTTGAGAAGCGGGTCACCGCCCGGGGAGAGCGTGGAGATGGTGATGGCACCGTCCAAGAGGTCGCCGGGGATGGTTCTCTTCAGAAACTCATCATGGAGACCGTCAGCCCGCATCCCTTCCATGATGGCATGCAGATCGTTTCGGGTGCCGGGAGAGAATGATATATCGATACCCGCGGAATCCCTTCCGCGGATCTCTATCCGGTCCAGCGAATTAAGAAGAAGATTAAGCCGCCAGTACAGGGATGCGGCTTCACGGGAAAGGAGAGGGAGGGCGGTACCTGAAAGATCTGCGGTTTTTTCCACATTGGACAGGATGTCCTTCTCCAGCGCCCAGGAGGCATCCTTCAGAACCTCGATCGCCTCGTTGATGGTTTCCATTTCTTCCGTGGAACGGGTGCCGGCGGCCTTCTCGATGAGGTCTTCTTCTCCTGAGAGAAATGAGTTCATGGCCTGAGAAAGCGAGGCGCAGGCTGCGCTTCCATCAGGAAAAAAAAGGGGGGAAGGATCCTGTTTCAGTTTGAGGATCGACGCTTCAAGGGAGGAGAGCAACTCCCGACCCCCCAGGTATGACTGGGGGGTAAGGGGACCGTCCGGCAGCGCTGTGAGGCTGTGTTTCCGTATCTCGTCAAAGAGAGAGGAGGGCGAGCCGCCTCCCCGTGGTTCGCGCTGCCGCGGGTTGATGGCGAGAATCCCGGACAGGCCGCAGGGGAGGGTCGCAGACGTAGTCGGAAAGAGGATAAAGGCCCCTGGCGGGGCATGGCGCGGATCGCAACCGATGCATAGGCGCCGCTCTTTAAGAGACCGCACCAGCCGGAACATGGCCGCGACCGTGAGCATCATACCTGTTCTCCTCTTATTGACCGGCGGCTTTTCTATCTTTTCTGGATGCGCCATACCGCACAGAGGCCCGTATGAATTCAGTGAAGAGAGGGTGGGGCCTTCTCGGTTTTGATTTGAATTCGGGGTGAAACTGGCAGCCCAGAAACCACGGGTGCTCCGCTATCTCGACGATCTCGACCAGATTACCGTCGGGGGCCGCCCCGCTGATGCGCAATCCTCCCTTCGTCAGGATATCTTTGTATTCGTTGTTGAATTCATACCGGTGACGGTGCCGTTCACTGATTGCTTTGCGTCCGTATGCCTCGAAGGCGAACGAGTCCTTTGCAAGGACGCATGGATACGCACCCAGCCGCATGGTCCCCCCCTTGTCGGAGATCGTTCTCTGCTCGGGAAGAAAATCGATCACGGGATAGGGCGTATTTTCATCGAATTCTGAGCTGTTGGCCTTCTCCAGTTTGCAGACGTTCCGGGCGTATTCGATGACCGCCATCTGCATCCCCAGGCAGATCCCGAAAAAGGGAATTTTCTGGATCCGCGCATAGTTGACGGCCTGGATCATTCCCTCGATGCCCCGTTTTCCGAACCCTCCGGGGACCAGGATGCCGTCCACCCCGTCGAACCGGGCGTCAATCCCCTGCTGTTCGATCTTTTCCGAGTCGATGAAGCGGAGCGTGACACGGCAATCGCTGGGAAGACCGCCGTGGACCAGTGCCTCGTTCAGGCTCTTATAGGAATCGGTCCAGTCGACATATTTTCCCACAATGGCAATAATCGTCCCGCAGGAGGGATTTTTCAGTTTGCGTATGACTTCCTCCCACTCCCCGAGGTGCGGCTGGCCGGTCCATATATTCAGAAGATCGACGATCTTCTGATCCACCCCTTCCTGGTGGTATATGAGGGGAACCTCGTAGATGTAGTCCACGTCCTTCGCGGTGAAAACCGCTCCCGGCTCGACATTGCAGAAGAGGGAGATCTTTTCCCTGATCTCCTTCGACAAAAAGTCCTCCGTCCGGCACAGGAGGATGTCGGGCTGGATGCCGATCTCCCGCAGGGCTTTGACGCTGTGCTGGGTCGGCTTTGACTTCACCTCACCGGCCGCCTTGAGGTAGGGAACCCAGGTGAGATGGATGAAGATAGCGTTCTGTTTTCCCGCTTCATTCTTGAACTGCCGGATGGCTTCGAGGAAGGGGAGTGATTCGATATCTCCGACCGTTCCCCCGATCTCCACAATGGCCACATCGCTTTCGTTGGCCGCCGCTTTGATATAATCCTTGATCTCGTTGGTGATATGAGGGATGACTTGAACGGTCCCTCCCAGATACTCGCCTCGCCGTTCCTTCGATATGACCGAGAAGTAGACCTGCCCCGTGGTCAGATTGTTCTTCCTGCCGAGAGCGCAGTCGGTGAAACGTTCATAGTGCCCCAGATCCAGATCCGTTTCCGTGCCGTCATCGGTGACGAAGACCTCCCCGTGCTGGAAGGGGTTCATCGTGCCGGGATCGACGTTGATATAGGGATCAAGTTTCTGATGGGATACTTTGAGCCCCCGGCATTCCAGGAGAGCCCCGATGGAGGCCGCCGCAAGACCTTTGCCGAGAGAGGAAAGCACCCCGCCGGTGATGAATATAAATTTTGTTCGCATATGACTTTTGTCCCCTGTTCGAGTTGCCGTACATAATCACGGGGCCCTGTTTATGTCAACCCGCTTTCCCCTGGACGCTCCGATGATCGAGATGCTCGGTCTGGATGGCGCCGCGGGGACAGACGGCGGCACAGGTGTAACAGAGCACACATTTGGTATCGTCGATGGTGAAGACCGTTCCGTTGCGGGTGATCGCCTCCTGCGGGCAGTTATCGATGCATTTGTCGCAGAGGATGCAGGTACCGCAGCTGAGGCATCGGTCCGCATCGCCCGTCTCGCCGCCGAAATAGACGATATTGATCCTGTTCCTGGGGACGGGGTGCTTTTCCGGATACACGAATGGATCATGATTCAGAAAGGCGTCTATCTCCATGGCCGCCAGACGCCCCGTTCCGATGGCGTCGCTGATCAGTCCGGGGGCGATGATATCCCCAGCTCCGTATACCTTCGGATCGTTGCTCCGGAAAGAGTGGTCTCCCGTCACCATATGCCCGCGCTCATCGAGCATGACCGATTCGGGAAGAAACGAAGTGTCCGGCGCCTCGCCGATGCTGAAGAAGATCACATCGGCACGGATGCCGGTCTGGTCCGTGAACCGGATTTCCGTATCGGTCACCGTCTCTACCCGTTTCGGCCACAAAATCCGGGTCCCCAGGCGGGTTGCTGTTTCCAGTTCTTTTCCGAATGCGAGGGGTTTCTGGATATCGATGGCGGTCACGTTCCGGGCCCCCAGCCGCCAGGATTCACAGGCCATATCCATTCCTACGTTCCCCGCTCCGATAATAACCACCTCCTGTCCGGTCAGATCCATCGGTTTCCCCTCGTTGATGTCCATCAGAAACTGCAGCCCCGACAGGATCCGCTCGCCTCCGGGATAAGGGATCCTCTTGGTTATGTGCGCCCCCGTCGTGACGAGAACAGCGTCGCTCTCATTGTACAGTTCCCGGAAGGCGTCACGATCGATTCTTCGGTTCATCCGCATCTCTATTGGCAGTGAGAGGATTCGGTCCATGTCTTTCTGTAAAATCTCGTCTGAGAGCCTCTCTCGAGGAATCGCTCTGCGGACTTTTCCTCCGGGATCGTTTCCGGAGTCGTATACCACGGCGCGGTAACCGCGGCGAGCGAGCTGCCATGCGGCCGACAATCCGGCGGGACCGGCGCCGATGATCGACACCGATTCGGTTCGTTTTTTCGGTGATACTCTGGGGGCAGTCGCGGGATAATATTCCCGGGCTATCCGCTGGATCTCGACGGGACCGTCCAGCATATTTCTGCTGCACCCGTCCATGCAGGGAGCGGGGCAAACCGTGCCGCAGACGGACATCCTGAAAGGGGTGTATTCATCCATCAGCGTCTGGGCCTCTTCGATCCGGCCGTCCTTGATCAGATTCAGAAAGACGGGCGTGGGTATGCCGGCAGGACAATTGGAGGCGCACGGGGGGGTAAGATCGAGATGAAGGGGTTTGAGGGATTTCATGTTCATCCCCGGGGTGTAGAGATTGGCAAAGGGACGAGCCCCCTTCTTGGTGATCTTGATGAATTCTTCAGGGGATATGTGCGGCAGGTCAATCTCCATATCCCGGGCATACTCGGCCAGGACACCGTTGAGAAATTCCCGATCTTCCTCATCGATTTTTGCTAATATGGCCCCGATTCCCAGCTGGTGGGGTTCGACGCGCCCCCGAACGTATATGGCTCCTCCGTGGATACCGGTTCCCACGTCCTGCCCCACCGGGGAGCCCGGCAGGTTGTCCAGATTGAGCACCACCAGCCTCCCCCCGGCCATGTATTCCCCGCAGTAATCCTTCGCCCTGCCTCCGATAATGAGCCAGGGGATCTGGTCCCGGTATTCTTTCATGTGTATCCCGGCGCGGTATTCGACGTCTCCCCGGATAAAGATCTTGCCTCCCCGCATCGAATGGCCGGGGATCTCGCCGGCCTTGCCGCGAATGATGATCTTGCCGGCATTCATGGTGTTTCCCACGCCGTCCTGCGCGTTTCCGAAGACCGTTATCTGCGGTCCATTCATGAAGGCCCCGAGGTCCTGCCCGGGGGTGCCGTGTATCTCGATCCGTGCGGCGGTGTTCAACCCTCCGCCGATGTAGCGCTGTCCCAAAATATTCTTGAGAAGGATACTCTGCTCCCCTCCGGCGAGATAACCGCGTATATGTCTGTTCAGGGATTTGTAGTAGAGTCCCCTGGTATCGATTGTGAGCATGTCATGCACCGGCGTGTTTGATTTCCAGAATTCTCAATTCTTCCTGGTTCAACCCGACTCCCCTGAGGCGGTCGCGGTTGCTCCGTAGGGCCTCTATGGCGCTGATCCCCATGGATCCCATCAGTTCCTTCATCTCCTCTCCCCACGCGTGGAGGAGGTTGGTGAGGGCCTCCGTCGCCCGGTCGACATCGATCCGTTCGGCAAGCCCGGGCCTGTTGGTGGTGATCCCGTAGGGACACTTTCCGCTGAAACACCGCTGGCATAATCCGCAGCCGAGCGCAACGAGAACCGGCGTTCCGACGTATACGGCATCCGCCCCGAGACAGATCGCCTTCAGGACATCCGACGAGCACATGATCCCCCCTGAGGCGACGAGACTGACCGTATCCCGAATTCCCTCCTCCCGCAGGCGCGTATCGGCAGCGGAAATGGCAAGTTCGATGGGAATCCCCGTGTTCTGCCGTATCTGCAGCGGGGTCGCACCTGTTCCTCCCCGGAACCCGTCGATGGCGATAATGTCGGCGCCGGCCCGGGCAACCCCGCTCACGATGGGGGCGACGTTGTGGACGGCGGCGATCTTGACGGACACGGGGACCCGGTAGTCCATTGCTTCCTTGATCGCGTAGATAAGCTGCCGCAGATCCTCGATGGAGTATATGTCGTGGTGGGGGGCGGGCGACAGGGCGTCGCTCCCTTCGGGGATCATGCGCGTCTCCGAGATGGCCTTCAGGACCTTTTCGCCGGGGAGGTGCCCCCCGATCCCCGGTTTCGCCCCCTGGCCGATCTTGATCTCCACAGCCGCGGCCGATTTCAGATAGTCCTCGCTGACCCCGAAGCGCCCCGAGGCCACCTGGACGATCGTGTTTTCTCCGTAGCGCCGCAGGTCTTTGTAGAAACCGCCTTCTCCGGTGTTCCAATAGGTTCCGGAAGCCTGCGTCGCGCGCGCTTCCGCTTCCTGAACCCGTTTGTTCACCGCGCCGAAACTCATGGCCCCGAACATGATCGGCACATCCAGCTTGAGCTGGGGACCGATCTCTTCCCCGTAGCGGTCGGGTTTTCTCCCCAGATAGCGGCGGATTTCCATGGGCTCACGCAGGGGATCGATGGAGGGATTGGTGACCTGGCAGGCGTCGAACATGATATGATCGAAGTACCGTTTCTGAGGCCCTGTGGCGCCGTTCCCCACGAGGAGGACGCCCCCCCCGGCCCCCGCCTGCCGCCATATGTTGCTCGCGTATTCGGGCGTCCAGTACCCATGGGAGGTATGCATGGGCTGGTGTTCGATATGGATCGCATTGTGGGGGCACGTCTTCACGCACCGCTGGCAGGAATTGCACGCGGCGAGATTGGCCCGGGGCCGGTAGATCACCTCTCCGTTGCGGCCCTTGACAGGCTCCATGGATATCTCACCGAAGGAACACTCCTTCGCGCAGAGCTTGCACCCGTTCAGGTAATCGCACCGGTCGAGATCGAAAACAGGATGAAAGGGAGGGATCACCTTCCAGTTGTTTTCCATACCGTTCATCAGGCAGCCCCTTTGTATTCTCTGAGTATATCAATCATGACCGGTTCGCCCCCGCGCGGTGACCATATTCGGTCCACCTCCGGCGCCAGGAGCCGTATACTGCATTCTTCGGACGAGGCGTAGTAGGTATTCCCCGCCTGGGCGCAGACGACGGGACGAAGCTTGTTGCGGTCGTTGAGAACAATCGCGCCGTCCTTGTGGGTCAGGACGATTCCGAAGGGGCCGTTGACAATGGCGGTTCCATAGATCTGCCTGAGATACCGGTCCTTTTCATCCCCCCGCCGGTCGATATCCTCCCAGAGGGCTGGGGCCATGACGAAGCAGGCATCCTTTTTTGAGAGTCTGTCTCTCCGGGTCAGTTTGTCATATATGTACGAGATGACCTCTGTATCAGTCTGGAGCAGGCAGCGATATCCGTTCATCTCGAGCCAGCGGACATTGGTTCCGTAGCTGGTGATCTCTCCGTTATGAACCACCGCCTTGTCGAGAATGGTAAAGGGGTGCGCGCCTCCCCACCACCCTGGCGTGTTGGTGGGGAACCGGTTGTGGGCGACCCACATATACCCCTTGTAATCTTCGATGCGGAAGTAATCCGCGATGTCCTCGGGGTATCCCATCCCTTTGAATACGCCGATGTCCTTCCCGGAAGACACAACGAAGGCATCCGGCATGGTGTTGATATGCATGACGGTTTCAACGATAAAATCCTCTTCCGTCTGCTGCGGTGAAAGAAATTCATCGATGGGTTTCAGAAAGTATCGCTTGAAGTATGGCCCCCGGGGGATGCGGTCATGGGGGTAGACCGGGATCTGTTCAGACTGATACACATGCGTCCTGCTCTGAAGGTAGTCTTCCACCGCCGAGACGACCGGACTGTGCCCGTTTCCCTCGTACATGATGTGGAACGCGTACTTGTCCCGATTCTCAGGATAGGCGCCGTAAACGGCGAAGCCGCCTCCCAGACCGTTCCCCCGGTCCCGCTGTATGCGGATGGCCTCCCGTATATGACTCCCGTCGATCCGATTTCCATCCGTATTGATGATTCCTACTATCCCGCACATGTTACACCTCTTGGGAACCGTTATAGGGTACTCGGAACATCCGATGATTCGTTCTTTTCACCGCCGCCGGCCATCAACCGCTGGCGAAGTTCGACGAGCCACAGGAAGTTCGCGTAGATCCTGTTCGCCTGCGCCCGGAGCGTATCTCCGATGGCGTCGAAGGTTCGCACGCACTCCCCGCACTCGGGCATGGCGCCGAGCCAGTTCTGCAGCATCCCCTGCGTTACCTCGACGTGAAACTGGAGGGCATAGGCATTGCGGTATCGGAAAGCCTGGTTCGGGCACACACCCGCCGTCACGAGGAGTTTTCCCCCGTATGGAACATCGAACGTGTCCTCGTGCCACTGAAAGACCCGCATCGTGGCGGGGATCCCCTCGAACATGATATCCTTACTTCCGGCGTTCGTCAGGGAAACATTCCGCCACCCGATCTCCCCGTGAGCCGCCTTGGTGATGGGGGCGTAGCACGCCTTGGCGATCATCTGGGCTCCCAGGCAGATCCCGAGGGTGGGGATATTGGCCTCGATAACCGTTCTCAGAAATTCGGTCTCTTCCCGCAGGAAGGGGTATTTTCCTTCCTCGTAGACATTCATGGGACCGCCCATCAATACGAGGGCGTCGAAGCTGTCCATGTCGCTCGGCAGCGGATCCCCCTCATAGAGCCGGACGGTTTGAATCTCCGCCTGTACGTCGCGGAGAAAATCACCCAGCGTTCCCGGGCCCTCCGCTTCCACGTGTTGTATAATCAGCACCCGTGTCATGATACGCTCACAGAATGGGCAAATACTGCTCTATTTCATACGTGCTGACATGAGTCCGATACCGGTCCCATTCGATCTTTTTGTTGGCGATAAACTTCTCGAAGATGTGATCGCCGAGAGCTTCTCTCACCACGTCGCTCTGTTCGGTGATGGCAATCGCCTCTCCCAGACTCCCGGGGAGGGAATCGATCCCGTTCGCCTCCCGCTCGACAGGACTCATCTCGAAGATGTCCTCTTCGATCGGATCGGGGAGCGAGTACCCCTCATCCATCCCCTTCAATCCCGCCGCCAGCATGACCGCGAAGGCAAGATAGGGATTGCAGGCGGGATCGGGACAGCGAAACTCCATACGGGTGGCATTTGCCTTCCCCGGCTTGTACATGGGAACGCGGATCAGGGCGGAACGGTTTCTCCGCGCCCATGAGATGTACACGGGGGCTTCATATCCCGGTACCAGACGCTTGTAGGAGTTGACCCACTGGGCCACGACGGATGACAGTTCTTTCGCGTGCCTGAGCAAACCCGCGATGTAGCTTTTACCCGCCTTCGACAGATAGTACGAATCCTCCGCGTCGAAGAATGCGTTCCCTCCCTCTCCAAAAAGGGACTGGTGTACGTGCATCCCGCTCCCGTTTTGACCGAACATGGGTTTCGGCATGAAAGTGGCGTAGACGCCGTGCTGCATAGCCATCTCCTTGACTGTCAGGCGGTATGTCATGGCTGCGTCCGCCATGGCGAGGGCGTTCGTATAGCGCAGATCGATCTCGTGCTGGCTTGGCGCCACCTCGTGGTGACTGTACTCAACCTGGATTCCCATGGATTCGAGGGCGTTGATCGTATCGCGCCGCAAGTCGCTGGCAACGTCCAGGGGCGTCAGATCGAAATATCCCCCCCGGTCGAGGATCTCCGTCCCCGTGGCGTTCTTGAAATAGAAGAACTCGAGCTCCGGCCCTACCTGCATGGTGTACCCTCTGTCGGCGGCCTTTTTCAGATTTCGTTTGAGAGCCCATCGGGGATCTCCTTCATAGGGGGTGCCGTCGGGTTTCAGGATGTCGCAGAACATGCGGGCCACGTTTTCATCCCCGTTTGCCCTCCAGGGGAGGAGGGTAAAGGTTCCCGGATCGGGAAGCGCCACCATATCGCTCTCCTCGATCCGCGCGAATCCCTCTATGGATGAACCGTCGAAACCCATCCCCTCTTCAAAGGCAAGCTCCAGTTCGCGGGGAGAAATCGAGAAACTTTTGAGAAATCCAAGCACATCGGTAAACCACAGGCGAACAAACCTCACCTTTTCCTCTTTGATCCGCTTCAAAACCGATTCCGTATCTCTTCCAGACATGTGTGTTCCTTTCATCCTCAAGGGATCCATGTACGGTCCCTGTACGTAAACAGATCAGCAACATCGGTGCCAGTCTGCCGGGTCATGCCGTTAAAATACAACCGTTTGAAATAGTGAGTGTTTTGTGGAAAAAGTCCGAGGCGGAAAAAGGGCGGGCGTCCTGCCGGGCTACATATTTGTAGAATGAAGTTTTTGAGGCTACTTCTATGTTCGAAACCGTTTGGGGTTGATCTCGTATTTGCTGATACGAAGTCCCATAATCCGTTCGGTAATACCCAAACTTTTAGCCGCTTTGGCCATATTGCCGCGGGATGTTTTGAGGGCGTCCATGATCAGGTCATATTCCAGGTGATCCAGCTCTTCCTGGAGGGTGCCGCTGAAGGAGGTTCCCGAATATCCCGATGACTGGAGCGACGGGGGAAGATGGTATCCGTAGATGACGCCGTCGGTGCTCAGGAGAGATGCCCGTTCGATACAGTTTTCGAGCTCCCGGACATTCCCCGGCCAGTGGTAACTCATGAACATGTCCAGGGCGTGCGTACAGATGCGCGATATCTTCTTGTTGTTGAGGGTGGCATAGCGCTCGACAAAAAAATCGGCCAGATGGGGGATGTCGGTTTTTCGTTCGCGCAGCGGGGGGATGTAGATGGGGAAGACGTTCAGGCGGTAATAGAGATCCTCCCTGAACTTCCCCTCCGCCATCAGTTCTTCGAGGTTGCGGTTTGTGGCCGCGATGATCCTGACATCTGTCTTGATGGGAGCGTATCCGCCCACTCTCTCAAATTCCCGTTCCTGCAGGACGCGCAGAAGCCTGACCTGCACGGCGGGTGAAAAATCTCCGACCTCATCGAGAAATATAGTCCCCCCGGAGGCCAGTTCGAAGCGGCCCTTCCGCTGGGAAACAGCGCCGGTAAAAGACCCTTTTTCATGCCCGAAGAGCTCGCTTTCGATGACCGCTTCAGGGAGTGCCGCGCAATTGACCTTGATAAAGGGCTTCTGCGCCCTGAGACTGTTGTAATGTATGGCGTTGGCCACCAGTTCTTTCCCTGTTCCGCTCTCCCCCCGGATCAGAACCGTCGCCTGGCTCTTCGATACCTGCGCAATCAGCGCGTACACTTCCTGCATCCCCTTTGACTTCCCGATGATGTTTGCCGGATGAAACCGTTCCTTGAGTTCATTCTGGAGGCGCAGGTTCTCCTGGATCAGGAGTTCCCGTTCTTCCTGCGCCTCCTGGCGGAGGCGGACGGCCTGCGCAACCATGGAGGCTATCAGGGTCAGGAGCCGCATGTCCTGTTTGAGTGACGCGGAGCCATCAAAGGGACGGTCGGCGCTCAGGGTTCCGATCACCTCCCTCCCCAGTTTAATGGGGACGCAGATGAAGGAAATATCCTGTTTGCTCATATTCTTACGGGAACCGGTCCGGTTCAGGAAAAGAGGCTCGCTGGAGATATGCGGCACAATGACGGGTTTCCCCGTCTCCACCACCTTTCCCGTGATTCCTTCGCCCACCTTGTACTTGCCGCGCCGCTTTTCCGTTTCCGAGAGGCCGTGGGCGACCTCTATGTAGATCTCCCTGTTCTTCCTGTTCAACAGCGTCAGTGTGCCGTGCGACATCCCGACGCGCTCAGCCAGGGTGTTGAGCACCGGACCGACCACCTCGCGGATATCCATGCTGCGGCCCAGGGCCTGGCTTATTTCCCACAGAAGAGAAAGCTCTTCGATCTCCCGGGCTTGAGTAAGCGCATGCGTGCTTTGATCTGCTTTCATGGTGTCTCTTTCCTCGCCTGTGGTCTTCTCTCTTAAGGTTACTATATTGTAGGATTTGATGATTCATAAGTCAAGACAAACCGATAGGCAGGCAAGAAGTATTCCTGATCCGGTGTGCGGGACCGTCAATTGCCGTCTACGGAAGCATGAGCGGTGGCCGGTTTGATCGCGCCCGCATCCAGTTGATGGACCGCAATACGGTGGGATTCCTGACGATCCGCAGGGCGAGCCTTCGCTTTCCCGGGAAATCCATCAGAATGATACCCATCAGAATGGTTATTATCCCTTGTCCAGGGATAAAAAGCATGACAATACCGGCCAGGATCAGCATAACGCCCGCAATAGTTTTTATGAGGTGATACACAAAGCGGCCCGATGACGGTGAATCATGCCATGGAGAACGTGCGGTGGTGGGCAGGAAATAATCCCGGGGAATCCTGGCGACAAGCGAGGGAAGCATTACCGCCGTTCCGATAAAAAAAAGAAGAGAAACCGCCGAAATGGACCAGAACATCATGTGGTGCAGTTGAACCCACTGAAGCAGTATCCTTGCAAATTCCATGGTATCGGCCGCCCCTTTGCTGAAACCCGCGCCGTGTATCACCGGGGGTTAAAGTCGGTGCGATTCACCGGTGTGAATCTGTACCATAACGGTAAAGAAAGAAAATAATAGCACTCTAAATTCAATTACATATCAAACCGTTAGCTCACGGATATCCATATATGAAGAAACAAGAGGCGTGTCAAAAAGAATCTGAACGCGCAGTTGCGATACTCTATTGATTGTTTTTCTTGTCGCTGGTTTTCAACAGCAACCGCAACCAGGAAAGCAAAACATTTCATCAAGATAACGGCATAGCGGCGTTTGTCAAAACATTTAGTCTTTTTCATGGGTTGCGCATAACTCAATCCATTTTATATGCGCAATTACTGAAATCGCTATGTGGAAATGTCACCTCTTTCGGCACGATAATAGTATGAGTACGATAATAGTGTGACTGGGGGTCGATGTTGATCATGTAACCGCCCTTGCGATAACCCGGAATATCGCATATGAGAAGACATTTAAAATGAGGTGTTGTACATTTGCTCGTGGAGGTTGATACTGATATGATTGAAAAAATTGTCCCCAATCTGTACCGTGCGGAAATTCCGCTCCCGAGAAGTCCGCTGAAATGGCTGAATAGTTATATTGTTAAAGGAAAAGACCATTTCCTGATCATCGATACGGGCTTCAATCGCGAAGAATGCCTGAGCGCAATGAACGCCGCCCTTCAAACACTCGGGGTTGAACTAAACAAAACCGATTTTTTCATTACCCATCTTCATGTGGACCACTTGGGGCTTGTCGGAACGATTGCCCCTGAAAAATCTACCGTCTACTTCAATGAGTGTGAGGCGCAGCGCCTCTATGCCCATTTAGCCGGAGAGAACCACTGGGAGAAGATGGTGGAACTGTATATCGCTCATGGTTTTGACGCAGAAGGAGCGCTGGAATCCATGAAAAGACACCCGGCACACAGATACAGTTCAAACCGGAGGATTGATTTTACCGTTGTTAACGATGGCGACATGATAGAGGTGGGTGATTTTCACTTTCGGTGCGTGGCAACCCCCGGGCATTCGCCCGGCCATACAAGTCTGTATGAAGCGGACAAAAAAATCCTGGTTGCCGGCGACCACATTCTCTTCGATATTACGCCCAATATCACCAACTGGCTGGAGATGGAAGACTCTCTGGGAGAATATCTGGCCAGCCTTGAAAAGGTAAACGCCCTGGATGTTGAACTCGTGCTGACAGGGCATCGCCGCCTGGTCCATGATCTCCGCCGAAGGGTGAAGGAGCTGCAGGACCACCACCGTGCCCGGCTGAATGAAGTGCTGGTGGCCCTCGGCGATGGAGAGAAGAACGTACTGCAGATCGCTCCCCACATCAGCTGGGATATCACCGCCAAGACATGGGACGAGTTTCCGGCTCAGCAGAAATGGTTTGCCTTTGGAGAAACCATGGCGCATGTCAATCATCTGGAAAAGCTCGGGAAGGTGCGGAGCAAACGCCATAAGGGGGTGGTAACGTATTCACTGGCGTAAAGGCCATATTCCTATGATCCTTACACACGAAAAACGCTCAGAGGATGGGAGCCATGAAAGTGGTTTCATTATCTCCTTTTCAATGGTTTTCTTCGCTTCGACGTGATACATCATGAGAAATACGGGCGTAATCCTTCGCAGATGTACTCCGGGCTTCTGATGGTCATATACGTATCCCCCAGGAGGGTCGCGTTGGAGCCATCGGAGATCTCGACAAAGGGCAACGGGCCTCGCTGAATGATTCTGGCCTGAGTCCAGAAACTGTCATCGCCCGGTAATCCGGAGTAGAGGAACAGGTTAAAGCTGTAATAGTTCTGATCATCCATATACTTGAAAACGCGGGTTAAGCCTTCGGCCAGATCACGCAGATCATCGTCTGTTAATGAAATAACGCTGTTTCTCTTCTGAAACACAGTCCGGACGTCCATCTGGAAGGACCGCGGGACGAAGCTGGCAAGCCAGGCCGTATTGCCAATCCCCCCGATGTATCTCGTCCCCCGCTTCTTTTCATCTCCTATGAGTTTTTTCCAGAAGTTCGCCCCTTGTTCCCGGAGATACCGCTTTGAGCCAGCCAGTAATCTTTTGTGATATGACAGGGGAAAGGAACCGGCAAAGGGCTGCAAGTGCGGGTGGACCTGGCTGGAGTTGGCGGGCGGGAAATAGTTCCACATGATGCCGCAATATTTTGCCTTGGAATCATACGCAGCGACGGTTTTCAGATATTCCCGGCTGGCCAGAAACGCGTCCGTCAACAGGGAGGGCGTAAATTCGGAGAGAGGGACATGATGTTGCCTGCTGATAACCGTTACGGCACCGTACTCGCTCGTGGGAAAGAGATTAGGGAAAACGGTTGCCTCTCCGATTTTTATATGGCCTTCTTGCCTGAATGCGGGAATAAACCGCGGCGTGATTGCTTCGACTTTTCCGGAGCAAAAGGGACAATTGAGGCGTGATTTTTCTATGAGCGGCGCCAAATCAGGCTTGTCGGGGATAGTAAACCGGCGATCCCGCACCAACCCGAAGTCTCCGGTCAGGGGATCAGTGCGATATTCCAGGGCCACCTTTTTTTCTGTAAAGCCGTTATTTGGATCAAGAAACCTAGCACTCACTGTCTTTGCTTTAAAATCTATCGACATAATCAAACCTCCGCGAAGGGTCTATAGCATATAAAGATTGGCATTTCTACAACAAGGGCTATGGAGGTTGTTTTAAAGGCGCGTCTTTGACGCGGAAGTTTCGGGGTGGCATTGACAGATCATTTCAAGAAGCAGTATAAAAAGCCGTTTTCCGAGAACATGCTTTATGAAAAAACCCGCGGGATGGTATTCTTTCTTATGACCCTTTATCGCTGGAGCAGGCAAGATCAATGAGGGTGTGTCACCAATGCGGCAAAGAACTGAACGGAGAGTCAACCGTGGGGAGAAGAGATTTCTGCCCCGTCTGCGGAGGTGATCTGCATGTCTGTCTCAACTGCCGATTTTATGACCCCGGGTCGTATAACGACTGTCGAGAATCGCAGGCGGAGCGGGTCGTGGAAAAGGGCCGGAGTAATTTTTGCGATTACTTTGCGTATAGGGATTCTCTCCCCAGCGGTACTGTTACACACACAAGCTCCGACCCAAGGAAAAAACTGGACGCCCTTTTCAAAAAATAAACGCCGCCACGGCGCAATTTTTTCAGATGCACCGCGGTTGCTCATCGGTCAAGACCGGAACGCGAACAGATCTCGCTCCTCAGACCAGGAAACCGTCTGCGACTTTTTTCGAGAAGAAGAAGCAATTTTTATTGAGAATCATCCGTTGGTAATTATTGCGTTGACTCACAATCCTATTTCTTTTATACTCGCTCCGCTCAAACGGCATTCCTGTTTAGATGATGTGCGTTGGGTTTATTCTCGAGGATAGAATGAATCTGATCGTTAACCGGGAAATTTTTCTGTCTATTACATTTGTAATAGCCCTCACCATTCGAATTGATCAGCATATGCTCCGAAAGCGGGGACGCCTTTTCATGTATAATATACAAGGCTCTTGACTAGGACGGCGTGAACCTTCCCCAGTTTAACGGACACTTCAGAAAGTATACGGATGCGTATACAATGGAGAAGAAAGGAGTGTCCGATGAGAGGGAAGCGACAGGCATTTAGCCGTGAGTTTAAGCTTGAAGCAGTGCGATTGATGGACGAGGGGAACAAGCCACCTGCTGAACTGGCCCGTGAGTTGGGGATACGAACGAACCAGTTGTATAAGTGGAAAGAGACGGTGGATAGAGCGGGTGGCGGTGTGTTTCCCGGATCCGGACGACGTCCAGCAAGCGGGATCGCAGCGGATGAGACCTGTCGATTACGGCATGAGTTAGCCAAAGTAAAGGAAGAGAATGAAATTTTAAAAAAAGCCGCAGCGTTATTTGCGCGCGAGTTGAAGTAAAGTATCAGTTTATTCGGTCGCAGAGAACGCATTTCAGGGTGGCGGTGATGTGTCGGGTTCTGGAGGTATCTCGGAGCGGCTACTATGGTTGGTTGGGTCGTCCGGAGAGTTTACGAACAAAGCGACACCGGAATTTGCTGGTAAAGATATGGCGAGCGCATATAGCCAGCAGGAAGATATACGGTTCGCCACGGATTCATGGGGAGTTGGTTGATCAAGGCGAGAGAGTCGGTAGGAACACCGTGGCTTTTTTGATGCGCAAAGCCGATATTCAATCGAAGGTTCATAAGCGCTTTGTCGTTACAACCGATTCAAGGAGGACGAAAAGACCGGCTGAGAACATACTGGGAAGGATGTTTGCTTCAGAGAAGCCGAATCAGAAGCGGGTATCCGATGTGACCTTTATCCCCACTCGCAAAGGCTGGTTGTATGTGTCAGCGATTACGGATATGTATTCCCGAATGATTGTAGGTTGGTCGATGGGAGACAGAAATAGTACACAACTTGCCGTAGACGCATTAAAGATGGCGGCTGCTCATCGGGGAGATATCCAGGGGGTGCTTTTACATTCCGATCAGGGTGCGCAATATGCTTCGACATCGTATAAGCACCTACTGAACAATTTGGGTGTCATCTGCAGTATGGAGCCGGAGAGGCAACTGTTGGGATAATGCACCGATGGAAAGTTTCTTTCATTCTTTGAAGACCGAGTGGGTTGGTTTTGAGGATTACAAGACACGATCGGAAGCCAGGACTAGCCTTTTTGATTATATTGAGCTGTTTTATAATCGCACGCGCAGACATTCTGCGTTAAAGTACAGAAGCCCCCTGGCATTTGAAAACGCTGGGGTTGTCCCCTAACCCAAGTGTCCGTTTTTCTGGGGGAAGATCAAGTTAAAAGTAGAGCTTTCTGGCAGAATAAATGTCAGGAGGTTTGCATGAAAGGATCAAGATTTACCGAGTCCCAGATTTTTGCAAGGGGCTTAGGAAGCAAAAAGTTGTAAAATGTGAGTTTTGCTCGGGTTGTTTACAGTTTTCGAGATCTATTTGCTATCGTATGAGAGGTAAGGCACACAGTGGTAAAAAAAGTCTTATATCAGTTATTACAATCAGTTTGATCCAAAAAAACAATAGTCGAAATTGCCTTGGCGGAGAAACTGCATAGACATTTTTACCCCGAAAAACTCTAAACAACGCTCGATTTTCTTACACTCAAGGCGATCAAGGGTTCCCAACTCAAGCGGGTCAATGTTGATACCACGGTACAAAAGCAGGATATCCGTTTCCCCACAGACGCCCGGCTCTAAGATCGTGCCCGGGAGCGTTTGGTAAAAGCAGCCAAGGAGAGGGCCATTCCTCTGCGCCAGAACTACAATCGGAAGTCGAAGCAGCTTGTAAATCAGCAGAGCCGCTACGCTCATGCCCGTCAGATGAAGAGAGCAAAGGGGTGTATGAGGAAACTGAGGACATATCTTGGCCATGTCATACGTGATATTGACAGGAACTGTACCCAACCGGATGAATCACCTCAGTCGTTATTAGTGTCTCCTTCGGGGATGGTTGAAACCCCTCGCCTTTAGGCGAAGAGAAGTTTGGCGTAGTCCTCAAGGGACAAGACTCTACATCTTTTCAATAGAGCGGTCGCAAAGCAGTCGCATTTATTCGACGCGACCGCTGAACCCTTCGGCTTACAGCCAATGGTAATTCAGTGACTGCGAAGCGGATCGCAACTCAGGAGCGACATGACAAGAATAAAGAGTACAGCGTTCACGAGCCGTTGGTGGAGTGCATCAGCAAGGGGAAGGCACACAAATGTTACGAGTTCGGGTGCAAGGTCAGAGTTGCGTTGACTAGTCGTAAGGGCTGGTTTGTGGGTGCAATGGCGTTGCATGGGAATCCGTACGACGGTCATACATTGGAGGATGCCCTTTTGCAGGTTGAACGTGTTGCGGTGAATCCGACATATGCCTTTGTTGATATGGGTTACCGGGGTCACGGGTATGATGGATCTGTTCGTTGATAAGAAGCGTCGAGGTAAGACAGCACGGAGTTTATGGCGTGGATGAAGCGTCGAACGGCCATTGAACCGAGTATTGGTCATGTAAAGCGTGAGCATCGAATGGATCGTAATCGCCTGAAGGGGACCTGTTGCGACCGGATCAATGTGATCCTCAGTGCAGCGGGGATGAACTTCTGAAAGCTGCAGCGCTTCGCTGCTGCCTATTTGCACCGGTTGTTCCTGCGACTCCTTCTTTATCAAAGAGCATTGGTATGCTGAACGGCCTCAAGAATTGGCTTTTTCAGGATCGACTATGATAAGGGAAAATGAAGATCAAACCACGCTGCGATATGCTTGGATCATTTTAGTCCTTTTCTTATCAGCTCAGTTCATGATGTCAATGGGATCTTACGCATGGGTCCCTCTGGCATCCTTATCCGAGACGAGTATGGCGTGAACCGGACTCAAATCGTTTTCCTTAGTCAGCCTTGTATCTGGCGTCTGTTCTTGTCGCCGTTCCTTCAAGTGTAATGGTTCCGACTGCGGCTAACGAATGTAGAGTTATTATTTCTTCCCTATCAGAATTTCGAAAGGTATTTTCCCGTTGGCAGGACATCATTATGCAAAACAGAGAAACACATCAACACCGTCATGTCTGAGCACTCAATCACCATCGGTTTCTTTGATGCCAAGCGCCTGCCGCATCCGGTTCCGTTGAGATCG
>ENA-OSEO01002151-OSEO01002151.1-sediment-metagenome-genome-assembly--contig:-NODE-2151-length-29687-cov-14.826376_pt1 | contig 29687 bp, 25 predicted proteins | sample MGYA00237883_ERZ534232 | MGnify/ENA metagenome assembly ERZ534232 | reverse complement strand
GTAAGTCAATCAACTTCCGGGATCAGGATTCCTCTTCGAAGGCCTGCACCTGATAGGTCAGGACCTCCAGGTCTCCTCTGCGCCAGGCCTCCGGGTCCAGGCCGGCCTTGAGACACAGGTGGGCCAGGAACTCCTCCTTCCGCGGCAGCTGCTCCCAGACCTGCGGGAGAAAAGTCGCCTGGTGGTATCCTTTTTTGATGATGAGGCCGTCCACGCCGGGCCGCAGTTTGGCGAGGAGGTCAGCGGCCTCGGCGTAGGCCAGGGGCTGGGGCTCGGTCAGGATGCTGACCTCGATGGCGATCCGGTCGAGTTCATCGGCCGAGAGCGGGCGGAACCGCGGGTCTCGGAAGGCGGCGCTGAGGGCGTTTTCACGGACGCTTTCGATCAGCGGCGCCTGGGCGGCGATGTGTCCGATGCAGCCCCTCAGCTGCCCGTCCCGGGTGAGCGTAACGAATGTCCCTCGCCGCTCCTGAAAGACGCCGGCGTCCGGACGTCCGCCGGTCGAGCCGGGCTCCGCCGGGGTCTTGCGCAGAGCCTTTTCGATCGTTTTGCGGGCGGCATCGATCAGATAACGCCCCTGTTCGGGGGTGAGTTGATCCTCGCGTTCCATGGGCTATGTCCTTTCTCATGAATGGCTCGTCTTGGCGGTTGTAAAATCCTTTTTAGCAGGAAAGATAACGTCTGAAAAGAAATCGCCCCGCCGGGGGGTGCTGATTTTATACTCGGAGCGGAAAATCTTGATGGTTTTACTGCTCGCAGCCTGCGCCTGCATCATTACGCTCCAATACGGTCAAAAATTTATTTGTGTCATGGGGATCTCTCATCTGCTTCTGATAAGCGACGCCTCAGAGGCTCGACTCAGAAACGGAGGATACCCCGGATTCGCTCGGTCAAAAAGAGAGGTGCCTTCGACGGTTACTTTGCATCTGGACAAAGATAGGCGACCGGGCAGCGTTCGTGGGCAGGATTGCGGGCTTTGCAGACCTCTCGACCGTGGTAGATGAGGATGTCGGAGAAGCGTCTCCAGCGCTTCCGTGGCAGAAGGTCGGCGAGGTCGGCTTCGATTTTGCTGGGGTCCGTGTTCGTCGTAAGGCCCAGCCGCTGCGCGAGGCGTTTCACGTGGGTGTCGACCACGATGCCAGGGACATCGAAGGCGGCCCCCAGCACGCAGTTGGCGGTCTTCCGGCCTACACCGGGCAGCTTGAGAAGCTCCTGCATCGTGCCGGGCACCTGCCCGCCGAACTCTTCCACCAGCCCCTTGCAGGCGCCTTTTATGGATTTGGCCTTGTTTCGGAAAAAGCCGGTCGGACGGATGTCTTCCTCCAGTTCGTCGATGGGGACCTTTACATAATCTTCGGCACTGCGGTATTTCCGGAAGAGCTTCTCGGTCACCAGGTTTACTTGCTTGTCTGTGCATTGGGCCGACAGGATCGTAGCAATCAATAGTTCGAAAGGGTTTTCAAACTTGAGAGCCGTCTTCTCCTGTGTGTAAAGCGGGTTGAGGATTTCGAAGATGCGCGCCGCCCGCTCACGTTTTTCATCCTGGGTTTCCATTTTTTTTGGGGTTGCCACAGTTAATGTCCTTTCAGTGTGTTATTCTTTTATCCGCTTTTCATGTTCATATTTTTAGTTGGCAAAGAACCCGTAATCTTCTAAGATGGGCCCAGTCGATCATAGTCATAATGGTGACAGTATAAAAGGTGTTAACGCCGATGATAAATTTTTCAGATATGAAGAGTAAAAAAATGTCAAAATGAAACTCTCAAAAAAAGGCATTATAGATTCTTCCATCTTTCCATTTTTTTAAAATCTGTCATATTTTATTAAATATGGACTTTATTTTTATCTATATCGTGTTTTTTAGAAAATCTAGAGAAATGCAACTTGTAGATGCACTGCTGGATTTTTGACTGGTTTACTCATAAAGTTAACATTATTTACTGTATAATAATCTAATTTTAGCGTCTAAATATGTTGGCATTTCACCTATCTGAATCTGCGAGAGATGTTTGCCTGGTACTCTCAAGCAGGCTTTATGGACTCTAAAAAGAGCCTGGCAGCTAAGCCATAGGGTGTTCTGCGGAATGTGTCAATGAAAATGAGACACGCCATGGGTAAATTATTGTAACCCTGCATCGCTCGCCGACGGTTTGTTGATCCATACGGAATCGGGTAAGGGGGTAGATTGTGGTATGATGCCCTCGAACCTTTCGGGAAAGCGCTGGAAGGCCTCGAAGAGGGCTTCTTGGCTTTGTTTCTGAATGGTCTGGGCAAGGCCGTAGTGAAGGCTTTCCGGATTGGAAACTGAGTCCTACCGCGAAATCTTTTCCGGATGGACGTCAGTTAAAGAAAAACCAACTATCTTACTAAAAAGACGTTATAAAATCTAATTTTTCACTAAAAAGTATTGTGAGTGGCTGAGACAACTTTCGCTGAGGGGTCAAAAGAATCGAATGTATTGTTCTCAGGCTTCTTTGTTCAGCCGGCGACCCCTACTCGACTGGCCCTAACCAACAGCCGCCAAGAATTCATCCGAACTTGCGATTGTCAAGTTTTATGCTTTCTCTCTTTGTAATTCTGTCCACTCCGATTCCACCATCATCCTGGCAATATCCCGCATCCGATACTGCGCCGTCCATCCTAATTTATCTCGGGCCTTAGCGGGATTCGCTCGTGCAGTCATGATATCCGTTGGCCGGAAAAAATCGGGGTTCGTTTCAACGTGATCACGCCAATCCAATCCAACCAGGGTGAAAACACTTTCAACAAAATCCTGCAGCCGATTAGTTTCACCAGTCGCAATTACAAAATCCTCGGGAGTATCTTCCTGTAGCATGCGCCACATAGCCTCTACGTACTCTGGCGCCCAGCCCCAATCACGTTCTACAGATATGTCGCCGAGTTCCAGTTTATAACGCGAACCTTTAGCAATCTGGCATGCAGCATGAACAATCTTGCGCGTGACAAACCGATGTGGTCTCAGCGGCGATTCATGGTTGAACAGAAGACCGGAGCACGCGAAAAGACCATAGGCTTCCCGATAATTGGCGGTCTGCCAGAAAGCGGCAGCCTTCGCAACGGCATACGGACTTCTCGGGCGAAAAGGCGTTTCCTCGTCGGCCAATTGGCCATGCGTATTGCCAAAACATTCGCTGGAGCCCGCATTATAAATCCGAACTGGCAAATCCAAAAATCGAATCGCTTCGAGCAGGTTAAGTGTGCCAATGCTGATGCTTTCGAAGGATTCCACGGGTTGATCAAAAGATAGACCTACTGAACTCTGCCCGGCAAGGTTATATACCTCATCAGGCTCGACCTTCTTGAGGATCTGAAGAACACTCCGGAAATCATTTAAAGAAACGGATTTAACCGCTACCTTGTCCCTTATGTTCAATCGAACCAGGTTTGTGAACGGAGACATCTGGGCATCACGGGATGAACCTACCACCTTGTAGCCCTTTTTCAAAAGCAAGTGAGCCAAATACGCTCCATCCTGCCCGGAGACACCAAGTATAAGTGCGCATTTTTGCATGTTCTAGCAGTCCTTTTCTGATTCGGAACTCCAAATCTTATTTTCAGAAGGCAACCATCAGAGGAATTCATCATTTTGACCGAGTGAATCCGGGGAATTTTCTGTTTCTGAGTCTAGCGGCTGAAGTGCCGCCATATCAGAAGCAGAGGAGGAGGAATCCTCATGACACAAGTAAATGGCCGGGCGCATTGGGGTAGAATTGTGGTTCATCTGGTTTTTGCGTACTTGAGGGTTGAAAAAAGTGGACGATGGCGGTTTCCTTTCAGTTTTTTGGGCTGTGACCCCTATTGGAGAGGTTCCAGGCAAAAGTTGCCTCCGATTCAGCACCTTGACAAGCTCAACCTTCGAACTCAGCAACGAGGAAGGTGTGGTCCGATGGCTTGCCGGCGCCCCGTGCCTCGCGGTCGATCCAGACCTTTCTGGCACGCTCCGCCATGGGCGGCGTGGCCAGGATATAGTCGATGCGCCAGCCGATATTGCGTTTGAACCCGTTGGGCACCCGGTAATCCCAGAAGGTATACAGGCCGCCGCCCTCGTGAAACCGGCGCAGGAGGTCGGTGAGCCCCCAGTCGAGCAGGGCGCGCAGGCGTTTCTGCTCCTCCGGGTGAAAGCCGACCTGCCCGGCAAGGTGCTTTGGATCGTGGACATCCCGGTCGTCGAGCGCGACGTTGAAGTCCCCCACGACCAGGAGGGGGTCTGCGGGAGTGAAGCGCTCCCGGATGTAGGCCAGGAGATCCTCGAGCCATTGGAGTTTGTAGGCGAACTTGTCGCTGTCCGTCGAGAAACCTTGGGGGACATAGACATTGACGAGGTGAAAATCACGGTAGCGGCCGCCGACGAAACGGGCCTCTTCGTCATCGGTGCCATAAAGGGCCGTGCGGATATCCTCGCCGGGGAGTTTGCTCAAGATCGCCACGCCGTTGTAAGTCTTCTGCCCTTTAAAAACCGAACGGTATCCAATTTCCTCGAAGGCCGCGGCTGGAAAATCCTTGTCCTGGACCTTGATTTCCTGCAGGCAAAGCATGTCCGGTTGCTGGTTTTCCATCCATTGGATGAGTGAGGGCAGCCGGACCCTGACGGAATTGGTGTTGAAGGTCGCGATCTTCATCATTTGACGCGTGTGCCGGGTTTCTTGGGGCGTTCGGGCAGGAGGATATGGAGGCCGCTTTCATCGGATGCGGCCAGGATCATCCCCTGCGATTCGACTCCCATCAAGGTGGCCGGCGCAAGGTTGGCGACGATAAGGACCTGTTTTCCAAGCAGGTCCTCGGGGCTGTAATGCTCCTTGATCCCGGCGACGACGGTGCGCTCCCCTCCGGCATCCACCGTCAGCTTGAGCAGTTTCTTCGACTTCGGGATCACCTCGGCGGTGAGGATAGTTCCAACCCTGAGGTCCACCTTTTCGAAGTCCTCATAGGAAATGACCGCTTTCTCGGGGAGGGGCCCGTCCTTTTTATCCGGTTTGGGCGCGCCCGCCGGTGTTTCTTTGCGCGCCTCGATTCGGGGGAAAAGGGCGGGGCCTGTGTGGATGGCCGAAAAGAGGTCCTTTTTGTCCCACCCCTCGAGTTCGGAGAGCGTCAGATCGCGGCCGGAGCGGGGAAGGCCGAGCTGCGCCTGGATCTTCTCGGCGGATTCGGGCATGAACGGCCAGAGCAGGCCCGAAACGATCCGGAGGGTTTCCAGGATGTGGGCGATGACGGTGCCGAGGCGCCCGCGGTCGGACTTGGCGAGCACCCAGGGCGCGGTTTCGTCGATGTATTTGTTCACCTGGTTGATGACCTCCCAGACCGCCATCAGGGCCTTGTGAAAGGAAGGCTCGAGCATGAAGGCGGTATAGCGGCCTACGACCGCAAGGGCATGGCCCTTCAGGGTGTCATCGATCGGCAGTGTCGGCCCCTGCGTGTCCGGGTACCGCCCGTCGAAGAATTTGTTGACCATCGTTGTGCTGCGGCTGACCAGGTTGCCGAGGTCATTGGCGAGATCCGCATTGACGCGCGCAATGAAGCCTTCTTCGCTGAAGTCGGAATCCAGCCCGAAAACCATCTCGCGCATCAGAAAATAACGAAAGGCGTCAAGGCCGTAGCGGTCCACCATGTCGAGGGGTTTCACTACGTTCCCCAAGCTTTTGGACATCTTGCCCTTGTCGATGATCCAGTAGCCGTGGACGTTCAGATGCCGGTAGGGTTCGATTCCGGCCGATTTCAGCATGCAGGGCCAATAGATGCCGTGCGGCTTCAGGATGTCTTTTGCGATGATGTGCTGAGCTGCGGGCCAGAAGGTTTTGAAGTCCTCCCCGTCGGGGTAGTCGAGGGCGGAGATGTAGTTGATCAAGGCGTCGAACCAGACATAGGTGACAAAACGGTCGTCGAAGGGCAGGGGGATGCCCCACTCGAGCCTGGATTTGGGGCGGGAGATGCAGAGATCCTCCAGCGGCTCCTTCAGGAACGAGAGCACCTCGTTTCGGTATCGTTCGGGACGGATGAAGTCAGGGTTCCGCTCGATATGATCGATGAGCCAGTCCTGGTACCGGCTCATCCTGAAAAAATAATTGGCCTCCCGGATGACCTCTGGCGGGGTCTGATGATCGGGGCACTTTCCGTCTACCAGTTCCCGCTCGGTGTAGAACCGCTCGCAGCCGTAGCAGTACAGGCCTTCGTATTCGCTGAAATAGATGTCTCCCCGATCTTTCACGCGCGTCAGGATGCCCTGCACAACGGCTTTGTGCGCGGGGTCGGTGGTCCGAATGAAATGCGAATGAGAGATGTTCAGTTTGGGCCAGAGTCGGCGGAACATCGCGCTGATACGGTCGACGTAATCAGCCGGGGATTCGCCCGCGGCCTCTGCGGCCTTCACGATCTTGTCTCCGTGCTCGTCCGTTCCGGTCAGGAAGAAGGTTTTTTCCCCGCGCAGGAGATGAAAGCGATTGAGCACGTCCGCCACGATCGTCGAGTAGGCGTGGCCGAGATGCGGCTCTGCGTTGACGTAGTAGATCGGTGTGGTGATATAAAAGGTCGACAAGGTTATCCTGGTTACTCCTTTGGGGGTTTCTTCTTTTTTCTGAAGAGGCCGTCTTTCGTCAAATCGCCGATGCCCACTTCCATTTCTTCACCCGATTCGAGGACGACAGTCAGGGTCTCCATCAGCACGTTCTGCCGGACTACCCGCCCTTCGCCCTGGTCCGTAGAGACCTTTTTGCCGATCTTCGGCAGGTTCTTCTTCATCTTTTCATAGAAGGAGTGTTCGTAGGACAGACAGCACATCAGTCTTCCGCACATGCCCGAGATCTTGGTCGGATTGAGCGAGAGATTCTGTTCCTTGGCCATCTTGATGGTCACCGGCTCGAAGTTGCTGAGGAAGCTCGCGCAGCACAGCGGGCGGCCGCAGGTGCCGAGGCCGCCGACCATCTTGGCCTGATGACGCACACCGATCTGGCGCATCTCGATTCGGGTGCGGAATTTCTTGACGAGGTCCTTGACCAGGGCACGAAAATCCACCCGTCCGTCCGCCGTGAAAAAAACGATGAATTTGCTGCCATCGAACCTGCGCTCCACGCCGACGAGACACATGGGGAGTTCCCTGGCTTTTACCCGCTCGAGACAGGCTTCGTAAACCTCCCGCTCGAGACGCGCGTTCTCCTCGAAACGGCTGATTTCCTCGTCCGTGGCGAGCCGAAAGACCTTCTGCAGCGGCCTTGGAGGAAGCTGCGGCGGGCGGTTTCGCGGCTCCGTGCAAACGCATCCGACAGCTGGACCCTCTTCGGTCACAACCAGCACCTTGTCGCCCTTGCTCAAAACAAAGTGCCCCGATTCGAAGTCGTAGATCTTCCCGTCGGGTTTGAATTGGATGCCGACGATTTTGTTCATCGCGTTTCCTGCCGTGTCATCGATGCCTTCCACATTGCCTTCGAGCCGCCGTTCAGGCGCCCCCGCGCTGAAGCGGCGTGTCTTCCCCGTGAATCGGCCATCTGCGTTTCCGAATCGGAAAGCCCCGGCCATCGGGCTTGGTTTCAGCGCGGAAGAAGGATTTCAAAGCGCCGTGGAGCATTTTCTCAGCCCGAAGATCAAATGGGTCAACACGAGGCCCGTGTTGCGATTTTTCAAGATATCGCGCCGCGCCCGGTCCAGTCTGAAGATGCTGTCCATCAAACTTGTTATTCTAAACTGTTCGGAGCTGTTTTTCAACTGCCGTAAAAAATCGCGATTGATCAGGAGGTCATCGGGCGCATCCGTCCGCAGAAGCATCAAGTCACGGTACCAGGTCTCCCATACAGACAGAAGATCCTGCAGCCCCGGCAGATTGTTTTCCGAATTCTCGAGGCGCACCTTCGCATCCTCGGCGGCGCAGTCCGCTGCAAGCGAGAAAATGCCATCCACCGGCTTCGATGGGATCTCCATCAACTGGAGCAGCCAGTTTCTGCGTTTTTCGAGGAAGGGGCCCGCCACCATTTTCAGTGCCATGCCAAGGCTGCCACCGCAGATCGCAGCCGCGGTCCTCGCGGTCTCGGGTTCGGTTTGGCGATGTTGTGTCAGCCAGATTGCGATCTCCTGCGCATCGAGGGGCTGGAAGGCGATCCGCTGGCAGCGGGAAACGATGGTCGGGAGAAGGTCTCCTGGTTCGACGGCCTGCAGGATCAGAATATTGCGGGGAGGGGGCTCCTCGAGCGTTTTCAGGAAGGCGTTGGCGGCCTCCTCTGTCATGGCTTGCGCCTGCTGGACCACGCTGATGCGGTAGGGGGCCGAAACGGGGGCGAAGGCGAGTCTACGGTTCAGGCTGCGGATTTGATCGATCTTGATGTTTGCTCCTTCCGGCTGCACGAAGAGCAGATCCGGGTGGTTTCCGCCGAGGATCTGCCTGCAGGGTGCGCACCGTCCGCACCCTTTCTCTTCGGCCGGAGCAGCGCAACTCAGGTGCATGGCCATGGCGCGTGCGGTAGAGGTCTTGCCGACGCCCCGGATGCCTGTGAAAAGGTAGGCATGGGGCATCTGATCCCGCTCCATGGCTTGATGGAGCAAACGGATCGCCCTCGTTTGACCTATGATGTCGGAAAAAGACATGGTTCCTTGTCTGGGAGAGCCGGCAACAGAGGAAGGATCATGGACCAGATCTCGTTTTCCAGCCGTTCGATCGAAAGCATTCCGTCGAGGACGCGGAACCGCCCACCGAGCCCTTCCGAACGGGCGAGGGCTAGATAGCCCTCGCGGACGGACTGGTGGAAGGCTTCGGATTCCTTTTCGAAGCGGTCTTGGCCCGAGAGGCCGGCAGGGTTCCCCTCTGCTTCCCGTTGCCGAGCTCGCGCCAGCGCTGCGCCGACGGGGCAGTCGAGAAGGAAAGTGATGTCCGGCGTGAGGCCGCGGGCGGCCGTACGATTCAGCGATGCCACGAAAAGGGGGTCCTGCCCCCTGGCGTACCCCTGGTAAACCGTGGTGGCGTCATAGAAGCGGTCGCAGACGATCCATCGGCCGGCTTCGCGGGCCGGGTCGATGACCTCGAAAACATGCTGCGCGCGATCGGCCTCGTAAAGAAAAAGCTCCGCCAACGGGGAGAGATCCCGGTTGCGCGCATCCAGCAGGATCCGCCGGATATCGCCGCCGATGCGCGTACCGCCGGGCTCGATCGTAAACAGGGTCGGAACATTGCGCTCCTCCAGGCGGCGGGCGAGTCGTTTGGCCTGGGTCGATTTGCCGCACCCCTCGATTCCTTCGAAGGTTATGAACACGGCCAAGGTCCTTTGTTTAAAGGTGGAGATTGACATCGAGATCGGCCGAACCGGAATACGGCGTGAAGCGGTGGGCTGACCGGTGAAGCCGGTGAAGAAAAAGCCCTCTTGATGATGAGAGGGAGTATAGGTCAAAAGGACACCGGCAGGCAAGGGGCAAAAGCAAGGCCTGGGAGGGCGGCCTTCGCTTGGCCGGCGCTAAAAGTGGGCATCCCGGTCGGTTTTGTAAGAGAAAGAGCCCGGGTTTACCTTCAAGGCATTTTCTCTATTGACAAACTTTCAAAAGTGGCTACTATTCCGACGCTTCGGGAACAATATTTATCATTTTAACATTTTTTACAGAGGTGTGATACTTGGCCGTACTTATCAAAGAGGGAATTTTTCCGGAGGGGGGCGCCATGCAGGAAAGCAGGAAGGATTTCTTGGATCAACTCGAGCGCCGGAAGCTGGAGTACGAGGAGACCTTGCGGCAGTTGGTTGCCAACCAGAAGGACTTTTACGATCGCTTTTCGGATGACAACAGCAACGATGAAACCGACCATGCGCAGCGGGAGATTTCGGCCTGCAGCAATTACAGCCTGATCGAGCGGAAGACAAGGGAGTTGAAAAACATCGAGCGGCTGATCAGGAAGGTCATGAAGGATGAGAGTTTTGGCCTGTGTGAGGAATGCGGCGAGCAGATTCCCATGGAAAGGCTTCTGATCGTGCCGGAGACCACACTCTGCGTGGTCTGCCAAAGCGACCTCGAAAAATTCTCCCACATGCGCGATTTGGCTGCCCACCGCTCCGGGCTTGGTAAAAAGCGTGAGTGGGATGATATCGGCTGGGTCGACGAGGTGGAGGATGATCTTTCCCTTTATGAGATGGATTTGAGCGCAGGAGTGGATGGGGATGCAGCGGAGCTCGAGGAATCCACGCCGGACATGTGATGAACCGGTCTTTCGGACGCTTTGAAGCGTAGCCGTTTGTGTAGGAATTCTCGAGGGAGCTTCAGGGGTCGGTAAGGGCGTTTGCTTCCGATGACCTGGAATGCCGAATGAAACAATGGGGGCGCCGGCCGGCGCCCCCAAAACGTTTTGGTCCTTCGAACCTCCGGCAATGACCCGCGGCGGTTCGACCGGTGCGGTTTACATCGCTTTGCAGACCTGTTCGATGGCTGCAGCCATGGCCTCATCCTCTTTGCGGATATCTTCGAGGGTTTTACCCGCAACCTCTTTGGGGCGTTCTTCCAGGCCGTATTTCCATTTGAGAAAGCGCACACCGGTGCTTGGGTAGAGGGCGACGATCAGGAGATCGAAATCGCTTTTCGCGAGGTCCCCGGCATTCTGGCGGGCCTTGTCGAGTTCGGGCTCCAGATAGTCTGCCGCCCGCCCGGTTACGGGTGTCTCTCCCCGCTTGTACCCTTTCAGGATGTTCTTCTGAACCTGCGGATCGACCGGGATCGGGGTTTTTCCGTACAGCCCGAAGACGAGATCCTTGACCTCGTTCGTCACCATTTTGTAGCGTCCGAAAAGCACGTTCAAGACAGCCTGGACGCCCACGATCTGGCTCGTGGGGGTGACGAGCGGCGGCATGCCCAGTTCCTTCCGCGTCACCGCCACTTCCCGGTAGACTTCCGACAGCCGGTCGAGGGCCTTCGCTTCCTTCAACTGGCTGACCAGATTGGAGATCATTCCACCGGGCACCTGGTGCTGCAGGACGCCTGTGTCGATGACCGACATGCGGTGTTTGGCAAGATAATCTCGATATTTAGGGGCCACTGTTTCGATGTACTCCCCGAGTTCCAGAAGGAGGGAGAGATCGAACCCGGTGTCCCGGACGGTCTCGAAAAGCGTCGCGACGATGGGCTCCACCGCAGGCTGGGATGTGCGCAAGGCGAAGGGGGCGAGGCAGGTGTCGACGATGTCGACGCCGGCTTTGATGGCTTCAAGGTAAACCATGGAGGCCATCCCGCTCGTGTAATGGGTGTGCAGGTGGATCGGGATGGTGATCTCTTTCTTCAGAGCGGTGATGAGTTTGGCGATGTCGAAGGGGGACATGATGCCGGCCATATCCTTCAGGCACAGGGTGTCGGCACCCATGTCCTGAAGTTCTTTCGCCTTCTGGATGTAGTAGTCCAGGTTGAAGACCTCTCCCCCCATCCGGCGCTCGGTCAGAGAGTAGCAGATGGTCCCCTGAAAGTGCTTGCCGTTGGCCTTGATACGTTCGACCACGGTCTCGAAGTTGCGGAAATCGTTCAGGGCGTCGAACACCCTGAAGACATCCATCCCCGCCTCGCAGGTCTTGTCGACGAAGAGCCGTGCGACGTCGTCCGCGTAGTTGCGGTACCCGACGAGGTTCTGGCCTCTGAGGAGCATGGAAAAGGGGGTCTTTCGAATATGCTTCTTGAGGGTCTTGATCCGTTCGAACGGGTCTTCACCGAGGAAGCGATGCATCGAATCGAACGTGGCACCGCCCCAGACCTCCATGGCCCAGAAGCCGACTTGGTCCATCCTCTCGGCTATGGGCAGCATATCCTCGGTCCGCATCCGGGTGGCCAGGAGTGATTGATGACCGTCACGAAAGGTGTTATCCTGAATCTTCAGGGGGTTTTTGGGGCCGCTTTCCAGAAAGTTGTCCATGTTGAAACCTCCAATAATAAGATTCGGTTGGCACCTGTTTCCCATGATGTGCAAGCGGTCTGATGTGGTTCGGGGGGAGGATGCCGCCCGGCAGCGGGGGCGAAATGCGACCAGGAGAAACAAAATGCTGCAAGATCAGGAATGTTATTTTATCGCAGGCCCACAGGTCAAGGAATTTCGGGAAGGGTGATGAACGAAACAGGGAATCCCTCTCTTCGAGAGGGTTGGATCGACTGGATCCTTGCAGGGTGACCGAATGGGTTTGACGTCCAGCGGACAACAGGGGCCCAGGGTTTACCGGGTCGGTGAACTGACCGCGGAGATACAGGCCCTGCTCGAAAGCCGTTTCGATTTCATCTGGTTGGAGGCCGAGATATCCAATTTCAGCGCCCCCGCCTCCGGTCATTACTATATGATCCTCAAGGACGAACGGGCGCAGATCCGCGGCGTGATGTTCCGCCCGCAGGCGCGTTATCTGAAGTTCGTCCCCGAAAACGGCATGAAGATCCTGGCGCAGGGACGAATCGGTGTCTACGCCCCGAGGGGAGAGTACCAACTCCTCCTGGATTATCTGGAGCCGTTGGGGGTCGGCGCCCTGGCCCTCGCCTTCGAGCAATTGAAGCGCAAGCTTGCCGCCGAGGGCCTTTTCGACATGGCGCTCAAACGGCCCCTGCCTTTTCTGCCGCAACGTGTCGCACTTGTAACCTCGCCGACCGGCGCCGCGGTGAGGGATTTTCTCAAGATCATCCACCGCCGGTTCGCGAACCTCGAGGTGGTGGTCGTGCCGTCCCGCGTCCAGGGGGTGGAAGCCCTTCCCGATCTCCAGGCCGCGCTCGAGGCGGCGGACCGGTATGTCCAGCCCGATGTGATCGTCATCGCCCGGGGAGGCGGCTCCCTGGAAGACCTCTGGCCCTTCAACCAGGAGGAATTGGCGCGGGCGATCAGGCGGTCGAGCGTCCCGGTCGTTTCGGCGGTCGGCCATGAGACCGACTGGACGATTGCCGATATGGCCGCCGATGTCAGGGCCCCGACCCCCTCAGCGGCGGCGGAGATGCTTGTGAAGGAAAAGGAGGAGTTGGTGCGCCGCCTTGGAGACTGGCGGCACCGGCTTCTCCGGTCGATCGGTTACCTTCTGGATATGCAGGAGGCGAGGCTGAAGGCGCTGCAGCGCTCGGTCGCAGCCCCGGCAAGGCTGGTCGAAGCCTGGTGGCTCCGGCTTGACGACCTTCAGGGGCGCCTTGTGCGGCGCATGAAGGTGAGGCTCGACGAGGACGACCGCCGATTGCGATCGGAAAGCCGCTCCCTGCGATTTTACGCGCCCGCGGCGCGCATCGAGAGGGAGTGGCGGCAACTGGTTTTCACTCGATCGAACCTCGTTTCCCACATCAAAAGGCGCCTCGAGTCCTTGCGCTACGCCCTCGATCTGGCGCAGGGGCGCCTCAGGGACCTGAGCCCTATGGCGGCCTTGCAGCGAGGATACAGCATCACCTTCAGGCTGCCGGAAGAGAGCGTTTTGCGGGATGCAGCCGATATCGCGGAAGGCGAGAGCATCAGGATCCTGCTTGGGGCGGGGAGTCTGGAGGCCCGGGTGGAAAAGGCCGAGTCGGATCCAGCTACCCGGAAATGAGGATTTTTTTTGCACATGTTTCATCCACTCAGACCGGCCGGCTGACGGCGGGTCCCGGTTTTGCCGATTCGAAGGGAATCAAACATTTGTTCAGAGGCGGCCTGCAGGTCTCCGGGCTGGCAAACGCGCAGATTCTGCGGAGATTGGCTGAAAAGTCCATTCCCGGAGGAAATGAAGCTACCGGATTGACAGGGTCAGCAGCCCGTAGTAAAGGGGAGGCCTGCGCAAGATGCTTATGTTCGCGCAGACTTCGGGGGGGATCGATGCCGGAAAAGACATTTGAAAAGGCGATGGAGCGTCTTGAAGAGATCGTCAAGGGCCTCGAGGGGGGTGCGCTTCCGCTCGATGCATCGTTGAAGGCGTTCGAGGAAGGAATGAAACTGGTGCAATTCTGCAGCGGGAAACTGGAGGAGGCACAGAAAAAAGTGGCCCTGCTCGTCAAGGAGGGTGAAGAGCGTTTTCGCACGGTTCCGTTCGACAGGGAGGAGGACGGTGATGCCTGATGCATCCGTCTTTGATTTCAAGGGCTATTTAAAGGCGAAGAGAGAAATGGTGGACAGGGCGCTGAGGGGGATGTTCCCTGCGCCGGAAGGGCTCGCGGCGGATGTCGTGGATGCGATGACGTACAGCCTTTTCGCGGGAGGCAAGCGTCTCCGGCCCATCCTTTGCGTCGCCGGGGCCGAGGCGGTGGGCGGCAGCGGAGCGGCTGTCCTGCCGGTCGCCTGCGCCTTGGAGTGCATTCACACCTATTCTCTGATCCACGACGATCTGCCGGTCATGGACGATGACGACCTCAGGCGGGGGAAGCCCACCAGCCACAAGGTGTACGGCGAGGCCTTGGCGCTTCTCGCCGGAGACGGTCTGCTGACGGAGGCGTTCGACATCATGACCCGGCCGGAGCTGATCATGGGACTTCCCGCCGACCGGCTGCTGCGGGCGATCCATGTCATAGCGCACGCGTCCGGCTATAACGGCATGGTCGGGGGGCAGGTCGTCGATATTCAAATGGAAGGCCGGACGGCGGACCCCGGGATCGTCGATTTCATCCACCAGCACAAGACCGGTGATCTGATTACGGCGGCCATCGTCTCGGGGGCCATCCTCGGAGACGGAACCGAAGAGGATGTGGCCGCCCTCGAATCCTACGGGCGGAAGATCGGTATGGCCTTCCAGATTTCCGACGATATCCTCGATATCGAGGGGGATCAGGAGATCATGGGTAAACCGATCGGAAGCGATGCGGCCAAGCAGAAAATGACCTACCCGGCCCTTTTGGGCCTGGAGGAGGCGAGGCTGGTCCAGAAGGGGCTCGTGGAGGGAGCGGTCGAGGTCATCGCGTGTTTCGATGAGGCCGCGGAACCTCTGCGGCATCTGGCCGCCTACATCATCCAGAGAAAGAGATGAGCGAGAATAAGAAAGAAACGGCCAAGCGGCTCGAGGACATCCATTCTCCTGCGGATTTAAAAGGGCTCCCCCTCAAGGCGTTGGAGGAACTGGCGCAGGAGATCCGCAGGACCATCATCGAAACCGTATCCAGGACCGGTGGGCATCTCGCGCCGAGCCTCGGGGTAGTGGAATTGACTCTGGCGCTTCACTATGTATTCGACGCGCCGAGGGACAAGATCATCTGGGATGTGGGTCATCAGTCCTATGCCCACAAACTGATCACCGGCCGGCGTGAACAGTTCCACACGCTGCGTACACTCGGCGGTATCAGCGGTTTCCCTAAACGCGCCGAAAGCCCTTATGACACCTTCGACACCGGCCACAGCAGCACGTCGATCTCGGCCGGGCTCGGAATCGCAACGGCCTTCAAGATTCATGGAAAGGGCAACAAGGTCATCGCTGTCATCGGCGACGGTTCGATGACTGCCGGCATGGCCTTCGAAGGGCTCAATCAGGCGGGCCACACGGAGCGGGACCTGATCGTGGTCCTGAATGACAACGATATGTCCATATCCCCCAACGTGGGGGCCTTTTCCTCTTTTCTGAGCCGCAAGATGACCGGCAGGCGCTTCGTGGGGATGAAGAAGGATCTCGAGAGGTTCATCGGATCGCTGCCCGGTGTCGGGGACAGCGTGTTGAATCTGGTCCGGAAGAGCGAGGACTCCTTCATGACCTTTTTTACGCCCGGCATGCTTTTCGAGGCCTTCAAATTCAAGTATATCGGTCCGATCAACGGCCACCGCCTCGATCGGCTGATCGAAACCTTCGAAAACACGAAGCACCTCGACGGCCCGGTGCTGGTGCATGCCTTGACCGTCAAGGGGAAGGGCTACGAACCGGCCGAAAAGGATCCATGCCATTACCATGGCGTCGGGTGCTTCGAGATTGCAACCGGCACCCCCTCATCCGGCTCAGCCAAGCCGGCTCCGACCTATACCGAGGCCTTTGGGCGGGCTATGCTGGATTTGGGTGCGAGGGACGAGCGGCTTTTCGCGATTACCGCGGCCATGCCGGAGGGGACCGGGCTTGTGGAGTTCGCGGAAAAGTTCCCTGAGCGGTTCATGGATGTCGGGATTGCGGAGCAGCACGCCGTCACATTCGCAGCCGGATTGGCGACCGAAGGACTCAGGCCGGTCGTCGCGGTTTACTCGACGTTTCTGCAGCGCGCCTACGACCAGATCATCCATGATGTCTGTCTTCCCAATCTCCCCGTCACCTTTGCCATAGACCGGGGAGGGCTGGTGGGGGAGGACGGTCCGACCCATCACGGGATGTTCGACCTCGGATATTTGAGGATGCTGCCGAATATGACCGTCATGGCCCCCAAGGACGAAAACGAGCTGTGGCATATGCTTTACACCGCCCTGGAGCAACCGGGGCCTGTGGCGGTGCGTTATCCGCGGGGTGTGGGGACGGGCGCCCCGATCGAAGCGGATTTTCACCTGATCGACATAGGCCGCGGGGAATTGCTGAAGGAGGGAAGGGACCTCCTGATCGTCGCGATAGGAAGCATGGTGGCGCCTTCCCTGGCGGCGGCCCGACTGCTTCAGGAAAAGGGGCTGGCCGCCGGGGTCTTCAATGCCCGCTTCGTCAAGCCCATGGATGAGCGGATCGCGCAGCTTGCCGAGGACTGCGGTTATGTGTTGGTTGTCGAGGAGAATGCCCTTCAGGGGGGCTTCGGCTCCGCTGTGCTGGAACTGCTGAGCGACAAAGGGCTCGAGGGTGTGCGGATCAAACGGATGGGCCTCCCGGACCGCTTTGTGGAACATGGACCCGCTGCCGTGCTGAGGCAACGCTGCGGCCTTTTTGCAGAAGGGATTGCCGGCGAGGCCCTGGGGTGGCGGATGGGAAAGGGCGATCGCTCCGGCGAATGAAGCGTGTACAGAGCGGCATGACGGAACGCCCGGACAGGGTCAGGCTCGACCGCCTGCTGTTGGAGCGGGGGCTCGCGGAGAGCCGCGAGAAGGCCAGGGCGATGATCATGGCGGGTGCGGTCCGGGTGGATGGACGGACAGCGGATAAGGCCGGCACCCTCGTGGCGCCGTCCGCCGTGATCGAGGTGATCGGCCGCCCGCATCCCTACGTCAGTCGCGGCGGGCTCAAGCTCGAGGCCGCCCTCGATCATTTTTCGATTCAGGTCGATGGTCTGACCCTCCTCGATGTAGGCGCTTCGACGGGAGGCTTCACCGATTGCCTGCTTCAGCGTGGGGCTGCCCGGGTTTTGGCCGTCGATGTCGGCTATGGGCAGCTTGACTGGAGGCTCCGCCAGGATCCCCGGGTCCTCGTTTTCGAGCGCACCAACGCCCGGTACCTGCTGCCGGGCGACCTTCCCGGTCCCATTCATGGGGCCGTGGTCGATGCCTCTTTCATCTCCCTCAAGATCATTGTTCCCCCGGTGTCGCGGCTCCTGACGCCTTCGTCTTTCATCATCGCGCTGATCAAACCGCAGTTCGAGGCGGGTAAGAACGAGGTGGGCAAAGGGGGCGTGGTCCGTGATCCGGCATGCCACCGCCGGGTGGTGGAGGATCTGACGGGTTTTTTCCAGACAACGGGATGGACCCCACTGGAAGCGATCCCGTCTCCCATTCTGGGACCTAAAGGAAACCGCGAGTTCCTGATCTGCCTGAAGCGAACGGAGGCATCGGGCCCCGCCAAGAAATTCGATACGGCGGTCTGACAGAAATACCGCGGTGCAGCAAGGCCTGGTTATGGACTCGGCCATTCTGAAGCGGCGTCATCCCACCGAAACCTGCGCGACTTTCATCAAGACATTGGAATTCCCCTCGGCACAAGGCGCTAAAAGGCGATCAAATGCCAGGTTTGCGAAATCCCGTGGACTACGGCGCACTTGAAGCGCGCCGTAGTGTCGCAGGCTGAGCACAAGATGGCAAATGGCCATTTTAAAGGTATAAAACCCCTTTCCGGCGCTTAGAAAAGAGCCCGGTCGATCGCCGGAGGCGAAAATGCAGATGCGAAGAACGGATCAGTGTTTTCCGCGTTTGGAAGCCTTGAGGGGGTTGATCTTGGCGTCCGCTTTCTTGGGGGCTTCTTTCACGTGGGTGGCCATATTGCATTTCGAGAAGCGCCATTTCGCTGCAGGATCGGGAAAGACGGTGCAGTATTTCCCGGTGGGGAATTCTTTGACCCTCTGGCAGCCCTCACACTGCTCGACGATGGGATGGCAGCTGCCTCCATTGAACTGGCAGCCCTTCTTCTCCATAAAGGCGCACTCGACGCCTTCCTTTACGGTTGTGCAAAGCATGTCAATCACATCCTTTCGCTGAAAAATACAAATTTCGAATCAGCGTTTATGCCGAAAGGCAAACACGTTGTCAAGAAAAATGCGCAGCCATTTAGAAAAATCAAGTCCTGCGACCCATTATTCTGGGCGGCAGAGAGTAAATTTTAACTGCCTTGGCTCAGTGGTCCGATTCCTCCTCAGCGACAAGGGACAAGCCGAGTTCGCTGAGTTGCCTCGGGTCTACTCCCGAAGGGGCCTCGGTGAGAAGGCACGAGGCGCTGGTGGTCTTCGGGAAGGCGATGACCTCCCGAAGGGACTGCGCCCCAGTCATCAGGGCAACCAGGCGATCGAAACCGATGGCCATCCCGGCGTGGGGCGGTGCGCCGTACCGGAGGGCCTCCAGGAGGAACCCGAACTTCGCCTGAGCCTGTTCGGGGCTGATTCCAAGGAGCTTGAAGATCTGCTGCTGGAGATCGAGGCGATGGATCCTCACGCTTCCGCCGCCGATCTCCGAACCGTTCAGCACGAGGTCGTAGGCCCGCGCCCGCGCTGCCAGCGGATCGGCTTCTAGGACTGGGACGTCTTCCTCGAGTGGTGATGTGAACGGGTGATGGACGGCCGCGAGGCGGCCCTCGGCTTCATCGAATTCAAAGAGCGGGAAGCGGGTGACCCAAAGGAAGGACCAGCGGTCGGACGGGATGAGGTTGCGTTCCCGGGCGATATGGGTGCGCATCCGCCCGAGGACCTCGTTTACAATGCTCCGCTCGTGGGCCACGCAAAGGATCAAGTCCCCCGGCTGGGCATCCATCGATGCGTTGATGGCCCCTTTCTCTTCTGACTTGAGAAATTTATCCAGGGGCGATTGCCAGCCGTCGGGAGTGATCTTGGCCCAGGCCAGGCCTTTTGCCCCCCATTCTACGGCGAGGGTTCCCAGTTCATCCAGGTTTTTCCGCGAAAAAGCGGCGGCTCCTCCAGGCACCCGGATGGCCTTGATCACACCGCCCCCGGCCGCGGTGTCCCGGAACACCCTGAAATCCGTTTTGCGGACGTGTTCCGTCAGGTCCCGGATCTCCAATCCGAAACGCAGGTCCGGCCGGTCCGTGCCGTAGGTCTCCATGGCCTCCCGGTAGTCCATGCGGCCGATGGGTGCCGGGATCTCGACCCCTTGGACCTCCTGGAAAAGGTCGATCATCAGGCCTTCGAAGACCGACATGACCGTCTCTTCCGTAGCGAACGACATCTCCATGTCCACCTGGGTGAATTCCGGCTGCCGGTCCGCGCGGAGATCCTCGTCGCGGAAGCAGCGTACGATCTGGTAGTATCGTTCGAAGCCCGCCACCATCAGGAGCTGCTTGAAGAGCTGAGGTGACTGGGGGAGCGCGTAGAAGCACCCGCGATTGACACGGCTGGGAACCAGGTAGTCGCGCGCGCCCTCCGGGGTGCTCTTGGTCAGAAAGGGGGTCTCCACCTCCAGAAAGCCCATCCGGTTGAGATATTCGCGGATAAATGCCGCGATGCGGTGCCGTTTCTGGAAGGTGGCCAACATCTGGGGCCGCCGCAGTTCGAGATAGCGATGTTTCAGGCGCAGGGTCTCTGAACCGTCTACGGCGCCGTCGACTTGGAATGGAGGGGTTTCGGTGTGGTTCAAGATCTTCAGCTCGAGGGCCCGAACCTCTATATCGCCTGTGGGAATCTGCTTGTTTTCCTGCCCTTCCAAGCGGTTGACGACCTCGCCTCGCACGGCCAGGACCCATTCGTTCCTCAGAATGTGCGCCTTGGCATGGCTTTCGGCGTCCGCCTGCGGGTCGAAGACGATTTGGGTGATCCCTTCCCGGTCCCTGAGATCGATGAAGATCAGCTGTCCAAGGTCCCTGCGGCTGTTGACCCAGCCCATCAGGATCACTTCTTCGCCGTGGTTGGATGCGCGGAGTCCCCCGCAGCTGTGGGTCCTCTGCCAGGTGCTCATGGAGTCGATTTGCATGGTTGTCGCCCTCTTAAGCGGGGTAAGCGGGATTTTCGGTAAGCCGTTTGACGAGCAGCGGGACGATATCGCGGGTGCCGATCGTTTCCTGCCGGCCGCTTTGCATGTCCCGGAGGATGGCCTGCCCTTCGGCGAGTTCGTTTTCCCCCAGGATGAGTGCGGTCGAAACCCCCAGTTTGTCAGCCTTCTTCATTTGGGCCTTGAGCCCCTTCAAGCCGTAGCCTGTCTCCGCCCAAAGACCCGCCCTGCGCAAGGCGGTTGCCCAGCCGAAGCAGGTCTTTTCGGCCGCTTCGCCCAAGGCGGCCAGGAAAAGATCCGGCTTCCCGGCCGGGCAGGGGCGCAGCTCCTGAAGGAGTGCAATCAGCCTTTCGGCTCCTACCGCAAAACCGATGGCAGGCAGATCGGGCCCCCCGAGCTGCCGGACCAGCCCGTCGTAGCGGCCTCCACCGGCAACCGCATTCTGGGCACCGAGCCGCTCGGTCTGGAACTCGAACGTTGTCCGGGTGTAGTAATCGAGGCCGCGGACCAGACGCGGGGCCCGGGTGTATACCACCCCCGACAGGTCCAGGTATTCCTGAAGCCCTTCGAGGTGTCTGCGGCAGTCGTCACACAGCACATCCAGGATCAGGGGGGCGTCGGCCACGGTCTCCCGGCACCCGGGTACTTTGCAGTCGAGGACGCGCAGCGGGTTGGTATGGCTTCTCCGACGGCAGTCCGTGCAAAGCCTGTCCTCGCGGTCCTGGAGATAGATCTGCAGCTCCGCCCGGAAATCGGGGCGGCAGGTCGGGCAGCCGAGCGAGTTGACAAGCAGCGTGAGGTCCCGCAGTCCAAGGGCGTGGAAAAGCGATTCGGCGAGGACGATGATTTCCGCGTCGCTCTTGGGTCCGGGGTCGCCGAAAAATTCGGCGTTGATCTGATGGAACTGCCGAAACCGCCCCTTCTGCGGCCGTTCATGGCGAAACATCGGGCCGATGGTAAACAGCTTCTGAACGGGATCCTGTTGGTAAAGACGATTCTGGATGTACGCCCGGACGACCGAAGCGGTGGCCTCCGGACGCAGCGAGAGCCCTCGCCCTTTGCTGTCCTGGAAGGAGTACATCTCCTTCGAAACGATGTCGGTCTCCTCGCCGATGCTGCGGGCAAAAAGCTCCGTCGCCTCGATCAACGGGGTGCGGATTTCCTGAAAACCCGATGCCTGGAATGTCCGGCGCGCAACGGCCTCGGTCTCCTGCCAATAGGGTATTTCTTCAGGCAGGATATCTTTGAATCCTTTAATGGTCGCAAATTCCAACGGGAAATCCCCCATTTCGCATGGCGTCAGGATAGGACGCCCAGTTTCGAACAGCGGCTCGGCTTCGGCAGGAGGCTTGAGCGCGCAGGTCGCACACAAAATTTAAAACTCTACCTTATACCATTTTTGGGTGTCATTGGGAATTGCTTTTTTGAAAGAAGGCGGATGAATGCTCGCTTTCAGGGGGAGGGGTTTCTTTACATTCGGGAAGATGGATGACAAAGTGTGCTCCGCGGCCCGGACGGCTCTCCACCTCGATGGTGCCGCTGTGGTCCTGGACGTTTCGTTGCGCGATGAACAGTCCGAGGCCGGTTCCTTGGCGGATGGAGCTTCTTTGTTTGGTAGTGAAATAGGGGTCGAAGATCCTGCCGAGGAGCTCGGGGTTGATTCCCGCGCCGGAATCCTGAACCTCGAGGAGGAAGCCCGGCGGATGTCCAGGCTGAAGCAACCGCCGTGTCTTCAGTGTGATGGTTCCATTGGCGGGAGTGAACTCGACGGCATTGGAGAGGAGATTCAGCATGACCTGTCTGATCTTTTCCTCATCCATTGGGAATATGCAGGGTTCAGGATCCAGGTCGAGCTGGAGTTGGATCCTTTTTACATGCGCCTGGGGCGTGAAGAGCGTCACCATCTTTTCGCAGAGGGGGTTCAGATCGGCTGGTTCGAAATGGCTTTCTTTCCTGCTTGCCAGGTCGAGCAGTTGGGTGATCAGATTGTTGATGCGGGCCACTTCCTCCATCCCGACCGCGTAAAAATCTTCTATGAAGGTGCTGCTGTGGGCCTTTTCGGGCAGCATCTGGATATAGGTCCCGATAGCCGTCATGGGGTTTTTGATCTCATGGGCCAGGAGGGCCGCCAAGTGTCCCAGAAAGGCGAATTTTTCCGCCTGGTTCAACAGGGTTCGGGAATGCCGCAGTTCTTCCATCTGGGATTTCAGGCGGGAGTACAGCTTGGCGTTTCCGATCGCGATCGCCATAAACGGTGCGAAGATCTTCAAGGTTTCCCGGGTTTCCTTGGCCACCCCGCGAATGGAGGGGGCGTCGATGGCGATCACCCCGATGACCTTTGCATCCGTGATGAGCGGGCAGGCATAGATGGCGATCGGTTTGTTTTCCCGTGAAAAAAAACGCTCCTTTCTGAGCTGCTCCCCGCGGACCTCCTGCAGATGGCATTCCAGACCCTCCCTGGCGACCTTGGTCAGGATGTTGCCCCTCCGTTCAAGTGGGACCGTGTAATTTTTCATCCAATCCGGCGTTTCGCCATCAAAACCCCAAGCATGAAGATAATGCAATTTTTCACCGGCATCGTCGGTGATCATGATGAGTGCGCGGCAAATGCTGCAAGCCTTGGCGAGGATATTGATCACGGCCGTCAGAAGCGGGTCTTTTTCGAGGATGCTCAGGATGGCCTTCCCTGTTTCTTGAATGGCGATAAGCTGGGTGACCTTGCTGCTGAGCTGCAGGTTCAGTTGATTCACTTCCTCGTATTTCCTGACGATGATTTCCTTGTCCTTCTCCTGTTCGCTGATGATCTCTTTCAGCATGGCCCTAGAGGTGAAGAATCTCGAGAAATAGTGGCGCAAACGATATGCGAAAGGCCAGCGAAGATGATACTCGCAATAAGGCGCACCTTTGAAGTAGCAGCAGGTTTCCTCGATCTCGAGGGGTTTGTTCACCCAGATGGTCGGGATATACGTATACAGCCCCTGGTTATAGAGGCAGATATCTTTCGAGAGCACCAGTTCCGGCAGCCAATGGAGCCGTATGATTGCACTGTTCCTGTCCATGTCGTGGAGTTCGATGCGCTTGGTCCGGCTGAACTTATCATTGATCCGCTGAATATGCCGGAGGCCGTTTTTGGGTGAAAAAAAGATTTTTACGGCGACCTTCTGAAGATAACCGAGGGAGCTGTTCTCAATAGCGAATCGGGCGATCTTGAAAGAGATTTCAGGGTCTTTGAGAAGGGTGCGCGCGCGTTGGTGGATCTTTACGAGGACGATGCTCGAGATCCAGTTGTTAGGGTCCGTCAGGTATTCGATCGGATTCTCGAGGGCGTCGATCTCAGGATCGAGGCCCCGGACGAATTCGGCGATATCAACGGTTGAAGTGGCATTCTTCAGATACTCGAGAACGGGTTTGATGTTGACGCAGCTCGCCTGTGTTTCCATTCATTCACCCCGATGAGATTTTCCATACGTATCAAAGAACCTGCACTTTAAATGCCTTCGTTTCCGGCGGCCACGCTCAGCCGCAAGACTTGCCGGCCGGCAGAATCTGCGTCCTAATTGCAAGCAATTTCAATGCCTGAAAACAACAGGATGCATGGGGTACATCGGCATAGAAAAAGCCGCCGAAAAAGACCACGACCGGTCTGGCTTCGGTAAAGGTTGCAGGAGGCGCCCATTCGACAGGAGGCCGCAGATGCAGGGAAAAACCCTGCACAAGAAAATAGGCATGCAGCCAGCCCGATCCTGTGTGGTGTCCTTTCGGAAATGATTTACCGATAGAACCCGGTTTCCAATCCGGAAATGTAAACTTTATTTACACGCTGCGCGCGCGCAGGCCCACCCCTTCGGGGCAGGTCCCGGTTTCTTCACACGCTTTGGGTGCGCTTAGTCCCAACACAACATTCAGTGTTTGCGCGTAGGCGACCTGTATAGGCTGCTGTAGGAGCAAACATGCAGATTGTCGCCGAGAGTGGGCAAAAAGACTTTTTCCGGATGGAAAATAGGGTATTTTCGTTGCAAGGAGCACCCCTGAGCGGGGGCACCCGGAGCAGGAATTATTTCAGCCTTTCAAGCTTCGATGCCCAGGTCATTGATCTTCGCGAGGAGCGTATTCCGATGGACACCAAGGATCTCCGCCGCCTTCTTGCGGTTGCCGCGGACGCGGGCCAGCACCTGGGTGATGAAATCCTTCTCGAAGTCATTGACGGCTTCCCGAAGCGTCATGTCGTGAAGCTGCTTGGCTGCGATGCTGAGCCCGAATAAATTTTCGGCTCCGATGATATCGCTCTTGGTGATGGTAAAAAGCCTTTCGACGAGGTTCTGAAGTTCGCGAACGTTGCCTGGCCATTGGTAGGCCGTCAACCGGGCAAGGGCCTCGTCTGAGAACCGCTTGGCCGGTTTTCCGGTACGCTGGGCATGGCAGTCGAGGAAGTGCTCGAGAAGCAGGGGAATGTCGATCCGCCTTTCGCGCAGTGGAGGGAGTTTGATCGGAAAGACATTCAAGCGGTAGAAAAGGTCTTCACGGAAACGCCCTTCCTGGATCAGGGCTTGCATTTCCTTGTTGCAGGCCGCCACAAAGCGGATGTCCGCCTTGAGGACCTTGTTGCTTCCAACCCGTTCGAATTCCTTTTCCTGGATAACGCGCAGAAGTTTGGCCTGCATGCTGACTTCAAGGCAGTCGATGTCGTCGAGGAAAACCGTTCCTCCGTCAGCGACCTCGAACTTCCCCATTACGCTCGATACGGCGCCTGTAAACGCCCCTTTCTGGTGTCCGAAGATCTCCGACTCCATCAGCGAGGCCGGGATGGCTGCACAGTTGATCACTACGAAGGGCTGGTCCTTGCGAGAGCTCAAATGATGGATGGCTCTGGCAACGAGTTCTTTACCGGTCCCGCTTTCCCCCTGAATCAGGACTGCTCCGTCGCTGGATGCCACTGTCGCGATAAGGTCGAAGACCTCTGTCATCTTCGGGTCTTTTCCTATCATTTTTTCGAAGAGGTGGTAGCGCTGGAGCTCGTGCTTCAGGTAGGACACCTGTTGAAGCAACTTCTTCTTCTCTTGCGCCCGGTCTATAACCGCAAGAAGATCATCGACGACGAACGGCTTGATGATGTACTCGTAGGCGCCGGCCTTGATAGCCTGTACAGCGGTCTTGATCTCTTTGACCGCTGTTACCATGACCACCGCCGTGTTCGGATCTGTCTCTTTGAATGTCTTCAAGAGATCGAGCCCGTTTGAATCCGGCAGGAGGATATCGAGGAGGACAATGTCGAAGGCGTTTTGCGTGAAGGCATCAACGGCCTCTGCACCGGAGGCGGCCAGGATGACTTCGTTGTCTTCCTGCAGCACCATCTTCAATGCCTGCCTGATCCCGTTCTCATCATCTACGATCAAGATTCTGCCTTTTCGCTTCCCCGCCATCACGCCCCCTATTATCTGTGAGAGATGCTATTTCTTTACAGGATTCATTATGAGAGTCAAGCAGTAAGATCTATTTCACTCGAAGAAAAAATCGTTTACTAAAAAACACATCCTTGCCGCCTTTGGCTCATCCCAGTCACTGCGCCGTCTTTGCGCCTCGATTTTTCTATGTGGCCTCCATACGGAAAGGATTTTGCGGTGCAGCCCGGCTTCGCATCGAAAAAAGTGGGGGATATTTTTTAAATATCAATGAAATCGTGCGATTTCACGCCACCGATCCGGTGGCTGCCGCACTAGCAAACATGCAGATGGACGCTGAGGCTGACAAAAAGGACCATTTATGGATGGGAATTGCTCGAGGCCTTACAGGCCTTGCCTCCGGCCATCTTTGCCCATAAGTTTTCTAGCCGGGCTGGTCGGATCGGTCTTCCGAGTCTGCGAAGGATCCGATTTCGGGGGGTGCTGCGCTTTTTTCCAGATATCCGGCGCGCAGGGTCTCGATGCGATCGAGGGATCGGTCGAGGCGCCGGCGCCGGGTTGTCGTCAACGCCTCGAATTCCTTCTGACTTTCGTTGATTCGGCGGCCGAGGAGGCTCATTTTTTCACAGAACAGCTCCCACTGCTGCTTGAAGGTGCTCATCAGCGTCAAAATTTCAGCGGTCTTCTTCTCCAGGGTGAACTGCTCGACAGCCTGGCGGATGACGGCCAGGACCGCAAACAGGGTCAGCGGCGAGCAAAGGATGACGTTGCTTTTCATGGCCTCTTCGATCAGTTCCGGATCCTGTTCGTGGATCAGCGCGTAGATATGTTCGTTGGGAATGAACAAAAGAACATAGGCGAGGGTGTGCTGCTCAGGATCGATATAGTCCCGTGTCGTAACTTCTCTGATCCTGGCGCGGACGTCTTTCAGGAAATCTTTCTGGCGCAGATTCTTTTCCAGGTCGGAGGCGGCTTCCAGGGTTTTGAGGTAATTGCTCAGCGGGAACTTTACATCCATGTTCAAGCGGCGGCCCTGGGGCAGGAGAAAGGTGAAATCGGGTCGCGATCCGCCGCCCGCTTTCGATTTTTGCTTGTAATAATTGATGTTTTCTTTTAAGCCACACGACCGCAGAACATCTTCGGCCATTCTTTCTCCCCACTGGCCCCTGGCTTTGTTGTTGGCCAGGGCCTCCCTCAGGGCTCGAGTCGTTTCGAGAAGATCACGCATCTGCTCCTGGGAGGATTTCAAACGGCTGTCGAGCGCACCGTAGCTTTGATGCCGTTCCTGTTCCAATGCCCGGATCAGCCCCGTGATCTTGTCGAGTTCGCCGCACATCCGGCTGATTTGGACATCGATGAGGCCCTTTTTCGCCTCGAGTTCGCTGCCGCTCAGCGTCCTCTCTTCCTTGAACCGGGCGTCGGCGAGATTCAGGAATGCATGGTTCGAGTGCTCGAGCGCGTCCACCGACAGCCGGGCGAAGGCGCTTTCAATCTGCGAAAGCAGGGTTTCCTGCCCTTCCCGGCGGAGCATTTCGTTTTCACGATATATCTCTTCTGCAATAGTTCGGGCGGATTTGAGCCTGAACGTCTTGATCGCGGCGGCCGTGCCTAAACCGAGAAAGAAACCGGCCAACAAGGCGCCGCAGAGGAAGATCCAGTCGATGGATTGAAAGGCAACCATAAGCTGATAAAATTCCAGATGGTTTTTGAACGGCGTTTCTCTGAAGATCGAATCATATATTTAAAACCTCTGAGATCAAGATTTAAATGATCTGAGACCAGGTTTTTTCGGTGATTTGGATGAGTTTCCTGGGGATGGGTTCAGATAGTTGAAGCGGACCCCGAGTACCGGACCAGTCTTTCAGAGATTTCAGGTGTCAGAACCCCTGTCTCAATTCCGTCCGGCGTGGTCTCCGGCTTGGCTTCGCCCTTCATTTGTTTGACAACCGCTCGCAGGTTCCTTAAGATTTTTTAACCTATCGGTCCCAAGACACGCGCGAGGTAAGACTGCATGGCAAGAGATTTCTATGAGATCCTCGGTGTTTCGCGCACAGCTACCCAGGAGGAGGTCAAGAAGGCCTACCGGAAGCTTGCAAGAAAATGGCACCCTGATATCAACCCCGGGAATGTCGAGGCGGAGCAGACCTTCAAGGAGATCTCGCAGGCGTATGACTGCCTCGGGAACCCGGAGAAACGGAAGCTTTACGACGAGTTCGGCGAGGAAGGGCTCCAGTCCGGCTTCGACGCGGGAAAGGCCAGGGAATACAAGAGCTGGCAGGAGGCCTACAAACAGCAGGCGGGCGCAGGCCGGGCCGGGCCGGAGTTCGGCCGGTATCAAAGCTATGAGGACATTTTCGGGGATATCTTCGATTTTGGGGGCGGGGGCAAGACCTTCCGGGGACGAGGCCCCCGAAAGGGCAGGGACGTCGAACATCCCATGGAGGTGGACCTGATCTCCGCCTTGAAAGGCTTCGAGACGGAATTGTCGATGCAGAAAATGACGGCCTGCGCTTTGTGCAAGGGCTCCGGGATGGATCCCAATTCCAAGCTGACCACCTGTCCTGCATGCGGTGGCTCCGGGCGGATCAACGTGGCCGAAGGGCCCATGCGCTTCACCAAGCCCTGCCCGCAGTGCGGAGGGCATGGTCAGATCGGACGCCCATGTCCTCAGTGCGGCGGCACCGGCCAGGCGATGGGGGAGGAGCGGATCCGCGTCGTGATACCCGAGGGGGTGAAAGAAGGGTCCAAAGTGCGCGTTGCAGGGAAGGGAGAGCCGGGAATGGACGGCGGCCAACCGGGCGATCTGTTCCTCATCATTCACATCAAACCTCATCCTTTGCTCAGGCGCGAGGATGACAACCTTTACATGGATCTGCCTGTCACTGTGACGGAGGCGATCAAGGGGGGCACCGTGACGGTTCCCACTCCCAAGGGAACGGTGAAGGTCAAGGTGCCGCCGCGCAGTCAGAGCGGGCAGACCCTCAAACTGCGCGGGAAGGGTGCGAAGAACCCGAAAACCAAGGCATACGGCGATCTGATGTTGAAACTGGTGGTCAAGGTGCCCAAGACCGATGACGAGCAGGCCCTGAAGGCCGCGGAGGCCCTGTCGTCCTTTTATCAGGAAGACATCCGGGAAGGGATTCGGTTTTAGAAGAGATGAGGAAGGCTGCACGAGAAGGCCAGACCGGAATCTGCGGCCTGAACCTGGAATTTTTGGGGAGAGGTCCGACAATGACCAAAGAATACTGGACGATTACGGAAGTGATCGAGGCCTTTGAACTGGATGAGGACCTTCTGTCCGAGCTCGAATCCGAGGAGATCGTCTGTCCGATATGCACCGAGGAAAGCGCCGCCAAACTCTTCAGCGCCGGGGATCTGGAAACCCTCAGGCTGACGAAGATCTTCATGGAGGACATGGGGGTCAACCTCCCGGGGGTGGAGGTTATTTTGCGTATGCGTCAGAACATGATCGATATGCGCCGGCAGTTCGATGCAATCCTCGAGGAATTGGCCGGACAACTCAAGAAATGAGGCTCGGATGGCTATTATCGCTCCCCGTTTGGCGCCGATGTGGCAATGGGCCTCCCTGCCGCCTCGAGGCATGTTTGCCGGGAGGTCGCCTGTGTGTGATCTCCCGGCGAACATGCCTAGCACGGGCTCTCTCTCCTGAAATCGATTGGTGTCCGTCCCCGGAAATAAAACCTTGAAAACGCAATAGTTTCCAGGCCGGAAATGATGATTTTTCTTTACACCCTTCGGGTGCTCAGTCCCGCCGCTTCGCGGCGGGTCCCGGTTTGGCCAAGATCAAGGAAATCAACCGTTTGCGCGGAGGCGACCTGCAGGTCGCCGCACAAGCAAACGTGCAGATTGACGCCGAGATTGGCCCAAAAGACCATTTCCGGACGGAAACTAATTGACATTTGACTCTTTCACCTATATAAATATCTATTTTTGAATTGCTCCTTGTTCCTGCAAAGTCGGCGTGCCTGAAAGCTGACCTGAGGCGGGGACCAAAATGCCCCCTTTTTGGGGAAGTCCGAAAGGAGACCGTTTGGATGAGGTATTACGAGACTCTCTACCTGATTAATCCGGATCTGGCGGAAGAA
>ENA-OSEO01002149-OSEO01002149.1-sediment-metagenome-genome-assembly--contig:-NODE-2149-length-29703-cov-5.839837_pt1 | contig 29703 bp, 21 predicted proteins | sample MGYA00237883_ERZ534232 | MGnify/ENA metagenome assembly ERZ534232 | reverse complement strand
TTTTCCCCTTCCCTCCGCTTGGCGTGGGGGAAGGGGCCAGGGGATGGGGGGCAGTTGAGCAGCCGCTATCAGTCAATCGTTCACCACTACCGGCCCTGGTACAATGTAAGGCGTTCGATAGTATTTAAAGGAGGAAACACCATGTTCAAACGAAGTTTCGTGATCGCGCTGGTGCTGATCGCCGTGGCGGGGCTGCTCGTGCCGGTCACCACGGCGCAGGACGCCCCCACCGAAACGCCGGTCATGCTCATCGAGCTGAGCGGCCCGGCAGCCGAGCCGGATGCTGAGATCTCCGGCCTGGCGTGGTACGGCGACACGCTCGTGCTGCTGGCCGAAAACCCGAACCTGTACGCGGGTGAGGGGGACGCGGGGGCGATCTTCGCGCTGGACAAGGCCGACATCCTGGCCTATCTCGACGCCGCCGCGCCGGAGCCGCTGGAGCCGCGCGCCGTCCCGATCCTGGGGCCGGACATCGTGGAGACGGTCCCCGGCTTCGACGGGTTCGAGGCGATCGCGTTCGTCGACGAGGCGGCCTACCTGCTGATCGAGGCCGCGAACGAGGACGGCACGATGCGCGGCGTCCTGGTGAAGGGCACCGTCGAGCCGGACCTCGCCGGGATTGCGCTCGATCTGGAAGGTGGTGTCGAGATCGACGCCCAGACCGAGTACGGCAACATGTCCTACGAGAGCCTGCTCGTCTACGGCGAGTCGCTGGTGGCGCTCTACGAGATCAACGGCGCGGACGTCAACCCCGTGCGCGAGGGGCTACTCTTCTCGTTCGATCTCGCCCCGGCGGGCTCGCTGCCGCTGGACGCGCTCGAATATCGCCTGACCGACACGACGGCGCCGGACGCCGAGGGCCGCTTCTGGGCGGTCAACTACTTCTTCCCCGGCGAGGATTTCCTGCTGCCCGAATCCGATCCGCTGGCCGAGGCGTACGGCGAGGGCGCGACCCACGCCGAACAGCCGCACGTCGAGCGCCTGGTGGAGATGCAGATCACGGACGAGGGGATCGCGCTGATCGACCAGGCGCCGATCCAGCTCGATCTGCCGGGCGAAGACGCGCGCAACTGGGAGGGCATCGCGCGGCTGGACGAGCGCGGCTTCCTGGTGGTGACGGACAAATACCCGCAGACGCTGCTGGGGCTGGTGCCGGTTGAGGCGGGCGGCACGGCTGCGGCGGGTGACCCGGCGGCGGGCGAGGCGCTGTTCGTGGAGGCATGCGCGGGCTGCCATGGCGCTGAGCCGGGCGCGGGGCCGGAGCTGCCCGGCATGGGCGAGCGCGCCGCAACCCGCGTCGAGGGCATGACCGCGGCGGAGTACCTGCACGAGTCGATCGTCGATCCGGGCGCGTACCTCGTCGAGGGCTACCAGGACATCATGCCGCCGACCTACGGCGACCAGTACAGCGAGGCCGAACTGGCCGACCTGGTCGCCTATCTGCTGGCGCAGTAGCCGCCGCTTTTCCCAGGTCGACCCGGCGGGCAGGAAGGGCGAATCTTCCTGCCCGTTGTGCTGTCTGGCGGCGATGGGTTTATAACCTGGGGGGATTTCAACTAAGGAGGATACGAGCATGAAAGTCACCCGTCACGGGTCGAACCTGATCAAACTGACGCGCCTGTGGGTTGTAAACTGCTACCTGGTGCGCGAGGACGACGGGCTGACGCTGGTCGATACGGGCATGGGCGGCAGCGCGGACGGCATACTGGCGGCGGCGCGTGCCGAAGGCGCGCCGATCGTGCGCATCCTGCTGACGCACGCGCACAACGATCACGTCGGGTCGCTGGATGCCCTGCATGCCCAACTGCCCGAAGCGGAAGTGCTGATCACGGCGCGGGATGCGCGGTTTCTGCACGGAGACAAGAGCCTGGACCCCGGCGAGCCGCAGGTCAAGCTGCGCGGCGGGTACCCCGTCTGCCAGACGACGCCCACCCGCCTGCTGCAGCCCGGCGACCGCGTCGGCTCGCTGGAGGTCATCGCGTCGCCGGGGCACACGCCCGGCCACGCCTCGTTTCTCGACACACGCGACGGCACGCTGATCGCCGGTGATGCCTTCCAGACTCAGGGCGGGATCGCCGTGTCGGGCATGGTGCGCTGGACGTTCCCGCTGCCGGCCATGGCGACGTGGCACAAACCGACCGCGCTGGAGAGCGCGCGCCGCCTGCGCCAGCTCGACCCGTCGCGGCTGGCGGTGGGTCACGGCGCGGTGATCGAGGCGCCGGGCCCGGCGATGGACCGGGCAATTGCCGAGGCGGAGCGCAGCCTTTAGGCGAAATTGTACGGGCCGGGATGGTGGCGGGCGTGGGCCTGGTCGTCGGGCAGGACGTAAGCGCGGAAGGGATAGCGCACCGACTCCAGGCTGGCCCCTACCATCTCGATCTCGTCCAGGCGATGCGTCCCCAGGCCGGACCAGTTCGCCAGGAACAGGTGATTGATCGAATAGCGGAAGGGTTCCTCGCGGAAGGACAGCGCGGTCGGCTCGAAGCCCATCGCGGCGGCGGCCACAGCGTCGGTCGATACGGGGTTTTTACCGGCCACCAGCACGCCCGGCTCGACCGGGTTCCACTGCACCCCCCACGGACCCTCGCCGCCTTCCGACGTTTTGACGCCGTCGATCAGCGCGAAGTCGATCGGGCGGGCGCGCACGAGGTCCACCACCACGCGCGGCACGCGGGTCTTGTAATGGTTGTCCGGCCCGTGCATCTCGGAGCGGTGGCCGTCGCCCTGCTTGAGCATGTAATACTGGAGCGGCACCAGCCCGAACAGGTTCTTCATCGAGAGCGTGATCCCGGCGTTCTGGTGGCATTTCATCTTGGCGACCGAGATGAACGCGTCGACGTCAACCAGGATCGGGTGAAACAGGAAGCTCTCGTATACCAGCCAGTCCTCGCCGACCGGGCGCTGGATGAACCCCTTGTACGGCCACGGGTCGTTGAGGTTGACCAGCATCGCGCCCAGGTCGCTGGCGGCGGCCATGTGCCCCCAGCGAAAGAACGATTCGCGGTCGTACGCCGCCTCGACGATCACCAGCTCGCGCGCGCCCGCGTCGAGCACAGCTTCGCCCAGCGCGCGGATCACCTCGGGGTGGGTGACGTAGCTCTCGGTGGCGGGGACGGAAAGCTGCTGCTCCCAGTGCACGCCACCGGTCAGGTTGGTCTTGATCGCGACGCGGTCGCCGGGGCGGATCACGTCGCCCAGGCCGCCCAGGTCGTCGAGCATGTCCTGCACCGCGCGCCGGATCAGCCGCCGGTCGTAGCTGTGGGCGGCGGCCAGCGCCACTTTCGGGCGCTCGGCGGCTCCCACCGGGATCACGCGCGAGGCGAGCCATCCCCCGGCAGCGAGGCTCGCCGTCTGGAGAAAGCGGCGGCGTGAGAGGCTGTGATGCTGTGTTGTCATGCCAATCCTTGTCTACTCATTGGGAGCGTGCTTACCATACCGCGGAAATTCTGATGATACAATGAAGTATAGTCCCCGAGTCGATGAGGCTGCACACAAGACATGCGACGTCACATCTTCCCTTTACTTGCGCTGGCTGCGATGATCGCATCTCCGGTTATCGCACAAGACGACGGCGGGCGGCAACCGGTCACGCCGGAGACTGCCGCGCGTTTGGAAACGTCGGCGGCGCTGCCCGGCGCCGCGGAGACCGCGCCCGGCGTGGCGTTCGGCCCCGATGGATCGCTCCTGGCCTCCGGTGGGCGCGGCGGGGTCGTGTTGGTCTGGGATACGGTTACCGGCGAGCGTTTTGCCACGCTGCCCGACTCCGGCGGTGATGCCCTGCTCGACGTGACGAGTCTGGCGGTCCATCCGGGCGGCGTCGTGGTGGCCGCCGGGGATGCCGGCGGCGCGATCCGCCTGTGGGACCTGCCGACCGGCGAGGCGGTCACCGATCTCGCGGCGGGCGCGGGCGCCGTGACGCGCCTGGCGTTCGATGCGGATGGGGCGCACCTCGCCGCCGGGCTGGAGGATGGCCGCGTCCTGGTGTGGGACCTGGCGGCGGGCGACTCAATCGCGACCCTGAACGGGAGCGCCGGGGCGGTGACCGGGCTGGCGTTTCTGCCCGGCGGCGACACCCTGGCCGCTGGGGATGCTGGCGGCGCGCTCCGGCTGTGGGACGTGCCCGGCGGCGAGGCGCGCCAGTTTGGCGACGGTGCGACGGCGGTCCTGCACCTCGCGGCCAGCCCGGACGGCGCGATCCTGGCGGCGGCGCTGGACGATGGCACGCTGCGGCTGTGGGACGTGGCGAGCGGCGACGTCCGCGCGGCGCTTCAGCCGCCGGAGGAGGGCGGTTTCACGCGCGTGGCGTTCGTCCTTGGTGGGGCGTTATTGGCCGCCGGGATCGGCGATGGCAGCCTGACGGTGTGGGACGTCGAGTCCGGCGAGTTGATCGTCCTGCTGCACGGGCACGACGGCGCGGTGACCGGCCTGGACGCCAGCGCGAGCGGCGATCTGATCGCCACCAGCGGCGCGGATCGCGCGATCCGGCTGTGGCTTGTCCCGCCGGAGGATGGCGACGCGCTGGCCGGGGACCCGGCAGCGGGCGCGGCGCTGTTCGTCGAGGTTGGCTGCGCGGAGTGTCACGCCAGCGAGCCGGACGCTCCCGGCGTGGGGCCGATGCTCGAGGTCATGGCGCGCGAAGCAGGGGCCCGCGTGTCGGGGCTGACGGCCCAGGAATATCTCGCGCTGTCGATCACCCAGCCGCACACGATCATCGTGAACGGCTTCCCGACGCTGATTCCGGAATTCGACCTGACCGGGCAGGAAGTCGCCGACCTGATCGCGTATATCCAGACGTTCCGCTAGCGCGGCTTACCACGCCGGGTGTTGGATCGGCGTGGCGCGCGGCGTCACCAGTGGGATCAGCCGCCGCACGACGTCCGGATGCCCGGTGACGTACGTCCCGCCGACCAGCGCGGTGAGGTCGCGCGTCCGGAAGTCGAGCAGGTCGCCGTTGAGGAAGCGCGTCTCGCCGCCCTGCCTGGCGGTGATCGCCAGCCCTGCCGCCACGTCCCACAGGTAGGAGTCGTGGGTGATGGTGGCGACCGCCGCGCCGCGCGCGGTGTAGGCCATGTGGCTGGCCGTGCTGCCCATCGTCATGATGCGCCCGAACCGGATATCGGTGGTCGCGTTGGCGTCGCTGCGCGCCATCACGAACGAGGCGGGCTCCCATGACGAAGCCAGCCGGTCACGGATCGACTCGCCGTTGTGGATCACATCGTCGCCGTCGGTATACGTCCAGTCGTCGATCATCGGCAGGTAAATCAGCCCGAAGACCGGAACCCGCCGGTGCAGCAGCGCGATCGTGATGCTCCAGGTGGGCAGCCCTTCCACGAAGACGCGCGTGCCGTCGATCGGGTCGATGGTCCACAGGTACTCGCGGTCCGGGGTGTGGCTCCCGTATTCCTCGCCGATGATGCCGTGATCGGGGTGCGCGTCCTGAATGCGCGCCGTGAGGAGCTGTTCGATCTCGCGGTCGGCGGCGGTGACGGGATCGCCGATGCCTTTCCACTCGGCTCGCACGTGGCCGAAATAGTGCCGGGCGACGTCGCCCGCCTCGCCGATCCAGTCGCGGATGGCGTCGATGTCGAGTTTGCTGTCCAGTGCAACGCTCACGCGGTTGTTTTCTCCTGATAGCTGTCGAATGTGCGAATACTTCCAGAGTGTAGCGCAAATGGCGCGCGGCGGCGGCTAAATCTTTTTAACACGCGTGGTTTGCCGTATAATGGCCGCCCATGAAACGTGCAGCCCTCCTCACCTTGCTCTGTGTCTGGTTCGCATTTGGCGCGTCGGCGGTGGTCAGCCGCGCGATCTTCGACCGCCTGCCCCATCTCGAAGACGAGTTCGCGTATCTCTACCAGGCGCGCATCTTCGCGCGCGGCGACACCCATATCGAAACGCCGAAGCCGATCCGCGCCTACTGGCAGCCCTTTCTGGTCAACGACAGCGACCGCCGCTTCGGCAAATACACGCCCGGCTGGCCGCTGCTGCTGGCGCCCGGCGCCCGGCTGGGCCAGCCGTGGATCGTCAACGCGTGGCTGGCGATGCTGGTCGTCGCGCTCGTCTACCGGCTGGGGCGCGAGATCTACGACCCGGTCACAGGAGCCGTCGCCGCCCTGCTGACGGCGATCAGCCCGGCGGCGCTGCTGATTAACGGCACGCTGATGGGCCACACCGCGGCGCTGTTCTTCACCACGCTGTTCGTGTTCGGCCTGTGGCGCGTGGAGCGCGGGCGGCGCGCCCTGCTGTGGGGCGCGGTGGCGGGAGCCGCGCTCGGCGTGGTGCTGATCACGCGCCCGTTCACCGCCGCCGGAATCGCCGCGCCGTTCGTCGCCTATTTCGCCGGGCGCGTGCTGTGGCGCGGAGTACGGCGGGCGTGGCGGGACCGCCTGCTGCTGCCGCTGGCGGCGGTGGCCGGGGCGGCGCTGCTGGTCGGGCTGATCTGGCCGTGGTTCAACTACCGCGTCAGCGGGCCGCCGGGCGAGTCGTTCCCGGCGTACCTGGGGCGCTTCCTGCGCGGTGACGACGACACCAATCTCTACCTGCGCGTGTGGGACTATGACAAGGTGGGCTTCGGCGACGATCATGGGCGCTACGGCCACACGCTCGAAAAGGGCTGGCGCCACACGAAGACCGATCTGCGCTGCGCCGCGCGCGACCTGTTCGGCTGGGCCGCGCCCGCGCCGGATGAGGTCGATCTGGCGGCGAACGCCTGCGCGTCCGGTGGGCGGGGCTATAGCTGGCTCCTCGTCCCGCTGGGCCTGCTGATGGGCGGGCGGCGACGCTGGACGTGGCTGCTGGCCGCGCTATCGGCGGGTCTGGTCGCCGTGTATATTGCCTACTGGATCGGCGGGAGCCTGTACAGCGCGCGCTACTATTACGAAGCCCTGACAGCGGTGATCCTGATCTGCGCGGTGGGCGTGACCGGGCTGGCCCGGCTGGCGGACCGGCTGGCGCGCCGCGCCGCGACCGGCTTCCGGCCTGCCTGGGCCGTCTACGGCGCGCTGGGGGCGCTGGTCGCCTACTCGCTGATCGTCTTCGCCCCGGCCCGCCTGGAGCCGCTGCGCGGGTACGGGCGCATCTCCCAGGCGAAAATCGACGAGGTCAACCGCCTGCGCCGCGAGCCGGACAGGCCGCTGGTCGTGATCATGTGGGGCGTGCATCACTGGCGCGACGTCGCCGCGCTGATGGCCGTCACCGATCCGTACCTGGACAGCGACATCGTGCTGGCCCGCGACCCGGATCAGAACAGCCTGCATACCCTGCTCGACCAGTGGCAGGATCGCGAAAAACTGTTCTTCGTGAACGGGGAATTTACTTACGAAGTGCCCGATCCCGGCGGCTGATCGAACAGGCGCGCCAGCCGTGCGCGCAGGGCTGCCGGGTCGTTCACGTCGATGGTGTCGAGGTGAGCCACGGCGGGTAGCGCGGCCCGCGTTTCGCTGGCGGGATCGGCCAGTTGGTCCGCCAGCCGGCCCGACCCGCCGAGCACCACGACCGGGCTGCCGCCCTGCAAATGAGCCGCCAGCTCGCGCTCCACGATCTCGCCGCCGTTGACGATCAGCGCCGCGCCGGGTTTGCCGCTGGCCCGCAGCAGCCCGACCAGCAGCGCCGATTCCACGCCGAATTGATCGCCCTCGACCAGCAGAAAATGTGTGTGGCCCGCGTCGAGCGGGGCGCGCTCCCCGGACGGAGCCGGGCCGCCGGGATAGCTCACCGCGCCCGCCGGGCACACGCCCAGCAGCGGGTACGTCCCGCCTACGGCGGCGCGCGCGTCGCCCATGGCCTGCATCGCGCCCGCCCGCGTGCCGCCGTCGATGACCAGCAGCCGGTCCCGCTGGGCGACCGGCGCCAGCCCGGCGATCAGCGCCCGGCGCACCGTGTCCACGTCTTCGGGCGACATGCCGCCCGCGCCGCCGTGCATGACGATCACGCCGCGAAAGGGCGGCAGGCGCAGCGCGTCCAGGGCCCGCGCCGGGTCGACGTTCGGCGGCACGCGAACGGCCTGGGCGATGGCCCCGGCGCGAAACGGGATGTGGAACGGCTGGCGCGTGGGTCGCATGGTACGTGTCCTTGCAGCGGATACGGTGCCTCTATTATGGGCCGGTTTGCCGGTTCGCGCACGCCCGCAATTGTGGGGGTGCGTCTCAGGGTTGTGCAAAAAACTAACCAGTTGGGGCGCAGAGTGACGCGAGTTTTTCGGAGTTTCTCTTGAATGCTTCTCTGTGATCTCCGTGTGCTCTGTGGTTCAACACTCGCCCCAGATTTGAACCACACCCCACGCGGGGCGCTGGCGGCTCACACCCCGATCAGCCCCCGGCGGATCGCCAGGACGACGGCCTCGGTGCGGCTCTGGGCGCCCAGCTTGCCCAGGATGGCGTTGAGGTGGAATTTGACCGTGTGCTCGCTGATCGCCAGCCGCTGGGCGATGGCCTTGTTGGGCAGTCCCTCGGCCAACAGGCGCAGCACGTCCAGCTCGCGCGCGGTCAACTCGGCGGGGGGTGAAGCCGGGCGCGCCAGCGGCAGCCCGCCCGCCAGCGCGGGATCGAGCACGGCCAGCCCGTGCGCTGCCGCCCCCAGCGCGGCGACGAGCGTCTCCGCCGGGACGCTGCGCGCCAGCACGGCGCGCGCCCCTGCCGTCCACGCTTCGGCGGCTCCGGTTTCGTCCGCGACCAGCGCCACCACCGGCGGGCCATCCTCGGCCCAGTCGAGCAGCGCCTCAGGGATGGGGCCGGAGTCCCAGCCCAGGTCCCACACGACCGCGTCCGGGCGGTAGACGTCCAGCCCGCCGGGGAGATCGTCGCCGGGCGCGGCCTGCCCGGTGATGGCGATCCCCGGTTGGTCGCCCAACAGCGCGGCCAGCCCGGCCCGCGCCAGCGGGTCGTCCGCCAGGATCAACACGCGCACATCGCTCATGATCGAGATGCTAACCCATCAACCCGCCGGGTGACAACGGGCGCGCCGGCCTGCTTGCGCGCGGATGGGCCAGCCGGGATCAGGTTTCGACGTGAAAGATCAGCTCGGAGTCGCCCAGCGTGATCCGGTCGCCGTTGTGCAGGCGCTGGGCCTTGACCTGCTCGCCGTTGATGCGGGTTCCCCGCGTGCTGCCCTGGTCCTGCAGGAAGAACGCGCCGTTGGCGAACCGGATCTGGAAGTGGCGGCGCGACACCTTCGGATCGTAGATCTGGACGTCGCACACGGTCGAGCGCCCGACGAGCGTGTCCAACTGCGAGACGACCGCCGTCTGTCCCTGGAACGCGCCGCGCGCGCCTTCGAGCCAGGTGTGGGGCATCCCCGCGGGCCGGTTGGCGACCGGGACCGGGCGCGGGGCGGGCGCCGGTTCGGACTTCTGGCCGGGCATCGTGCGCTCCAGCGAGGCCGGGCTGGGCACCGGCGCGGGATTGACGCCCGGCGCGGGCGTGGGCATCATGCGCGTCTGGGGCTGTGGCTGGGGCGCGGGCGGCGCGTAATTCGCCGGGGCGGGGTAGCCCGCCGGGCGCGGCAGGGGCTGGCGGCAGTTGAGGCACGCCGCGCTCTCCAGCGGATTCATGTATCCGCAGTGCGGGCATTGGACCAGGTTGCCATAGACGACCGGCTCGTCGTCGTAATAGTCGCCCCCACGGCCCGAACGCAGGTAGAAATACAACAACACGGCGCCGGCGAAGAATGCCGCCATGCCGCCCAGCGCCACGACGAGTAAGATCACGATTTCCACGAGTCGAATTTCCTCAGGAATGACGATATACCCTAGTATAAAGACCTGGCGCGGGCCTGGCAATGACGTTTTCCCGACTGTTGTTCGCCGGGCGGCGGTGGGAGTCCGTAGGATCGCCCTCTTGCGCCGGGGGCCGGGTGGTGTTAAAAGTGTCTCCAGATCATCAGGCTGTGGCGGAGGGCGGTATGGCGCGTTTGGGGTGGCTGTTTGGCGTGGCGATCATCGTGATCGCGCTGGCCGGGTGCGGCTCGGATGGCGACGCGACGCCATCCGGGGATTCGCCCGCGGGCGGTGGGGCCGGAGCCGTGACCGAACGGCTGCCCACCCCGCGCGAGCGCCCGCTGCCGTCCGGCGATCCGTTCGGCTTCGAGGCGCCGTTCTCGGCGGGCGAGTTCGTGCGCCGCAGCATGACCGGCCACGCCACCGCCGTGCAAACCGGCGGGCTGCAGGCGACCTATACCCAGGGCGACCGGCAGATCGTCCTGACCGCGTACCGCTACGACACGCCCGCCGAAGCGGCCAACCTGGTGGCGCACACGCTCGATTCCGCCGCGCTGCGGACCGTGCTGGGCACGCCCGAAGTCGGGGCGCGGACGGCGTTCGGCGCGGCACAGGACCGGCACGGGGGCTACCTGGCCGTGTGGAGCCGCGAAGAGTGGGCGTTCATGGCCCGCACCACTGGCGACCTGGAGGCGCTGAATGCCTTTCTCGACGCATTCCCCTACTGAGCCGCCGGCGCGGGCGACCGGCTGGCCGCGCCGCCTGCTGTGGGGCGCCGCCGCGATCGGGGCCGGGGGCGTGCTGAGCCTGCTGGGGCTGGCGATCATCATCGCGCGCTATGGGACCGCCGACCGCGCGCGGGCCGCGGACGTGATCATCGTGTTGGGCGGCGGCGAGGCGGGCACGACCCGCCGCACGCTGCACGCCGTGGCGCTGTATCACCAGGGCTATGCCCCGGCCATCCTGTGTTCGGGCGCGTACGCCGCCCACGAGCCGATCTCCGAGGGCGGGCGCTGCGCGCGGGTCGCACGGCGCGAGGGCGTGCCCGCCGGGGCCATCGTGGTCGAGGAGCGCAGCCGCAGCACCGAGGAGAACGCCATCGAATCCGCGGCCATCATGCGGGCGCGCGGCTGGACGAGCGCGGTGCTGGTCACCGACGATTTTCACCTGTGGCGAGCGACGTGGCTGTTCACCGAGTACGGCGTGCCGGTGTGGCCCAGCCCGGCCCAGCGCACGACCCCGCCGCTGGACGCCGGCGAAAAAACCTGGGGGCTGGCCCGCGAGGTGCTCGCCACGGGCTGGCAGACGGCCAAGACCCTGCTGGGGCTTCCCCAGACGAGCCTGGAGTTGCTCTGATTTCATGCGGAATTCACGCGCCGGGCCGGACAGGGCGGGCGCTCTCCTGTACACTAGGGAATGTAGCGGCGTAGGGCGGGGAGAACACAGGCGCAAAGGATTGTATGGCGAAAATCCTGTCCGTTGAGGACGACTCCGATCTGCAATACCTCTATTCCATGATGCTGGCGCGGCGCGGTCATACGCTGGACGCCGCCAAGAGCACCGCCGACGCGATCCTGATGCTGGCGCGCGGCGGGTACGACCTGATCATCCTCGATATGAATATGCCCGACGTACCCGGCACCCGCGTGATCGAGTTCGTTCGCCAGAACGCCCAGCTCCGGCACATGCCGATCCTGGTAATCTCGGCCAACGACTACTACCGGCGGCAGGCGATGACCCTCGGCGTGTCGGCCTACCTGCTCAAGCCGGTGACGCTGCGCGACCTGGAGGCGCTGGTGCACGACGCTTTGACCGGTGATCAGGCGTAGGGCGTCCGTCGTCCAACCGTCGCGTGTCCACTGCGCGAACGCCTACAATAGAATCACAGGGCATTGTGCCGCCGCCCCACTGCGTCGAGCCACGGCGGTGAATCCTGCGGCGCGCCGGTCCTGATCGCGGCGACGTTCAGCGGCCTGCTGACCGGACATGTATAATGACCAGCACATGACCGCTGCTACCTGATTCCAACGGCTGCCAGATTTTTTGTTGAGCGGAGAGAGAAGATTATGAACCGATACACCTTTCGCTGGATAGGCGGACTGGGTTTTGTGATGCTGGCTGCCGTGCTGGCCGCTGCCGCCCTCGGCGGGCCGGCGGTGGCCTGGGGCGCGCCCGGTGCCCAGAACGGCGACGCGCTGCCGCCCCAGGTGGTCGAAACGGCGCCCCTGCCCGGGCAGGAACTGCCCCTGGACGGCGCGGTGACGTTCTACTTCGACCAGCCGATGGACCCGGCGGCGGTCGAGGCGGCGTTCGGCGTCGAGCCGGACATGCCCGGCGACCTGGCGTGGCCGGATGTGTGGACGCTGGTTTTCACACCGTCCGAGTCCTACACCCGCGCCACCGAGTACACGTTCACCATCGACTTGGACGCGGCTTCGGCCCAGGGCGCGGCGATGGAGGAGGCGTTCGCGCTGAGCCTGCTAACGACCGGCTACCTGGACGTGTCCGAGGTGCTGCCCGCGCCGGACACCACCGCGGTCGACACCGACAGCGTGATCACGGTGATCTTCAATCGCCCGGTCGTGCCGCTGGTGACGGTCGAGGATATGGGCGACCTGCCGCAGCCGCTGGCCTTCGATCCGCCGGTCGAAGGGACGGGCGAATGGCTCAACACGTCGATCTACCTCTTCACCCCGGCGGACGAGCTGAAGGGCGGCACCGAGTACACGGTGACGATCCCCGCCGGGCTGGAAGACGTGACCGGCGGCATCCTGCAAACGGACTATAGCTGGAGCTTCACCACCATCCAGCCGGACGTGGTCGAGATCTCGCCGGGCATCGAACAGAACAACGTGCCGCTCGACACGACGATCCGGGTCACCTTCAGCCAGGCGATGGACCCCGACGCAGTGGCCGAAGGCTTCTCGCTGAGCTACGTGGGGCCGTTCCCCAGCGAAACCGAGCCGACCGGCGAGCCGGTGCCCGTGACGGGCGAGATGACGTGGAGCCGCAACGCCCGCGTCATGACGTTCACGCCGGACGAGAGGCTCGAGCTTGGCTCGGCCTACGAGCTGGTGATCGACGCGGAGAAAACGCTGAGCGCGACCGGCGCGCCGCTGCGCGAGCCGGCGGGCGGCGTGTTCTTCACCGTGCCCGCACCGTCCATCCTGCGCACCTCGCCCGCCGATGGCGAGCCGGACGCGTCGCCGTATGGCGGCTTCACGATCTACTTCGCCAGCCCGATGCGGATCAGCTCGCTCGAAGACAAGGTGATCATCGAGCCGGAGCCGTGGCGCGAGTTCGATACCTATTTCTACGACTACAGCAACAGCTACACCCTCTCGTTCGACACCGAGCCGAGCACCGAATACACGATCACGATCCTGCCCGGCATGGAAGACGTTTACGGCAACACCATCGACGAGGGGATGGTCGTCACCTACACGACCGCGCCCTATTCGCCCGAGGTCACCATTCAGGCGGCTGGCCGGGTGGGCGTCTACAGCAGCTACAACCCGACGACGCGCGTTTTCGTCACGCACCGCAACATCTCGCAGATGGACCTCGGCCTGTGGCGGATGTCGCTCAGCCAGCTCGCCGAGCTCACCGGGCCGGACAGCTACGACAAGTGGCAGGCCTACACGCCGGCCACGCGCGACCTGCTCCGCCGCTGGACGATCGGCGTCAGCAGCCAGCAGGATCAGCGCCGCTACGAACTGCTCTACATCTCCGAGCGCGGGACGAGCGGCATCTCCAACGTCCAATGTCTGGGCGCGCCCGAGTCGCGCGTCGGGATCGGGGACGTGGCGGTCGTGACGTTCGAGGATCCGCGCCCGCTGAACGTCCGGCTGGAGCCGAACCTGGGCGCGCAAGTCATCACCCAGGCCGATCCGGGGGCCACGTTCCAGATCATCGACGGCCCGTTCTGCGAGGGCGGGTACCTGTGGTGGAACATCCGTCTGGACGACGGCATCACCGGCTGGGCGGCGGAAGGCTCCAGCGAGGTCTACTTCTTCGAGCCGCTGGGCACTCAGCCCGCCGATCCCAACGCGCCGCAGCGCGGCGCCGGGGACCAGCCCGAAGCGCTCGACCCGGGCATCTACTACCTGCGGATCGAGTCGCCGGAGACGACCGCTTACGACGAAGAGCCGCGCCAGCACGTGATGATCGTGCAGTCGGCCAACATCGCGCTCAAGTTCAGCCAGCACACCGCGCTGGCCTGGGTGACCGATATGGACAGCGGCGCGCCGGTGAGCGGGGTGCCGGTGATCTTCTACAACCAGGACTTCAACCCGGTGGCCCGCGTCGAGACGGACGCCGACGGGCTGGCCGCCGCCGCGATCCCCGCGCTGCCGGACCTGTACACCACGATCTACGCCACGGTCGACAGCGGGCCCTATTTCGGCTTTTCGGTCAGCCAGTGGTCGGATGGCATGGACCCGTGGCAGTTCGAGGTCCCCGCCGACTACCAGCCGGAGAACCTCTCCGTCTACCTCTACACCGACCGCCCGATCTACCGGCCCGACCAGCCCGTGTACTTCAAGGGCATCATCCGCGACCGCGACGACGTGACCTACACCGTCCCGGCGGTGGGCGAGGTGCCGGTCAAGATCTACGACGACCGGGGCGAAGTGATCTACGACGAAGTGCTGCCCGTCTCGCCGCAGGGATCGTTCAGCGGCGAGCTGACGCTCGACCCCGAAGCGCCGCTCGGCTTCTACCGCATCGTGGCCGAGATCGCCAGCAACAACCGCGACTCGTTCAGCCTGGCCTTCAGCGTGGCCGAATACCGCGCGCCGGAGTTCCAGGTCGACGTCACGCCGGCGGTGGATGAGGTCGCTCAGGGCGACACGATCGAAGTGCTGGTCGAGTCGCGCTACTTCTTCGGCGGCGCGGTGTCCAACGCGACGGTGCGCTACAGCGTGCTCGCCCGCGACTACTTCTTCAACTACACTGGCGACGAGCCCGGCTACTGGTCGTTCGTGGACGAGAACTACGACTTTTACGCGCCCGAATACTACGGGCCGTATGGCGAGGTTGTGGACGAGGGCGAAGCCCGGACCGACGACCAGGGCCGCTTCCTGATCGAGCTGGAGGCTGACCTGGGCGAGAAGGTCCGCAGCCAGACCTACACCATCGAGGCGACGGTCACCGACGAGAGCGACCAGTTGGTCGCGGGCCGCGCCCAGGTGGTCGTGCACCAGGGGCTGGTGTACGTGGGCTTGCAGCCGGATGAATACGTGGGCCGCGCCGGTGACGAGAACCGGGTCAACGTGCTGGCCGTGGACTGGGACAGCCAGCCCGTGGCCGGGCAGGAGGTCGAATACCGGGTCGTCGAGCGCCGCTGGTTCAGCGTGCAGGAAGAGGACGACTTTGGCCGCACGACCTGGACCTGGGACGTGAAAGAAGAACTGGTGCCAGGGGCCAGCGGCACGGTGACCACCGGCGAGGACGGCGTCGCGCAGATCGCGTTCACGCCGCCGGCGGGAGGCGTCTACAAAGCGTATGCCGCCACCACCGACGAGCGCGGCAACACGGTCATGTCGAGCGCGTTCATGTGGGTCAGCGGCGAGGACTTCGTGAACTGGCGGCAGGAGAACTCGAACCGCATCCAACTGATCACCGACAAGACCGATTACAGCGTGGGCGACACCGCCGAGATCCTGATCCCCAGCCCGTGGCAGGGCACCGCCTACGCCATGATCACGGTCGAGCGCGGCGATATCCTGTCGCAGGAAGTCATCCGCCTGGACACCAACAGCACCGTCTACCGGCTGCCGATCGAGCCGGGGCACGCGCCCAACATCTTCGTGAGCGTGCTGCTGTCCAAGGGCGTGGACGAGAACAACCCGAACGCCGCCTTCCGGATGGGCGTCGCCCAGTTGAACGTGGACACCAGCCGGCTCGTGCTCAATCTGGACGTGGCTTCGAGCGTGGACGTGGACGCGGGCGAGTTCGCCGGGCCGGGCGACACGGTCGAATATACCCTGACCGCCACCGACTGGCAGGGCACCCCGGTGCCCAACGCCGAGATCGGCGTCGGCGTGACCGACCTGGCCGTGCTGACCATCGCCGATCCCAACAGCCCGGAGCTGATGCCGTTCTTCTACTCGCAGCGCGGGATCAGCGTGCGCACGTCCAATCCGCTGACGATCAGCGTCGACCAGGCCACGCAGGTGATCATCGACACGATCAAGGGCGGCGGCGGTGGCTATGGCGAGGGCGGCATCTTCGAGGTGCGCCAGGAGTTCGTCGATACGCCGCTGTGGGCGCCGTCGCTGGTCACCGACGAGAACGGGCAGGCGACGGTCGACGTCACGCTGCCGGACAACCTGACCACGTGGCGGCTGGACGCGCGCGCCGTCACCACCGGCGCCGAGGGGCCGATGCTGGTCGGGCAGACGACGTTCGACCTGCTGAGCACCAAGCCGGTGCTGATCCGGCCCGCGACGCCGCGCTTCTTCGTGGCGGGCGACAAGGCCACGCTGGGCGCGGTCGTCAACAACAACACCAGCGAGGACCTGCTGACCGAGGTCGCGCTGCAAGGGACCGGCTTCACGCTGGCCGAGGGCGCCGAACTCAGCCAGATGGTCAACATTCCGGCCAAGGGCCGCGTCCGCGTCAACTGGACGGTGGACGTGCTCGACGTGCCGTTCGTGGACGTGACGTTCTTTGCCAACGCGGGCGACGGGCAGTACACCGACGCCAGCAAGCCGCCGCTCGGCCTGGGCGACGAGCGCACCCTGCCGGTCTACAAGTACGAAGTGCCGGAGACGGTCGGCACCGCCGGGACGCTCTACGGGCCGGAGGCGGGCAGCCGCACCGAGGCGATCGTGTTGCCGCGCCGCTTCGACGTGACGCAGGGCGAGCTGACGGTCCGCGTCGACCGGTCGCTGGCCGCGGCCACCGTGGATGGCCTGACGTGGCTGCGCAACTTCCCGCACTACTGCATCGAGCAGATCATCAGCCGCTTCCTGCCCAACGCGGTCACGGTGCGCGCGCTGCGCGATCTGGGCGTCGAGGACCCGATGCTGGAGGCTCACCTCCAGGATCAGGTGGGCTACGCCTTGCAGCGGCTCTACGCCCAGCAGAAGATCGATGGCGGGTGGGGCTGGTTCCCGCAGGATGAGTCCAACCCGATCGTCACGGCCTACGCGCTGATCGGGCTGGTCGAGGCACAGCGGGCCGGCTTCACCATCGAGCGGAACGTGCTCGACAAGGCGACCATGTTCGTCCAGAATTCGCTCGCCACCATCCGCGCCCAGGACAGCCCGTGGCAGATCAACCGCCAGGCGTTCCTGCTCTACGCGCTGGCGCGGGCCGAGCGCGGCGACTTCCAGCGGGCGGTGCGGCTGTTCGACGAGCGCGAGAGCATGAGCGTCTACGCCAAAGCCTACCTCGCCATGACGTTCCACATGCTGGCGCCGGACGACTCGCGCGCCGAGGAACTGCTCAACGACATGAACAACGCGCTGGTCGTCAGCGCGTCGGGCGCCCACTGGGAAGAGACGTACCAGGACTGGTGGAACTGGAACACCAACACGCGCACCAACGCGCTGGGCCTGATGGCGATGATCCAGATCGATCCGCAGAACGAGATGATTCCCAACATCGTGCGCTGGCTGATGGTGGCGCGCCAGGCCGACGCCTGGGAAACCACTCAGGAAACAGCCTGGGCGGTTATGGCGCTGACCGAGTGGATGGTCGTCACCAACGAGCTGTATCCCGACTACACCTTCGACATCAGCCTCAACGGCGAGCGGCAGGCGCTGGACGACAACACCGCCACGCCTGACAACGTGAAAGCCACCGAGACGCTGATCGTCGAGGTGGGCGAGCTGCTGGCCGGCGAGGCCAACCGGCTCGTCTTCAGCCGCAGCGCGGGCGACGGCAACATGTACTACACCGCCCACCTGCGCGCCTTCCTGCCGGTGCCAGAGGTCGAGGCGCTCAACCGGGGGATCATCGTCAGCCGCCAGTACTCGCTGCTGGACGATCCCGACGGGACGCCGGTCACCAGCGCCGAAGTCGGCCAGCCGGTGCAGGTGTCGCTGACCATCATCGCGCCCAGCAACCTGCACTACGTCGTGATCGAAGACCCGATCCCGGCGGGCGCCGAGGCCGTCAACCCGAACCTGACGACGACCAGCCAGGTCGGCACGCAGCCGCGGCTCAACCGCGAGCGCCCGCTGAGCCAGGGTTGGGGCTGGTGGTGGTTCTCGAACATCGAGATGCGCGACGAGAAAGTCGTGCTCTACGCGACGTACCTGCCGCGCGGCACGTACCAGTTCAACTACGTGATCTATCCCGGCCTGGCGGGCGAGTACAACGTGATCCCGACCACCGGCCAGGAGTTCTACTTCCCGGAGGTCTACGGGCGCAGCGACGGGATGCTGTTCACCATCACCGGGGGGACGGAGTCCGGCGCGATGATCCCGGCGGAGGAACCAACAGGGGAACCGACCGACTAACGCCGATCGCGTGAATCAAGACAACGGCCTCTCCGCGTGGAGAGGCCGTTTTGCTGCCGGGTGATCGGGCGTCAGTTCTCGGCCATGTAGTTGAGCACCAGCGCGGCGATCACGCCGGGCACGTAGCCCATGATCGTGAGCGCGGTGACGATGATCACGGTCCCGCAGCCGCGATCGAGCACGGCCAGCGGCGGCAGAATCAGGCAGACAATCGCGCGCATACAACCCATTTCACATCCCTCCTCGCGTGGTTGGTCCTGATCATCTGTACGCAGCCGGGCGGGGAAAGTCGCGCACTAGCCGCGCCGGGCCAGCCGCCGCATCGCGCCCAGGACGCGCGGCATCAGCCGCTCGTAGGCCCAATACAGCGCGGGCGAGGGGGTGTAGTCCCACGCGCCGATGTGCCGGACCACCGTCCCGCCGAACCCGTCCTTGAAGCGGTAGACGCCCCACATCGGGTCGTCCTCGGTGAAGGTGTCCGGCGCGCCCCAGAAGTCGTAGACCGGGTAGCCGCGCGCCTTCGCCCAGCGCATCGCCTCCCACTGGAGCAGGTAGGTGGGCATCCGCTGGCGCTCGTCGTTGCTGCTCATGCCGTAGAAGTACCAGGCTTTGGGGCCGAAGTGGAACAGCACCAGCCCGGCCAGAGGCTGGCCCTCCCACTCGGCGAGGAAGGCCGTCGCCAGCCCGGCCTCGATGAAGCGCGTCCACGCCTCGCGGTAGTAGGCGGCGGGCCGCACCAGGAACCCCTGGCGCTCGCCGGTGACCGTGTACAGCCCGTAGAGTGCGCGCAGGTCGTCTTCGCTCGCCGCGACGCGCACCGTCACGCCTTTCTTCGGCCCCATCCGGACCTTGCGGCGGGTGCCCTGGCTCATGCCCGCCAGGATCGCCTCTTCGGGCTGCGTCAGGTCGAGCGTGATCGTGTTGCGGAACTGCACCTGCGACGCGCTGAACCGCCACCCCCGCGCCCGCAGCAGGTCCAGCACGGCTCCCCCGGCGGGATCGTCCTGCGGGGCGCGGTCGGGATCGCCGCCGCCGGGAATCCCGGTGCCCGCCACGATGTCCGGGTCGATCTTCAGCCAGACGGCGCGCCGCCGCCGGGCCATGTCCTCGAGCGCGTCCAGGGCGGCGCGGAGGGCGTCCAGGTTGGTGTGATCCAGCGCGGGGCCTTTGGGGACGTACATCACGCGCAGCGGCCCGGCGCGCCGCGTGAGAACCGACGCCGCCGCCACGACCGCGCCGCCGCCATCGCGCCACGCCAGCCGGTCGGGCGTCCAGCCGGTTTCGCGCTGCTTGAACGCGCCCCATTCCCACGTTTGCAGGATGTGCGGGCCCGGCAGCGCGCGCAGCGTCTCGTTCCAGGCGGCGCGCTCGGTGATGGCGCCCGCGCTAAGCGGGGACAGGGGCATCACTCGCGCTCCAATCTACCGGCTGCCAGCCGGTACGCGGCGTACACCAGCCGGTTATACACGCGATCCCACGCGCCCGCGCTGCGGATCACGTCGCCGCCCCAGCCGCGCTTGAAGCGATACACGCCCCACAGCCCGTCGCTTCGCTCGGTGAAGTGCGCTTCGAGCGTCTCCGGGTCGGCATCCGGCACGCCGTACATGTCGTAGGTCCCCGCGCCCTGGGCCCGCGCCCACTGGATGCCCGCCCACTGCACGCCGTAGGACGCCATGCGCTGCCGCTCGCGGTCCGACGACGCGCCGTAGAAATACCACGCCCCCGCGCCCAGCGCGAAGACCATCACGCCCGCCAGGTCCTGCCCGCCATAGCTCCCCAGGATCAGCGCGGCGCGGCCCTGGGGAGCGAAGAGATCGTACGCCCGCTCGTAATATTCGGGCGCGTGGACGCCGAACTCGGCGCGGCTGCCGGTTTCGGCCAGCAGCGCGTTGAAGCGGTCCACGTCGGCGCGCGTCCCGTGGCGGATGGCGACCTCGTGTTTGGCGCTCTTGCGGATGTTGCGGCGCGTGCCCTGGTTCATGCGGGCCAGGACGTCGTCCTCGCTCCCGGTGATGTCGAGCACGATGGTGCGCGGCGGCTGGACCGTCTGCGGGCTGGGGCGGTAGCCGAACCGGGCGAAGTCCACGTCATCCAGCCCGAAGCCCGGCTCGATCTTCAGGAAGGCCGCGCCCGCCCGCCGCGCCGTGTGGTCGATGGCGGCCTGAAGCTGCGCCACCTGGGCGGGATCGTCCCAGTCCACCAGCGGGCCGTAGGGCGCGTAAGCGAGCCAGCCCAGCCGCAGCGGCAGGCGCCGCAGCAGTAACTGGACGCCGGCGGTGATGCGCCCCTCGCCGTCGCGGACGGCGACCGGCAGCGGCTTCCAGCCGAAGGCGGCCTTGAGCTGGCCCCAGGCGTGTGTTTGCAGCAGGTGGGCGCGCGGGTGATGCGCCACGAAGTCGTCCCACACGCCGGGCGTGATGTCGTCTGTCGTCATCGGTACCGGTTTTCCTCGCGTGCGAAGTCCGGCCCGATTATAACGTGTCCTCCGGGCGCGCCCACCGCGCCAGATCGAACACCAGCTCGCTCAGGGTGGGGTGCCCGGCGAAGACCGGCTTCAGATCGTCCAGCGTGAGGCTCCGGGGCAGCAGCGCGGCCACGGCGGCGATCACGTCCGCGGCGTGCGACCCAACCGCCGCCGCCCCGCGCACGTTGCCCGTCGCCGGGTCGATCACCAGCTTGACGAACCCGCCGGTTTCGCCGGTCAGGTGCGCTTTGAGGTTGGCCGCATAATCGCGCCGCACGGCGATCACGGTCTGCCCGGCTGCTGCCGCCGCTTTTTCGGTCAGCCCCACCTGCGCGATCTGCGGCTCGGTGTAGATGGCTTCGACGACCGCCTCGGCGCGGTACGGTGCGACCGGCGCTCCCAGGGCGTGCCGGGCCGCGATCAGGCCCTGGGCCATGCCCTTGTTGGCCGTCATGGGCGGACCGGTCACGTCGCCCACCGCGTAGATGCCGGGAACCGCTGTTTGCCCGAACCCGTCGACCGCGATCCCCGCCGGTCCGACCGCCAATCCGGCGGCTTCCAGGTTCAGCCCGGCGGTGTGCGGAATGCGCCCCAGCGCGATGAACGCGCCTTCGGCCCGCAGCGTCCGCCCGTCGCGCAGCGTCACCGTCACGCCGCTCTCGTCCGCGATGGCCGACTCCACCGGGCTGTCCGTCAGAATGGTCACGCCGCGCCCGGCCAGGGTCGACGCCAGGTGCCCGGAGATGTCGGAATCGGACACCGGCAGGATCTCCGGCAGGTCGGTCACCCACGTGACCGGCGCGCCGAGCTGGCTGAACAGATACGCGTATTCCGCCCCTGTGACTCCCGCCCCCATCACGATCATCGAGCCGGGGAGAGCCGCCTGGTGGCTCATCAGGCGCGGGGCGAGAATGCGCTTGCCGTCCGGCTTGACCTGGGGCAGCAGGCGCGGGCCGGACCCCGTCGCCAGGATGACTGCATCGGCCTCCAGCACGCTTTCGCCCTCGCCGTCCTTCACCCGGACGTGGCGCGCATCGACCAGCGAGGCCGCGCCATGCTGAACGCGCACGCCCAGCCCATCGAGCTCGGACTGGTGGCGGTCGCGCGTGATCGCGCTCAACGCGGCGATGCGCGCCGTGAGCGCGCCGAAATCGATCCGTTCGACGGCGGGGTGCAGCCCCAGCAGCGGATCGTGCCCGTAGCTGCCCAGCCGTTCCGCCGCCGCCAGCCAGACCTTGCTCGGCAGCAGGCTGTGCCACACGGCGCGCCCGCCGAGGTGCTCGCTCTCAATGATCGTGACCAGGGCGCCCAGGCGTCCCGCTTCCGCCGCTGCGGCGATGCCCGCCGGCCCGCCGCCAATAATGACCAGTTTACGCATGAGATGCTCTCCTAAAAGCAGAGGATGTCTTGTTTCTTCTGATGCGCCGCCCGGCAAAAGGTCGCTATAATAGCGGCCCGTTTGGACCGTATCCGAAAGGCGACTCGTGAAACACATCCCGCTCCCCCTGGCTCTGATCCTGCTGTTGGTCGTGGCGGCATGCGGATCGGGCGACAGCCAGCCCGAGCCCGCCCCACCCATCGACGACACGCCCCGCGCCGCCGCGTGCGACCCCGCGCCCGCCGCCGAGATCGTCACCGGCTGGCGTTTCCAGACTGATCCGGACGACGCCGGGCTGGACCAGGGCTGGCACCTGCCGGCCTTCGACGACTCCGGCTGGCGCGCGCTGGAGCCGGGCGCGGCCTGGGAGAACAGCGATTACGCGGACCTGGCCGGGTACGACGGCGCGGGCTGGTACCGGGCCGCGATCACCCTGCCGGACTGGGACGCGGCCTACCTGGTGCTGAGCGGGATCGACGATGTGGGGGCGGCCTGGGCGAACGGCGAGCCGCTCGGCGAGTGGGAGTTGCCCGACTCGCGGACGGCGTACGCTGACCTGCGCGCGCTCGCATCGCCCGGCGAGACGGTGACGCTGGCGATCCGCGTGCTCGATCGCGGCGTGTACGGCGGGCTGGTGGACCCCGTGCGGCTGGCGCGGACGCCGCTGGATGGCATGACGCCCGCGCAGCGCGTCGCGTGGTGGGCGGACCAGCACCCGGATTGGCCGGTGCCCGGCTGGACGGCGGACCGCCCGCTGGCCTGGACGCTGACCGGCGGGCTGGATCGCGCTGACGAGGCGCTGGTGTCGATGGATGGCGCGGTCGCGCCCTGGGCCGGCGCGCCCACCGTCGAGGCGTGGCTGGTCGACCCGGCGACGGGCGAGGTGTTCAGCGGCGGGGGATCGGCGGCTTTCTCACTGGTCAACGGCGACCTGCCGCTGCCGGTGTGGGAATGGGACGGCGGCGGCTTCACCGTGCGCGGGACGCTGTTCTTCGACGCGGCGGACGAGGCGGTGCGCTGGCGGCTGGAGGCGGTGCCCGGCGAGGATGCGCGCGACCTGACGCTGGTGATCGCGGCGCGGCCCTTCGCCGCCAACAAGTCGGCCAACGCGGTCTATTCGGCCAGCCTGCTCGACCCGGCGCGGCTGTGGCTGGACGGCGCGCCGTTCATGGTCGCCGCGCAGACGCCCGGCTCCGCCGGGACCGGCCCGCTCGCGGACATGATGGCGGCGGCCCTGGCCGGGACCGCGCCCGAGGCGAACGCGCTCGACTGCGCGCCGGATGGCGACGGCGCGGCGGCGCTGGTCTACGATCTGCACGGCGGCGAGGGGGCAACGCTGCATTTCGCCTTCCCCGGCTCGCCGGGCGCGGACTTCCCGCCCGCAAACGTGGATGTGCAAGCCCGGCTCGACGCGGCGATCGATCTGTGGGAAGCGCAGACCGGGCGCGTCCGGTTCGAGCTGCCCGACGACCGGATCATGGCCTCGGTCCCGGCCTCGATCGGCTACCTGCTGCTGGCGAACGACCCGGATGGCCCGCATCCCGGCTCGCTGGCACACGACGCGGTGTGGGTGCGCGACGCCGCCTATACCGGGCTGGCGCTGCTCCAGGCCGGGCACGCCGACACCGTGCGCGGCTACATTCCGGCCATCTTTGACGCCCAGGAGCCGGATGGCCGCGTCCCGCCGATTCAGGGCGAGTCGATTCCCTGGGACGATGACGAGTGGGATTCGCAGGGGCAGGCGATTTTCCTGACGGCGGCGTATTACCGCTACACCGGCGACCGCGACCTGCTGCAGGCATACTACCCGCACATCCGGCGGGCGGCGGCGTTCCTGGTCGAGCTGCGCGCCCAGACCGCCGGCGCGGACCCGGCGATCCGCGGGCTGCTGCCGCCCAGCCTCAGCGCCGAGGACCTCGGCCCGCGCGGCCAGCATTACTACTGGGACGATTTCTGGGCGGTGGCCGGGCTGGAAGAGGCCGCCTTCGCCGCGCGGACGCTGGGCGAGGACGCCGACGCCGGGTGGATGATCGCCGAGGCGGACGCCCTGCGCGCCGCGATCCTCGACTCGGTCGCCATCGTGATGGGCGAGGACGCGCCGTACATCCCCGCCGCCGTCGAGGAGACGCAGAGCGCGGCTATGGCGCGCGGCACGGTCCCGGCGTTGTGGCCCTACCGCGTCTTCGCGCCGGACATGCCGCTGCTGGCCCGCTCCTTCGACCACTATCACGCGCAGTGGATCGCGCCCTTCGACGGCGCGTACCAGCACCGCCAGGGGCAGTACTGGCCGTATGGCGGCATCGAGCTGGCGCACGCCTACCTGCGCCTGGGGCGCGGCGACGTGCTGCACCAGATTCTCGCCTGGACGCTCTCCAACCAGACGCTGCCGGGCACCTTCGCCTGGGCCGAGCAGGTCAGCCCGGCGAACGGCGGGTTCACCGGCGGCGACATGCCGCACGCCTGGGCGTCGGGCAGCTACTTCACCCTGATCCGCGAGATGCTCCTCTCCGAGGACGGCGCGGCGTTGGAGCTGTTCCGGCAGGCGCCGGTCTGGTGGTTCGAGGGCGAGCGCGTCGTCGCCGTGACGGGCGCGCCGACGCACTTCGGACCGCTGAGCCTGCGGGCGGCGGGCGATCTGCAAAACCAGGACGGCGCGTGGCGCGGGGCGCTGACCCTGACGCTCGAAGGCGCCGCGCCGCCGGATGGCTTTCGCTGGGCGCTGCCGTACCTCCCGGCGGCGGTCGATGGGCCGGACGGGACGGCGGTCGAGGACGGCGTGCTGTTCGTCCCCGCGGCGGGGACGGTGACGCTCACGTTTTGATCGCGGCGGGCAGCCGGGGGAAGACGGGGAGGGGCAGTCGCACCCCTCCCCGAAGATCGATCTACAGGTCGTAGATCGGCGTGTACTTGTCTTTGAGGTAGCGCATAAACGAGCGGACCTGGATCGGCTCGCCGGTGACGCGCTCGGTCAGCTCGGTCGGCCAGTACTTCCGCCCGTGCACGTGGATGTTCGCCCGCAGCCAGTCGAGCAGGGTGGCGAAGTTACCGCTGGCGATGTCGTCCGGGATGGACGGCACGTCCGCCAGCGCCTTGTCCCAGTACTGCACCGAGAGGAAGTTGCCGAGCGAGTAGGTCGGGAAGTAGCCCACCAGCCCCGACGACCAGTGCACGTCTTGCAGCACGCCGTGCTTGCCGTTGTCGGGCGGGGTGATGCCCAGGTACGACTCCATCTTGGCGTTCCAGTAGTCCGGCGCGTCTTTGACGGCGAGCTTGCCTTCGAGCAGGTCGTTTTCCATCTCGAAGCGCAGCATGATGTGCAGGTTGTAGGTCACTTCGTCGGCTTCCACGCGGATCAGCGAGCGCGACACGGCGTTGATCGCCTTGTAGAAGGCGTCCAGGTTCACCGCGCCGAGCTGCTCGGGGAAGAGTTTTTGCAGGTCCGGGTAGAAGTACTGCCAGAAGCCCCGGCTGCGCCCCACCAGATTCTCCCACATGCGCGACTGGCTCTCGTGCACGCCCAGCGACGTGCCGCCCGCCAGCATGGTGCCCTCCAGGCGCGGGTCACTGCCCTGCTCGTACATGGCGTGGCCCGCCTCGTGGATCGAGCCGAACAGCGCGGCGGGCATCCAGTCTTCCTGATAGCGGGTGGTGATGCGCACGTCGTTGATCGAGAACTCGGTGGTGAAGGGGTGCACGGCCTTGTCCTGGCGCCCGCGCGTCATGTCGTAGCCCAGTTGCTCGATCACCTTCAGGCCAAACTCGGCCTGCTTGTCGACGTCGTAGTTGAGCTTGACCGGCGTGTCGTCGACGGCGTCCAGCCGCTCGAAGATCGCCGCCACGAAGGGCACCAGCTCCTCGCGCAGCTCGGCGAACAGCGCCTCGACCTGGGCGGTTTTCATCCCCGGCTCGTACTGGTCGAGCAGGGCGTCGTACATGCGGTCTTCGTAGCCCAGGGCGACGGCCTGCTGGCGCATCAGGTCGTAGATCTTGTCGAGCATGGGCGCGAAGCTGGCGAAGTCGTTCTCCTGGCGGGCTTTGGCCCAAACCTCGTGGGCCAGCGTCGTCGTCCGCGCGATCTCCTCGACCAGCTTCGTCGGGACGCGCGTCGCCAGGTCGTAATCGTGCTGCACGACGCGCACCAGCGCCGCCTCGTCGCTGTCGTAACCGGCGCCGTCCACCTCGGCGGCGGCCTGCTCCAACAGCGCCCCGGTCGTCTCGGCCACGAACATCTCGTGCGCCAACCGGCTGAGCGTGGCGAGCTGTTCGGCGCGCGCCTCGGCGCCGCCCGGTGGCATGTACGTCTGCTGGTCCCAGCCCAGGACCCCGGCGGCATGCTGCAGGTGAATCACGTCGGCCAGGTGCGTTTTAAGCTCTTGAAGTTTGCTCATCTCGTATGTTATCTACCTTTCTCTGGTAAGCTCTGGAAGGTGATACGTGGTCGCTGCCCGGAGTTGCCCCTCAGCGCCCGGCGTAATAGCTCGCCAGCGCATCGCCGATCAGCCCCAGGCAGGGCGTCAGGTCGAGGGCGGACCATCCCAGCGTCCACAGGTGGAAGCCCTTGATGTACGTGTCCGGCTTCAGGCGGTCGGTGTACTGGAGGATGTCGCGCACGATGTCCTCGCACGAGAACTGCACGTAGCCGTTGCCCGGCCCCGCCTCGGTCAGGTAGACCGGAATCTCGACGGCGGCGGGAAGCTGGCGCACGATCTCGGCCAGGAATCGCCGGTGACGGTAGCCCAGCCAGTCGTTCGAGTCGGACACCAGTTCGCCCGGATCGCCGCTGTACGAGTGCAGCGCGATCCCGTGATAGCGCCCCGACCGGCAGGGGTTGTTGAGCGCGTATTCGAAGACGGGCATCAACTGCGCGAACTCGTGAATTTCGGGCGTGCCGCCGGCGAACGAGAACAGCAGCAGGCAGCGGCCCTGCTCGTTGGCGATGCGCATCGCCTCGATCGAGAACTGCGCCAGCCAGTCCATCGGGATCGACCGGCCATGGTTGCCCTCGATGGCCGCGAAGCACTCGTTCATGATCTCGTAGTAATCGGCGTCGACCTCGTCCCAGAACGAGCTCAGCCCGTGCATCCAGACCTGCGCCTCCGAGATGGGCGACTTGCTGTGATCGGGGCAGTCGATCTCGCCCCACGGCGTCAGCAGCGACCGGTACACGATCACCGTCTCTGGCGAGATTTCGGCCACCTCGTTGAGCAGGTCTTCGGTGCCGGTGGTGCCCTTCAGCGTGCCGAGCGTCACGCCGGACTTGCGCAGCTTCTGGATCAAATCCAGCACGCCGCCCGGATCGGCTCCGAGCGTCAGGTGCAGGCCGGCCAGCGTGCCGGGCAGCCCCGGCCCTTCCGGCGGCTCGACTTCTTCCGGCAGCCGGTACTGGATCGTCAGGTTGTCGATGGCGTAGGCGGGCAGCAGGGGGACCTCGCCCGGCTCGTTGACCATCGCGATCCCGGTGCTGACGCGCAGCCGCAGCCGGATCACCTGGCCGCGAAACCGCGCCAGATCGACCGTGTGCAGCGCCCACTCGTCCGCCGCGACGCCGATCTGCTGGTCGACCAGCACCCACGACTGCCCGCCGTCCAGGCTGACGTCGACCGTGATCAGGTCGCTGGTGGGCAGCATCCCCAACTGGCGGAACATCAACTGCGCGCCCAGGGTGCCGTTCAGGTCGATCAGGCCGCGATATTCGAGGATGCTCTCCTTCTGGCGCCAGGACGCGTCCAGCCGCCACGCGCCGCCCTCGTAGGCCGTCTGGGTGTCGAACGCCCACGCGCCGTGGGGCAGCCACGTGTCGGTGCTCTCGAACGTGTCGCTGAACGGCAGGCTGACGACGCGCACGGTCGAATCCGGCCCCGGCGTGGGCTGCGCGGAAGGTGGGCCGTCCTGGGCCGCCGTGGAGATCGGGGCGGCGAGCAGGATCAGCGCGATCAGGACGCTGGCGATTGGTTGGAGTGGGTTCGTATCACGCATGGTCGGGATTGTAGCACAACGGCGCCTGTTGAGAAACCGCCCAGGAACCGTTATCATGTCCTGCTGTTCGCGCTGCCACCATCCGGAGTACGCATGAAACGACACCTGCACCATCCCCTGCTGCCGCTGGCGGTCCTGCTGATCGTCTCGGCGATCACCATGATCCGGCTGGATCGCCCGCTGATCCGGGGCGACGGGACCGCGTACCTGGCCTGGGTCGATACGCTGGTGCGCGATCGCGACGTCGATCTCGCCAACCAGTTCGAGCGGTTTCGCCCGGTGAACACATACCAGATCGCCTGGGACGACGAGCGGCAGCGGTACGTCAACATCTTTCCCTTCGGCGTGGCGTTCTTGCAGGCGCCGTTTTACGCGGTGGGGGATGTGCTGGCCGGGGCAGGCTGGCCGGACGCCAACCCCGATTATTTCCTCCAGATGCAGGGCGTCCGGCAGGCGTACAGCCTGGCGCTGATGGCCGGCGCCAACCTGATGGCGCTGGCGGCGATTGGCCTGGGCTGGTGGATGGCGCGCTGGCTGGCGGGCGATTGGAGCGCCGCGCTGGTCGCCTGGGGGATCTTCGTGGGCACGCCGCTGCTGTATTACAGCACCGTCTCGCCGCTCAATTCGCACAACCCCGGGGCGTTTCTGATGACCTGTATCGTCGCGCTGCTGGTCGTGCTGACGGGCGCTTTCCGGCAGGCGGACGAGCCGCCGCCCACCGGCGCGGGGGCGGTTGGCCTGTGGATCGCGCTGGGCGCTGCCGCCGGGTTGATGGTGCTGGTGCGCTGGCAGTTGCTGTTGGTGGCCGCGTGCGCGTGGGGCCTGCTGGCCTGGGAGCGCCGCTGGCGCGGGCTGGCGATCGCCACGCTGGCCGCCGCGATCGTCCTGCTGCCGCTGCCGCTGATCTGGAACGAGATGTTCGGCAAGCCGTTCGTCGTGCCCTACGACGAAACCACCGGCGACTCGTTTCTCCGGCTGCCCGTCAACGCCCACCGCGTGCTATTCCGCACCGTGCACTATTCGCCGGTGCTGGCGCTGAGCCTGCTCGGCATTCCGTTTTTGTGGCGGCGCGACCGCCGCTGGGCGCTGCTGGCCGTCGCCGCGATCGGCGCGCAGGTGCTGGTCAACGGCTCGACGCGCGACTGGTACGGCGGCGATTCGTTCGGCGCGCGGCGCATGGCGGAGCTGTACCCGTTCTACGTGATCCTGGCGGCGGCGCTGTTGGGACGCCTGCCGCGCGGGCGCGCGCTCCGCGAGCGGCGGGCGATCTGGCCGGTGATCGGGCGCGTGGCGCTGGCCGGGCTGATCGTCTATTCGATCGTGTTCCTGTTCGTCTTCTTCGTGTTCAGTTGGACGAATCCGCGGGGCGTTTTTGCGGACTCGCCACAGAGCATGTGGTCGTACTACCTCGACCATCCCTACCGGCGCGCCGTGATCGACTCGCTCCTGCAGACGCACCTGGGGCCGCCCGCGTGGTCCGAGCCGGGGCCATAGGCGGGGGCGGGGCAACAAAAAACCGGGCGCAGAGCGTGTCTGCACCCGGTCGCGGTTCTCAGGCTTACATCATGCCCATGCCGCCGCCCATGCCGCCACCGGGGGGCATCGGCGGTTCCGGCTCGGGGATGTCGGTGATGAGGGCTTCGGTGGTGAGGATCATGCCGGCGATGGAGGCGGCGTTTTCCAGCGCGCCTTTGGTCACCTT
>ENA-OSEO01002144-OSEO01002144.1-sediment-metagenome-genome-assembly--contig:-NODE-2144-length-29752-cov-5.777287_pt1 | contig 29752 bp, 27 predicted proteins | sample MGYA00237883_ERZ534232 | MGnify/ENA metagenome assembly ERZ534232 | reverse complement strand
CGCAAAGGTTGCATCCTTTAGAGAGGACTCTTTGCGTGTCTTTGAGTCCTTCGCGTCTTTGTGGTGAACGATTACGCTTTTTTCCGGTTTTCGCGTTCCTGCCCCGCTCACCGTACTTTCCCGTTCCAGGCGCGCTGTTCGCGGGAGCTCCTTTGCCACGATCATTTCAATCTCAGCAAGCCTCTGGGCCTGGTCGGCAAATGCTCGCTCGAAAGCAAGCTGAAATTCCAAAAGAGTCCTTACCGAATCAATCAAATCCAAAAAGCTCCCCAAACCGGTTTCAAACGTCTGCAGCGAAACTTCCAGTGATTGGACGGCCTTGGGAACGAGCGTGTCCCGATACAGATTAATTTTCCTTTCGGCATCTTGATATTTGTAGACAGCCAGTTTCAAATCAGCGGCCAGTCGATTTTCCTGGTCGCTGCGCTCCTCCCTGAAAGCCTCATAGCGAGCCAATGCCTCCCGTTCGCCGGCGCGGTACTTCCCCCACCAGATGGGCAGATTGATGGAGAGCGAGGCAACTATGGGATCTTTGCCACTATCCGGAGTTGCTGCCGGATTCAACGCCTGACCGGTGTCAATGGCCTCCATACCCAGCGTTATGTCCGGGAAAAAACTCTTTCTGGCCAGTGCGATATTCATCTTTTCTCTCTCGGCCAAGAAGTCCACGGCTTTGAGGTTCGGATTGTTCTCTTTGAGCCAGGCAAGCAATTGCTCCTGATCAACGCTGACCACGTCTTCCTCTACACTACTCGGCCACGGCAGGATTGCATCAGCGGGTCTATTGAGGGCTGCGTTCAATCTTGCCACGATGGGCTCACGCAGATCCTTCAGGGTGCTGACTCGGTCTTCGATCTTGCCGAGCTCCACCTGTGCCCTGACCACGTTCGAATAGGGTGTGAAGCCGGCAGCATATTGCGTTCGCGCAACACTCTCCAACTGTTGCATCAGTCCTAGATTTTCCTCGGTCACCACAATAGCCCGGGCCAAATAATAATATTCGTAATAGGCTTCCTTGACCTGGTAGAATAATTTCAGCTTGACAGCTTCATAGCGTTCTTTCTCCGCTCGAGCTGCCTCAGCGGCAGCGCCGCCCTGCAATTCGAGCTTTCCGAACCATGGAAAAGTCTGCAGCAGACCGAACCGGTTATTCTGGGGGCCGACCCTGGTTTCAACCGACTGGATATAATAACCGTAACTGAAGCGGGGGTCGGGAAGTGCGGTCACCTGAGGGATTCTCTCCAAAGCCGCCTTCCAGCGCAAGAACGCCGCTTTGAGCCCGGGATTATTCAGCGCAGCGTATGCCAGGTAATCGTTCAAAGCCGACTGATCGTTCAGTTCCGGGAGCATTTCCTCTGTTCGGGTCGCGGACGTCATTTCTCCAGTCAAAACAGGTTCTTCCTCATCCCATCGCACCTTTTCAGATGCATCGGTCGCACAACTCGAAGTGGCAGCTGCAACCAGCAGAAGTAGCCATACGGCCGTACCTTTTCTCATCCCGCCTCCTTGCCTAATAAACCGATCTTGAAATATCTGCCATAAATTTCATCAATAACTGGAGTCCTGATAAGCCTCCACCCTGCGCGAGACATCATTGCACAGTTAGTTGACAGTTTATTACGGCACAATCAGCTTCGTTATCCATCATCTCTCCTCGTTGAGATGCCCTCTCACACCTGCTGGGGAATTGTCAAACCAGCCAACCATTTCACCGGTATTGTAAGACTTCGCCTGAGCTCCTATGCGAATGTCCGGGGAAATACCAGGGTGAACGTGCTTCCCTCTCCCTGTTTGCTCTCCACAACAATGTCCCCGCCGTTGTCCCGCATGATTTTCTTGCATACGGAAAGTCCCAATCCCGTCCCTTTCTCCTTGCTTGTGTAAAACGGCACGAAAATCTTGGTCAGGTTCTCGGGTGCGATGCCGCGGCCCTGATCGGCGACCGAAACCGTGAATTGGTCTTCATGTTGGTTACCGGTGATAACGACCGTCTTCCCGGGTTCTGACTGTTCTATGGCATTCTTGAGCAGTTCCTCGATCATCCAAATGAGATCCGCATCATCGATGCTCAACAAGCCCGAAACGGCACCCAATTGCGTGCTTACCGTGACTCCCCTTGCCTTGGCGATTTTGCCGACCCTTTCACGCGCTTTTTCAATGGCACTACCGGCTTCCACGAAATCCCGGCGATCGGTCTCCCGCCCCGGCCTGAAATGTGTCAAAGTTTCGTTGAGTGATGATAATCGGTCAATGATCCTCTGCATGTTTTCGGTGAAACCACGCTCGGACGATGGCGGGCCTGCTGACTGGAATCCCTTAAGTGTGTTAAGCACATCCTGTAGCTCCGAGGCCACCGCCAGGGTCGCTTTGCCCAACGAGGCAAGGTTCCGGGCTTCGGTTATCTGCCGATGGCGTTCCTTCTCACGGTCGGAGAGGTAGCCTGTTGCCACGGCTACCAGGACGTAAACCAGGATCTGCAGCAGGTTGCCTATATTGACTCCAGGCTGTGCTTTCCAGGTCATCATTATGTGGGGAACATAGAGAAATATGACGAGCACGGCGGTGTAAAAGCCCTTTTGAAGCCCGTAACGGAAGCTCATCAAGATGATGGGAATAAAATAGAGCTCACGAAACAGGGTGTGATAGGCCACATGAGATCCCATGGTACCGTAGTGAAGTGCCGTCACTCCCGCGATCATCAAGAAGACTACGGCCAGGTAGATTTTGTTGGACCCCGGCAGGGTGGTTTGTGAATGCTCCATTGTTTGCACCTCCTTTGAATATCAGAACACTGTGACTACCGGGCAGTCGACTTCTCTCACCAATTTAACTGCCGCATTGCCGTGCCGAACAGGAGCTCTTCTGTTTTCGACGTCTTGGAGTCCCCCACGACAATCGTATCGTAGCGGGAGCTTCCTTGTTCCTCCAGTATTCTGGCGGCGACAGCCTCTTTTACAAACTCAGAAGTACTGGTTTTGATCGGGCTCTGGGGCACGCCGCTTTGTAGTAAAGTCTGTTCCGCCCTGTCGTAAAAACACAAAACCTGAATGCGGTCCACGATCCGGATGGTGTTATTTGCCGTGTTATGGACGGTGATTCCTTGCATAAGGTAGGGATCATCCGCGACTTTTTCCAGGATGCGTGCTTCCTTGTGAGGACTCCGATACGATTTGATGAGCGGTTCTCATGAACTTCTCGTCTTCCGACCACCATGATGTTGCCGGTCTGTTTGTCAGTCAATAACTCATTCCGCCAATGACCGGCTTTTACATCTCCAGCGCGACGGCCGTGATATTATCTTTGCCGCCGGCCGCCAAAGCCGCCTCGGTCAGGGAATCTAGCTTTGCATCGAGAAGAGCACTCGATCTCAACACTGACACGATCTTGTCCATGGTTACATAGTCGTGCAGACCGTCCGTTGTGAGCAGGACAATGTCACCGTCTGCCGCTTCGAACTCACCCGTGTCCACTTGCAGAGGGTCGCAACCGACACACCGCAGCAGCACATTTCTCAACGGATGATCTCTTGCTTCATCCTCCGTGATCTCTTGCTGTTTTAGAAGGAATCCGGAAATGGAGTGGTCATCGGTTATCTGTACCAGGTGCCCGTCGCGAAACAGGTAGGCCCTGCTGTCTCCCGTATGTGCCCAATTGATTCGGCCGGCCCGCAGGAAAACAGCAGTAACGGTTGTCCCCATTCTTTTCAGTTCCGCTTTCTCTTTGGCCATGGAGATTATCTTTTCATGCGCGGTCCTGATGTTTTGTATCAAATGACCTTCTACATCTTTGCAGTCGCCATTAAAAGTTTTCAAGCCCTGCCGAACAGTCTCTGCTGCCAATGCTCCACCTTTTTCCCCTCCCATACCGTCCGCCACACCCGCGAGAACCGCTCCGTTTGGGAACCGCTCGATGTGGAAACGATCCTCGTTGGCTTTCCTGACGAGGCCTTTGTGGGTAGTGCCGTATGTTTTCATCCTATTCGCCTGTAATCCAGCAATCAGAAACTCTAACTATCGATATCCCGTACACCTCTGAAGCCGACTCTCTCAAAGGCTTCCCATGGATAACGGCCGACGGGCGCCGGAACCATCTCTTTTTGCTCAAACTTGGATATTCCGCCCAACACCACATATTCCGGCCGGCCGCCGGTACTTCCTTCCGGGCGTTCCAGCTCTTTGCCGCCCCACTCGCCGATATTGGCATTCAAACCTCTAACACCAAATCGGTTGGGCTTGTAGACCATAACGGGTGTGGGTATCGGCAAGGAAGTCTCTGTTTGAAAATCAGAGACGTCGCCCTCCGAGCCGCCGGCTCCGGCGATCAGCGCGTAGCACCATTCGGCCACTGTCGGCAACCGCCTGCCGTAGAAATCCAGATAGGCTGTCGCCCCATACGCTGTCACTCGAAGCACCGGGCAGGCAGCATGATGCGCTGCTTTGACATGAAATTTGCCGTCTTTGAAAATCACAGGCTCATACCCCGGAGTTGCTTCTCCGAGCAACAGCCATATATTCCCATCTGCTCGAACGACACCATTTTCAACTGTGATCCTCGACACTACAGCGTTCAAGAACTCCACGTATTGATGATTGGTGACCGGGGTTTTATCCATGTAAAAGGATGTGACCTCGGTTGGCTCTCCGCTTTCCATGCCGAAATTTTTCGGATAGGTGATCTCTCCGCCAGGCACCAAATTGAGGGTTGCCTCATCTTTTCCTCGCAATTCTCGCGGTAAATTGACTGGCGGGGCAGCTACGCGTGCGACGCCAGGCACACCGGATTTCTCCCTGTAGATGCCCGACGGAGCTTCAGACGTTGTGGGCCGTGAAACAGGCGCGGGCTGTTGATGTCCTCTTTGCTCGTGGACCAGTCCATAGGTGATTATGGCAACCAGGATGAGAATCACAACCGCAGCAAACCACAAACCCTTCCCTTGCCGAAGTTTATTTCTTAGGGGTATTTTTACGGATTCCCTGGATAACAGCACAGAGGCTTTCCCGGTACCTGTTTGAACATCTTCGATGGCTTTCTTTAAATCAGCCACCGAAGCGAACCTCTCGTTTCTCTCCTCAACCGTAGCGTCCCGAATGATTCGGTCCAAGTTCTGATAGAATATACCTTCAGGATTATCCAGACGAGCCTGCCTGAACGGGATCCGGTCCGGCCGCATCCTGCCTGAGGCCGACTCGTAGAGTATCTTGCCCAGTGCATAGACATCAGCTCTTTGATCGCTTCTCCTCAAATCCATGAATTGCTCTTGCGCCATATAGGGCGGTGTCCCGAGAACATGCATGGACTTGGTGATAGGCTTTAGAACACAAGATCTTGCCAATCCAAAATCGGCAATTTTGGGAATGTCGCCGGCAAGCAGCACGTTCTCCGGTTTGAGGTCCCGATGGACAATGCCCAGTTCGTGAAGCGCCTGCACTCCGTCGAGCAAAGGGATGAAGTATTTATCGAGCCACTCTTTCATCCGGTCTTCCTCGGGATAGAAGCCTTCATCCGACATCGTGTCGCGCAGGCTGGAGCCGGGTACGTATTCCATGGCGAGAAATTCTACCGGAATCTCCTCTTCGCCACGCTGAATCGTCAGGGCACCGTAATCAAAGATCTGCAGCACATTTGGATGACGGGCCTGAGCCATGACCCGCACTTCACGGCGGAACCGTTCCATGGAATTCTCAAGCTCTTGAGTATCGCAGTCAAAAGACTCCACCCAATCGCGAGAGATAATTTTAATGGCGACATCTCGTTTCAGGTTGAGCTGGTGCGCCCTGTAGACCTCACCCATACCTCCTTTGCCGATAAAATCCAGGATCACCCATTTTCCGTCAAGCACCATGCCGACATCGAGAGTGTTTTTGCCTCTGTCACTCATACTTGAAGCCCTTGCTCATCGCAAATTTATGATTCAATCGAAACCTGTACTGCTATCCACATCCTCGACAATGCTTTTGCCTTGACCTTTCTATGAAAGTGAACGGTGAGCAGTGCACTGAAAAAACGTCGCTTTCATGGCTCGTTGTGTCCCGAGGATCATGAGGGTTACTGTGGTTTTTGCCGCTGCTGGTGCACATCCGAAACGCACCTGAATCCAACCTGAGCGAAAGCCTCCCAGGGATAGCGCCGAACACCCGCGCCTATTTCCGATGCTTGCCCGCCAACTTGGCTGATTCCGCCCAAAACGACGAACTCTTTTTGCGTTTCGGCCTTATCCGGGGAATCGAGCTTGCGCATCGCCCATTCGCCGACATTGCTGTTCAAACCTCGAATACCGTATTCATTGGCGGGATAGAGCATAACCGGGGAAGGGATGGGCAATACGGCATCACTTTTTACACCCCGGCTGCTTGCAGCGTAAACCCACTCGATCTCCGCCGGCAGCCTTTTACCAAAAAACTCGGCATAGGAAGAGGCACCATGAGCCGTAACTCGAAGCACCGCGCAGGCGGCATGGTGAGCACCCTGTACCACAAATTTGCCGTTCAGATAAACAATAGGCTCGTAGCCTTCCTTTACCTCTCCAAGTAAAAGCCAGAGGTTTCCGTCACGTCCGCGGACCACTCCCTGTTCCACCGTGATGTCTGCCAATACCCGATTCAAAAATTCAACATATTGATGGTTGGTGACCGGCGTCTCATCCATATAAAACGGCTCCACTGCAATCTCTACCGCGGCGTTGGGGCCAAAGGTCCGTGGGGGAGTGAACGTACCGCCACGGATCAGATGCATCAACGTGTCATCCTGCCCCTGGCGGGCTATTGGAAGGGCCGGCTCCTCAACAGTTCCCGTTGAATCTGTCTGTCCGGTTGCATCGGGCTGCTCTGCGGGTTTCACCGTTTCCTGTTCGGGATGCGCGTCGGTCGTTCTTAAGTCCTCTGCCTCTACAGACGGGGTTTTATGATCTTGAGAGCCGGGCTCGATTGAACCGTTTTTCTCGTGGCTGTGCGGCAGGTTGCCGCCTTCATGGGTGTGGTAATAGTCGCCATGGCGATGCCCCGCTTGCTGGTCCGGTTCGATTTGTCGGGGCTGTTCGCGCGGTTCGCGACCCATGTGATCACCTGTTTGAGCATCTCTCCCATGCATCATGGCGGCACCCGGAACTGCAATCAGAGCCATGCTCAACAAGAGCAACACGCTCGCAACAATCTCTTTCATCTTATTCAGCCTCCTTGCTCTACGGTCAGCACTCGGATTAGCTGAGGTACCGTTTTTTTCTCAAAGGCAAAAAAACGCTGAAAGTGACGCCTTGCTCCGGATTGCTTTGAAAAGCCAGACGCCCGCTGTGTGCTTCAACGATTTTCTTCACAATGGCGAGTCCGAGCCCGGTGCCTTCTTTTTTGGTCGTGTAAAACGGCATGAATATTTGGTCCTTCTTGTCGTCGGGAATTCCGCACCCGCAATCTACGATATCGACTTTGACACAATCAGCATCGAACGACGACCTCACTCGCACGACTTCCCCCTCAGGCGAAGCCTGAATCGCATTAGAGATAAGATTCAATACAACCTGCTCCATTCTCGCGGCGTCCACAGTCAAGGGCGGAATGGAAAAATCAAGCTCAGTCACAATCCTTACATCTCGTTTTGTTGCACTGTTTTGCAGAACCGCCAGGCTCTGTTTGATAATTGTGTTGACCTCGACATCGGCCAGATCCAGCTCCAACGGTTTGGCGAAATGCAGCATTTGTTTGACCATATTCTCCAATCGCCCGGTTTCTTGAATTACGATCCCCAACTTTTCGAAAGAGGGATCGTTTTCATTTATTTTTCTCTGCACCATTCGAGAGAAACCGCCAATGGCGATCAGTGGTGTTTTCATATCATGTGCCACGCTTGATACGGCCTTTCCCATGGCTGCAAGGCTTTCGGATTTGATCAGTGCTTCATGCTCGGCCTTTTCGCGGTCTCGCAATATTCCTAGAGTCAACCCTATCGTATTATATAATAATATCTCCATGACCCTGTTAAAGTCGTCCGGCGAAAAATGCTGCCAACTCATCACGATAAACGGAAAGTACAACACGCTGATACTCAAAGCCGTCCACAGAGCCCCTTTTAGACCGAACCAAAAGGCCGCCAGCATGATCGGCAGATAATAAAGCTCACGATAAACGATATGGTAATGGTGTTCACTCAGACCAGTTCCGTAGTGAAGAGCGGTGACCGCCAACACCTGCCCTACAATCAACAACGCTTTCAATTTGTCGGCTCCTCGACTTTTCATTGATTGCCCTCTTCCGATCTGGTTTCGGAGAGCTGATGAATGGCATTTTCCTTCGGACGAAGCTCCGATGGCTCCAACTCTCATCGCAAAATTATTCAAAGAGCAAATTTAGCGCCACTTGGCCGTAATAGGATGATAAGCGCTGGCATAAACCAGCAGTGTGTTCACAACAGTGCGAACTGAAAGATTTTTGCAATTAGATTGAAAAAAAGTTTCAATTAAATGGAGTGATGTGGCAACGGGCCTGAAAGCGGACCAGAGAACCTGGTCATCTTTCTTGGCTGGTTGATTGAATCAGGGAGACTCCCGCGTCGCCTCATAGAGCCGCGGGTAGGGTACGGTTATTGCTCTATCGATTTATCTATGGGACACACACAACAGTTCAATGCGGGAGTGTTTTTTGAAAGGATTGCCGGGCGTGCTTAACATCAACAAAAAGATCTCCAGAAAATTTTTTCTCGCGCTCATCATTGTCGCAATTCTGCCGGTTTGCATCGTTGCTTATTACTCATATGGAGCGGCGAGGAGTGCTCTGACGGGGACCGCCTATCTGCACATGTCCACCATCGCCTTGGATCACGCTAATCACCTCGAAACCTGGTTCGAAGAGCGAGTTAATGACATCAACATGATTTCTCAGCTCTCGACGGTCAGGGACTATTGTTCCAGGTATTGTTCTCCTGGCGCCTACCGACTCCCCGCGACTGACGATCAAGTAAAGCTTGCAAACGTTGTTTCGGTTATTCGCGGCAAATCTCCTGCCTATGACAGCGTCCATATTTTGACCCCTGAAGGAGCCGTTGTTGCTTCAACCAATCCGGCTTCGGAACATGCGCAGACCTTTGCGCAGCTTGATATTCTCAATACGGCAATGAAGAGCAAAGAACCGGTGCTCAGCTCAGTCCATCAGCATGAAGACGGCCATTGGCGAATGCACCTGCTTGCGCCCATTCTTGACGGCGACGAACAACCGATCCTCTATGCTATGGCGATCCTCGATGTTTCAAAGACCATCGACCCGCTCATGACGGATCGGGTGGGCCTTGGGGATACAGGGGAAACCTATCTGGTGGACAAGCAGGGAAGGATCATAAGTAAGTCGATCTATCTGAGCAGGGAGGAAGCATTCAATCGAAGCGTTAGCAGTTTCGGCATCCGGCGGGCCCTGCGTCATGAGCCGGGGACGAACATCTACGAAAATTATGCAGGCCACGAGGTGGTCGGATCTTATCTATGGCTGCCGCGGTTTGAGTGGGGCTTGCTTGCGGAGATCAAGAAAAGCGAAATCATGGAGCCACTCGAAGGCATTGGTGCGAGAGTGTTTGGAGCTATAGCTGCCGTCGCCTTTTTGAGTTTTGTGCTCGCCTTGTTCGTTACCAGACGCGTATCGCGCCCGATTACCCGTATGGCCGATGCCGCCCGCGAAATTGCCGAAGGCAGACTGGATCAACGCATTCAATACCATGCAGATGATGAAATAGGCGCCCTCGCCGAGAGTTTCAACAGCATGAGCCGGAAATTGTCGTCGCTGATTGCCTCATTGCAAGAGAAAGAGAAGTCCTTGCAGAAAGCTTATGATGAGCTCCTGAGCGCGCAAGAGCAGATGGTCAGATCCGAGCGAATGGCGGCCATCGGCGAGCTTGTAGCAAGCGTGGTTCACGAGATGAGAAATCCTCTTTCCTCCATCAAGCTCAACCTGCAAATCATTGGACGCACGCTGCAAAAGGAAGGTGCTCTGTCCGAACATTTTGACATCGCCCTGAACCAGGCCGTGCAACTTGAGAGAATGTTTTCCGATCTGCTCAATTACAGCAAACCTGTTAGCCTGAAGCAAAGCGCGATCCATATCCAGGACTTGATAGAAAAGAGCCTTATGCAGTTGAAAGAGGAGCTTTTAATACAAGAAATCAGGGTCGACAAAGACTTTGACAAGGAACTGCCCGCCATTGTGGTTGATTCGGACAAGGTACAGCAGGTTCTGGTCAATATCTTCAAGAACGCCTTGGAAGCGACCGGGAAAAACGGCCTTCTGAGCGTATCGGCCAAACTGGAAAACTTTGATGGAAACTCCTTACTGAGCATTGCGATTTCCGATAACGGGCCCGGTATCCCGCAGCAGCACATACGCAGCGCGTTTCAACCTTTCTTCACCACTAAGAAGAAAGGAACCGGGCTGGGACTCGCCATTGTTCGGAAAATAATGGACGCACACGGCGTCAAGGTAGAGCTTCGGAGTGAGAACGGCCGGGGAACAACGGTTCGGCTTCTTTTTCCAATCAACCGAGGAAGATTGAATGAAAAAAATTCTGATTGTAGATGACGATCCTTCCCTGGCTCGCACCCTTGAGCTCTATTTTCAAGACAAAGGCTACCAGGTGCTGGTGGCGGAGAGCGGGCTGCAGGCACTCACGTACTGGCGTCAAGAGGGGGCGGATTTGATTCTGCTGGATGTGCAACTGCCGGATATGGACGGTCCGGAGGTGTTGCGCAGGTCGATCGCCCAAGCACTTGAGGGTGATGTGATAATGATTACGGCGTTTCAAGATACCGAGGCGACACTTGCCGCCCTCCGCCTGGGTGCTGTTGACTACCTGTATAAGCCTCTGGACCTCGATGCGCTGGACCTCCTCTTGAAAAAGCACCTGCTGCAAAAAAAGGAGCGCCAAAAGCTGGCTTCACTAAGCCACCTCATCTCAGAGACCTACAAACCCAACCAAATCGTCGGCCGCAGCCAGGAGACTCTAAACGTCATTAAAGCCATTGCCCAGGTCGCTCAAACGCCCGCCAGCGTGCTCATAGAAGGGGAGACAGGGACTGGCAAGGAACTTGTTGCTCGCACCATACACCAGGAATCTCGACCGCAAGAGCCGTTTGTCGCTATCAACTGTGCGGCGATCGTCGGAGACCTGCTGGAAAGCGAGTTTTTTGGACACGAGAGAGGCGCCTTCACCGGTGCAGCGCAACAAAAGACGGGTAAACTGGAGTATGCGGGGGAAGGGACCGTCTTTCTGGACGAGATCAGTGAGTTGTCCCTGGAACTTCAAGCCAAGCTGCTGCGAGTCCTGCAGGAGCGTGATTTTCAAAGAGTGGGAGGGATCAAGAATATCCCCTTTCGCGCCCGCATTCTTGCCGCAACAAACCGGGACTTGGAAGCGCTGGTCAAGGAACAGAAATTCCGCGAGGATCTCTACTTTAGACTTAAGGTATTTGTTATCCGCCTCCCTCCTCTTCGAGAGCGCCCGGAGGACATTCATGCCCTCACCGAGTACTTCCTGAGCCGTTTGAACCGGGAGCTCAACAGAAAAGTCATGCGCATACCTGATGTGCATTTAAATGCTTTGAAGGCTTATGATTGGCCGGGGAATGTCAGGGAATTGGAAAACGTTCTACGCCGGGGGGTTATCCTCTCTCACAGCGAGGTGCTGGAGATGGATGAAAACTGGCTGCAGCGAAAAGGAGTGGCGGCAGAAATAATTCAGAGGCCCCGCGAGAGCCCACATATCACACCGCTGAGTCTTGAAGACGTCGAAAAGGAGCACATCGTACGCGTGCTGGAATATACCGGTGGCAGATATGGGGAGGCATGTAAGATTTTAGGCATCAGTCGTCCCACTCTTAGGAAGAAGCTGTACGACTATGCTCTAAAGGAAGAACCGTAGAATGAAGAGCGACAGTATTGCCATGCTTCTTTCAGGCTTTGCCAACCAGCGCATTCAGCTCGTCATTGGTGCCCACGAATAGCAACCGTTTTACCCGAATCTCAACCCCTGCCCGATTTTATCGTCAATTTTTTCAGTCGATTTTACTTGACTCCTACAAAAGGTAGTCTACACTTCCTTCCCACAAAAGGGAGTAGCTAGCTGGGGCAAAAGTCACCAATACGGTAGTAATCCCTACCTGGCTTTGCCGTTGGCTTGAAAAGATAAGCCAATTAGCGAGACTTTTGGCATGATGAATCATGCTTGAAGTCTCGTTTTTTTTTGGAATCGGACCTGAGGCGTTGCCGTTTTCCGAAAAACTACAACCCGCTTCGGAAGGATGCCATGAACAACCCAAAGATATTGTTCCCCATCGTCTTCGCAGTTTTATTTACTTTGCCGGGGTTTCTGTTGCGATTGTTCCATGTTGACCTCGGTCCTCCGTTGACCGCCCTCGTTACGGGGACGGCTATTCTCAGTGCATCATTTCTGCTGCTCTGGGCTTGCGACGCCGCTCAAAAGGACATCTCCCAGGCGCTGGCGCTCGCGGTTGTAGCCTTCATTGCCGTACTTCCCGAGTATGCGGTGGACATGTACTTTACCTGGCAGGCCGGACAGTATCCTCAAAGCGATTATGCCCACTACGCAATCGCCAACATGACGGGCGCCAATCGGCTGCTGATCGGTGTTGCATGGACCCTGATAGTTGTCATTTTCTGGCTCAAAGCCAAACGAACGGTGGAGCTCGAAAGAGACCGGGCAACGGAGATCTTTTTTCTCGGACTTGCTACTCTGTATGCTTTCGTCATCCCCATCAAGGGCAGCCTGGCATGGTACGATGGTATCGTGTTCATTGCACTCTATGCCTGGTACATAAGAATAGCCGGCCGCCGCCCTTGTGAGGAATGCGAGCTCGAAGGTCCCGCCGAGCTGCTCGGAAATCTTCCGAAAACCAAAAGAAGAATCGCAACCTCAGTTTTGTTTCTGTTCTCCGCCGGAGTCATTCTGTCCAACGCAGAGCCGTTCAGCGAAGCCCTGGTCGCAACCGGGAAAGTTTTTGGCATCAATGAGTTTCTACTCGTCCAGTGGCTCGCTCCTATCGCTTCCGAGGCTCCCGAGTTTACCGTTGCCGTCATGTTCGCCCTACGAGGGCACGCCGGAGTGGCACTCGGAAGCCTTCTCTCTGCGAAGCTCAACCAATGGACTTTGCTGGTCGGGATGATCCCCGGAGTGTATGGCCTTTCCAGTGCATCCCTGGAAAGCCCTATACCGATGGGAAGCTTCCAGATGCATGAGATCCTGCTTACAGCGGCACAGTCGTTGCTCGCCGTCATCCTGCTCATAAGAATGCGCCTCGGGCTGAAAGCAGCACTCCTCCTCTTCTGCTTGTTCATCGGGCAGTTTTTCAGTCCTTATCTGCTTGGCTCTCTGGATGGTATCTTGCCATGGAGGACGGGCACAGACGAGGTTCATCTTTTCTTCGTCGGGCTGTACCTTTTATTCTCAGTCTATTTTATCATCCAGCAAAGAGATGCCCTCTCAGGCTTATGGGTAGGACTGAAACCCGAGTATGGAACCGAGACCCTCCCCGACATAGAGCTGCAGCCATTAAAAGCGGTCCTGGAGAAGGCAACCGCCCGCCCGCCGTTTAAGCGCTGACAGGCATGGCTCGGGGAGCCACAACGAACATGAAAGTCAGCGAAGTCGCCCCACGGTCATTCCCGCATTCTGCCCGCCTTAAGCCTGCGAGGACAAGCTTTGGCGGGAATCCAGGCAAGCGACCTGGATACCCGCGCGGGTATGACAAGGCAGATTTTTAGGTAAAATCATTGGGAGGGCGTCCGAGAGCTCGTTTCCTGTCCTTTACCGTCATTCGCGCAAATGACTGTCGGCCAAACATTCCCGGACAGCCTCCTGGCCGGCAGCCTAGAATTTTCCAGGAATATTCCGCCAGGTCTGAAGGTCGTCCGTGAAGTAAACGTCCCCGGAGCCGCTTAGCCCGGCAAGGTCGGAAGCGGCTCCACCAGTTAGATTTCCCGTGGTCAACTGGCCCAAAGACCCGGGAATGTTCAGCCAGGTCAGTAGATCTAAAGTATAGAAAACCTGGCCTTCGGTAGTTACTCCTGCCAATTCATCCTTGCCGTCACCGTTCAGATCTCCTGCCACCAGCTGAGCTAATCTTCCCGGGATATTTTGCCAGGTCGATAGATTCAGTGTATAAAAGATTTGACCATCCAAGCTGATGCCCGCTATATCGTCTCTACCGTCCCCGTTTAAGTCCCCGATCGCAAGTTGACTCAAGACTCCGGGAAGGTTCTGCCAGGTAGCCAGATCCAACGAATAAAAAATCTGGCCGGCCGTCGTAAGCCCCGCCAGATCGTCGCTGCCGTTTCCATCCAAATCCCCACTCAACAGGCGCTGAGAAGAATTGCCAGTGGAAGAGATCACCTGTCCCCTAATTTCACCACCTGTAAATAAGTTAGTGTGAACATTGAAGTACCACAGTCCGCTTAGAAGTTGGCTTTCCTGTGCCTCTGTCAAGATGGCCGAACCGAGCATCGGGCTGTTGAGCCCGCTTATCTGTCCAACGTCTACCTGAATACCCGCGTTGACTCCCATACCTGCAGGCCCGTGAAAATGCGCGCCGATGGCTGGTCCTGAAAGACCGCCAAACACAACGAGCCAATCCAACTGGTTGGTGTCATCGTTATAAAAGACGCTGGCCTTCCCGCTGCCCGCCGTCGCAACCGGAGGCACCTCCTGAATGCCCTCAAGGGTGGCGCTTAGCGGAATGACGGCAGCATCGGCGCTTGCCGAAATAGTCACCATTACCGCCGCGCAAAGCGCAACAACAACCGCATACATGCTTAAGCTCTTTTCGACGTGTTTCATGATGTCCTCCATTCTTCTTATCGGCCTGGTCGGCAGGCCTCGCATTCGAGGATATAGAATCCGCGAACTTCGGTACCGAACCGTTGAATCTCACTATTAGCTTCCCTTCAGGTCGATTCTTATTCTCAGAATAATCATCGGCAATCACCTGCACCACCGGGTGTTTGCATGCTGGAATCTGTTGCCCGTTCAACTCAGGATGTGGATCTATACTTATCGACTAGGCTGCAGTGGTCCAATCGATGATTGTGCTCACCTACACGAAACATTATCTTCTTGAAGAATCTTTGGCGGCGGGTTTGCGTTAGGCAAGGAGACGGATGACAAAGAACGTTTCCGGCCGTTCTTTATACCAGAAGATCTGCGCGGACATGGCGCATAGCGGTGCCCACTCTCTGCTCTCTCTTGCTGCTGGCGGGAGGGGCGGCACGGATCGCGCTGGGAGCCCATTGGCCAAGCGATGTGGCATACTCCTACCTGATCGGACTTCTTTGGGCCGCCTTTCTGATCTGGTTTTCATGAAGGCTTTGTGCCTTGATGGCTATAATCTCATTTATGTTTCTTGTGGCTCGATAGGCGAGGATACGAGGTTAGTTCGAGGCCAAGTTTTGTGAGCTTCTCCCTGACCTTCTTGCTCGTGAGGATATTGAATTCTTTCTGGCACTGCAGCTGTTCGCGACCGAGCCTTTCACCGGCCGGGAAAACCGCCGGATGAAAATACAGTTCATTGATGCCGCCGGGCATTTGATCCAATATGGAAAGAACAATTCCTTCGGTGATCTCACCGGTGTACAAATGCCCATACACTCTTTCAGGAAAAATGAAACCTTCCTCGTCGAGTCTTTTTTTCATGCGGCAACATAGCAAATTAAAGACCAATGCAGATACTGCTTTATTCAGAGACGAGCGCCCGTCAAGTCGATAGACCAACCCGAAATTGTCCCGAGGCAGCCTCATCCCGGGCACTTTATAATGCCGGCCAAGCTCAAGGGCAGCCCGGAAAATCACCGGATGGACGTGCATGTGCAAGTGACTGTCGATGTGTGAAATTTTTAGTCCTGTTGCGGCAAACCTGGCGAACTGCGCCTCCAGTTCCTGCTTCAATTGCCGGCGCGCGCTTTTTCGTAAGAAGTACTTTATCCCCGCGATGGTGGGATTGTTCGGGAAACAGCCGTTTTTGTCCACTAACAGTGGAATCCGGGAAGACGGGAGAACCGCTCGTCCTTTTACCGTCACCAGGTGAATTCCGACTGCGAGTTTTTCATTTTGCTTCGCCAAATGGACTGCCTGCCGGAAAGCATCACCTGTTACCATCATGCTGCAACTGGTCAGAATACCTTCCTTATGAGCCCGGATGATAGCTTCATTGACTTCTTCCGACGCCCCAAAGTCGTCCCCGTTTATGACTAATTCAACTTGCCGCAATGTATTCCAAACCATTAAACGAACGACGCACCAGGAGATTCTTTGTCTCCAAGTCTGCCAGAACTGTCCGCAGCTCTTCCGATTCCACACCGAGGGAGGCTGCCATTTCTAAAATTGTGCATGGTCTGCGTCTAACGACTTCCATCGCTCTGCCGGCAAGGTCTGAATCATGCTTTATAAGGGCAGAGCCACAGTAGCTGCCGACGATTCTGGTCTTGTTTGCGGGAAAGAAAGGCAAGACGGATTTCAACTCCTGCTCGGATAACCCTCGTACCTTTGGGTCGGCGGGAGGGCGGACCACCGTATTGAGCTCAACCTGGTCGGGATTCAGCTGCTCGATAACCCGGCGGAGCTCATGCAGGTGCTCTGGCTGATTGTTATAGCCGGCAACCAGCAACACTTCCAGGTGGAACTGACCAGGATAATCTTTGCGGAAAGCCTTCAGGCCTTCCATGATTGTGGAGAGATCCAGACGAGGATGCGGAACATTGACCTTTGTAAACACGTCCGTTATAACGGCATCAAGCGAGGGAACAACGCGATCGGCCGCTGCCAGGCCACTGCGTACTTCAGGATCCCACAGAAGCGATCCATTGGTGAGAACAATCAGAGGCAGAGAGGGGTATCGTTTTTTGACGGCTCGAAGCAGATCGCCCAGAGGTTTGTACAGGGTCGGCTCACCGGCGCTTGAAAAGGTGATCACATCTGCTCCCCGGGGATAGCTACGGAAGTAATCAGCCAACTCCTCAAGGACCAGATCGGGCATCACGAATGCCTGCCTTGTTATCGTCAAATGGGTGGTGTGCCCGGATTCGCAGTAGACACAATCATAACTGCATGTTTTGGGAGGGATGACGTCAACACCGAGCGAACGACCAAGACGACGCGAAGGAACAGGGCCAAAAATAGCTCGCACCGGTTAAGCCTCGACTTGCTCTGAACATTCTCGCATCATGACATGGTTCATTTTCTTGAGGTACACCTCGCATTCAGAGCAGGTATAACCGCTTTCTTTGCAGATACGAGGCACCAGGTCCCAACAGGGGACCGGGAATTTGAGGATGGCCGGGCATTCTTTGCGGACTTCTTCGCCACAGCCGCGAATTTCCCAGCAAGGTGCAATGGTGAGGAGCTTTTTAATGCCGGCGATGTTGAGTCCTTCTTCGGCAAGCAGTTTGCGCAGACACTTGAGCCATTGAAGGTCATTGTTTGAATAGAATCTCTTGCCACCACGACGTCCAGGCTTGATCAATCCTTCTTGCTCGTAGATACGCAGCGTTCGCGGATGTATACTGAGGAGCTCGGCTACAATTCCGATGGGATAAAGTGCTTTCTGATTTTCTATTTTCATACGCTAAATTCCTTCCCCGTATCAATTGCTTACAAAGTCATTTAAATTGGTCGTGATTATAAAAGCTAGAGTAATGATTGTCAATTTGTTTCCCAATGCACTAACCACCAACTCAGATTCTTTTCTTCTTGCCATGGTCCTCTGCAATACAGTAACTTTTCGGGCTAAAATAAGTTGGTGAGTAATCTGTCGAATTCGACTGTATTGCAGCAATCAGGGCAACCGCATGGAAAGGGAATGGCAATACGATCAGACAATAATTTAAACAATCCAATGATTCCTATCCGCATTCGATCTCAAGAGGAGAAACAAAATGCGAAGTGATGCCATGAAAAAGGGTGTAGAAAAGGCGCCTCATCGATCTCTATTTAAAGCAATGGGTTATACTCAGCAGGAGCTGGACCGTCCGTTGGTGGGAATTGCCAACTCGGCCAACGAAATCATTCCGGGCCACGTTCATTTGGACAAAATCGCAGAGGCTGTAAAAGCAGGTGTTCGGCTGGCTGGCGGAACACCCGTCGAGTTCAGCACGATCGGGGTATGTGACGGCATTGCCATGAATCATGCCGGTATGCGCTATTCTCTTGCCAGCCGAGAGTTGATCGCCGATTCCGTTGAAATCATGGCTATGGCCCACCCGTTCGACGCACTTGTCCTCATCCCCAACTGTGACAAAATCATTCCCGGTATGTTGATGGCAGCCCTGCGGCTGAACATTCCGGCTATAGTGATAAGTGGCGGTCCGATGCTGTCCGGACGGATCGGGCAAAAACCAATCGACCTCATCTCCGTTTTCGAAGCTGTGGGTGGATACCAAACAGGGCAGATAACCGCCGAGCAATTGGCGGAATTGGAAGACAATGCGTGCCCGGGGTGCGGCTCTTGTGCGGGTATGTTTACCGCCAACTCCATGAACTGCCTGACCGAGGCTTTAGGTTTGGGTCTGCCGGGAAACGGAACAATTCCTGCCGTATCCGCTGCCCGAATTAGACTGGCCAAGCTTGCCGGTATGCAAGTTATGGAACTGATCGATCGACAAATCTTGCCTCGGGACATAGCAACCCGTGAAGCGTTTGAAAATGCCATGGCCGTGGACATGGCGCTGGGATGTTCCACCAACACCGTCCTTCACGTTCCTGCTATCGCTCACGAAGCAGGAATCGAGCTCGATCTTCAACTGTTCAACAAGATTAGCCGGCGCACCCCTCACCTGTGCAGTTTGCGTCCTGGGGGCTCCCACTTCCTGGAGGATCTCAATTCTGCCGGCGGAGTTCAGGCGGTGATGAAAGAGCTCACCAAAAAAGACCTGATTCATCTGCAAGGCAGAACCGTCAGCGGAAAGTCCGTGCAAGAAAACCTGCAGGGAGTTTCAGTATTGGATCGAGAGATCATCCGACCCATCGATCAGCCCTACCACGAGCAGGGAGGTATTGCGGTGCTATACGGAAATCTTGCTCCCGAAGGAGCAGTTGTCAAGCAATCGGCTGTGGCTCCCGAGATGCTGCAGCGCGAGGGGCGAGCGCGAGTGTTCGAGAGCGAATCCTCTGCAGCAGATGCGATTTTGGAAGGTGGAATTAAACCGGGAGACGTAGTCGTGATACGCTATGAGGGGCCTAAAGGAGGCCCCGGCATGCAAGAAATGCTCACACCGACCGCAGCCATTATGGGTATGGGACTTGGCAGGGATGTGGCACTGATCACGGACGGTCGTTTCAGTGGAGGGACGCAAGGGGCGGCAATCGGTCACGTGTCACCTGAAGGCGCAGTAGGAGGCCCGATCGGGCTGGTGGAAGAAAATGATGGAATTTTGATCGACATTCCCAACAAGAAATTGGAGCTGCTGGTTGACGACGAGACTTTGCGCAAAAGACGCGAAAACTGGCGGCCGCCAGTTCCCAGAGTCAAAGGAGGATATCTCGCCCGCTACGCGCATTTGGTGACATCAGGAGCTACAGGTGCAGTTTTTAGGAGTGAGGAGTGAGTGTCATCAATGCCGGATGCTGACTCATGGTTTTTAAAGAGGTCGTTGCCGTGAGCTACATGTTAGACCGTGAAGATGCAAGACGATACAATGATTGGTACCAATCCGATATAGGACGGTCCGCTGCTCTTGTCCAGAAAAGCCTGCTGCTTCGTTTGTGGTCGCCTTCGTCGTCGCAAAGAGTATTGCAGGTGGGCTGCGGAACAGGAATATTTCTTGAGTGGTTTGCCCAATTGGGGCATCAGGTTACCGGCATCGAGCCGTCTACTGACATGTTAAACATAGCCCAACTCCGTCTGCCCCAGCGCATCTATCTTGAACATGGCCACGCCGACGACCTGCCCTATGAAGATAATGCTTTCGACACCGTCGCACTCATCTCCGTGCTGGAATTCGTCGACGATCCGTTGCAAGTTCTTACGGAAGCCTTCCGGGTGGCGCGACGTAACGTACTGTTGGGGGTGGCAAATAAATATTCGCTTATTTCCTGTCACCACTACCTGGAACGGCTTTGGAAGCCGCGAATAATCAACAAGGCACAGTTTTTCAGCGTATCTCAACTGCGCCGCATGGTGGAGACGGTGATGTCTGGACCCGTTCCGCATCGATGGGGAACCTGTTTATCTTTGCCTTACAGTACCTTGCGCTATCTGCGGTTCTTAGAATGCTCCAAGTATTTTCAATGGCATCCTTTGGGTCATTTCATCGGCATGCGAATCGATCTTCGCTATCCTTTGCAGACTGTTCAAGATCCACTCCTCTGCGAGATCGGAGCCGGCTTGGGAGCTAGGTTCCATGCATACTGGCGGCACCATCGAGAAGAAACCTCTCGCAACGGGAGCAAATATAAAAGCTCCCAAATGCCTATCGTCCCAAACACGTTTTAATACTCGATGGCTTAGATGCCACAAGGTTCCCGGATCATCGACATCCGTGCAGAAGAATCCCAAGCCCGATCCCCCGAATACAGGGCAAGACACCACGGGGGATGCTTGGGTGCAATCACCGGTTGAACTGAAATCATAAGGAGGAAAAGATGCACGAAGCCATATGCTATGAAAAACTTGACGAGCAAAAAGTGCATTGCTTCCTTTGCTCTCAGCATTGCCTCATCAAAGCCGGTAAACGAGGCAAGTGCGGAGTTCGTGAAAATCGTGAGGGGACGCTGTGGAGCTTGGTGTACGGAAAGCTGATAGCTCAGCATATCGATCCGATCGAAAAAAAGCCTCTTTATCATTTCTACCCGGGCACACGCAGTTATTCGATAGCAACCGCAGGCTGCAATTTCCGCTGTTCGTTCTGCCAAAATGCGGACATCTCACAAGGTCCGAGAGAATATAAGACCATTCACGGTCACTCCGTCCCCGCCGAAGCGGTTGTCGAAGAAGCGCATCAATCGGGCTGTGCGACTGTTGCCTATACCTATACAGAGCCAACTATTTTTATGGAATATGCTCTCGACGTCGCGAAGCTGGCACATGAAGCAGGAATCAAGAATGTATTTGTGAGTAACGGTTTTATGAGTGAAGAATCGTTGAAGGTTGTCAGCCCTTACCTGGATGCGGCCAATGTTGATCTGAAGGCTTTCAACGACAACTTTTATGCCGAACAGTGTGGAGCGCGTCTGGAGCCGGTGCTCAGGACATTGGAGAGAATGAAGCAGGCCGGTATTTGGCTGGAAGTAACAACGCTTCTCATTCCCGGATTAAACGACGATCCGGCTGAATTGAGGCAGCTCACACGCTTCCTGGTTGAATTGGGATCTGATATTCCATGGCATGTTAGCCGATTCCACCCCACCTACAGACTAACCGATCGTCCTTCCACCCCGGTGAGCACTTTACACAAAGCCCGGGAAATCGGCCTTCAAGCAGGTCTCAGATATGTTTATACGGGAAATGTTCCGGGCGATGAGGGTGAAGACACGTTCTGCCACGACTGTGGCAATCTGCTCATCAAACGCACGGGATTCTCCATGAAAAAAGAAGGACTCGAAAAGTCGAGCTGCAAAAAGTGCGGTGCCGTGCTCGCGGGAGTGGGCATCTAAGCCTCACTGAGACTTTCCCGCTAAAAACCGGCTTAATCCGATACTGCGGATTGCTTCTTCCTACGCTGATCTTCATGGTATTGTCGAAGCTTTGACGGCAATCCACGCTTCTTGGCAGAACGACTACGCAATATGGTCAAGTTTCTGGCTGACAAAGGCTGCTTGAGAGGGAAGCCCCATTTCTTTTTGTACTCTCGCGGAGTAATTTCGTGCGTTCGGAGGTGATTTGCGGTCAATTGCCTGAACTCTGCACCGCACTCCAGGCACACCACGCTATCTTCCTGGATGGATGCACTTGGCTCCAATTCTTGCGCCCATTCAGCCGAAGCACTCACTTGCTCGTCCGACCTCACCACATCCACTGATCGCCCTTCCCTCTCCGCTTCGCGCATCACAAAAAGTGCATTATAAACTCTTACTAGTGAAGACTCCATCTCCTCACCGGACATCTTGTTCCCTGAAGCCTGAGCTGCCACCAAACTGACCGCAAGTTCCAATAGTTTTTTGTCCATGTTTGTCTCCCAGATCACACACAGGATCCCGAACGGTCCTCCAATCGTCAGCGCAACCGCCGCAACCCTGGAACCTCTCTTTGGTGTAATATAAGACGGTCATTAGGAATTTCAATTTGCACCCGTCTTTCAATATGACGACGGCAAGGGAGCGGGGAGCCTCCTCGCTTTTTTTTTTGCCAGACGAACAACAAAAATGACCTCCTCGTTCCCAAACTCTGTTTGGGAACGCAATTGTCAAGGAAGCTCTGTTTCCAAGAAGCTCGGGAGATGAGGCTATATTCCACAGGCGTGGTCATTGGCGGCAAACGAAGTTAGCACTGCAAATCGTTCCCAAACAGAGTTTGGGAACGAGGGCGAGAAACAAAGTTTGGTAACGAGGGCGGGAAACAGAGTTTGGGAACGAGGGAACATTCGAACCACGAAGGAGACGAAGATCCCCGAGAAGAAGCTCTTTAACTTCAGACTCTTGATCCCTGGCAGTGCTATGTTGATCGGATTCTATTCGGTAACAGGCCCTTACCAGTTTTCCCATGCTCCAAAGGCCGGAAAATGCTGGTGACACCTCTCGGCTGAAAGATGTCAGGAAAAGACTTGTCCCAATTTAAGCATACCATTGTGAGGCAAGCGTTTAAAAGCGGCACTCCGGAGATTTTGGAAGCTTCAGCCGGTTCCTCCGGCGAAATGAGTCTTATCAGCGCAGGCCTTGCACACATGTATCGGCGCTTTCATCGGGCCTCCTCACAATTTGCCCAAAGTTTTCTCCACCGGGCGACGTTCCGGCACGTATTGATGCGGGATTGTTTCCTCGTTCCATTCCTTGGACACATAAAGATTGCAGTAACAGCTTCCGTATTCCTGCACATCAGGTTCCCGGTAGGCACAAGGACATACTATGTCTTTATCCCATTCCCGATCGTTGGCGGCCAAACGGCACGGGCAGCACATATAACCATATCGCTCCCGGTTGATGATAAGGCCTTCCAGGAGCTCAAAGACTTTTTTCTTGTCTTTATTGAAGTAATAACCCTTTTTTTCCTGGGCCGCTTTTAACATTTCGTAGAGCTTTTCGACATTCATCATTCCTTAAGAGCCTCCGTGATTTCTTCTTTCTTGAACCCCACTATTATCTTGTCCCCTATAATAAGCGTAGGAAAAGAGCAGCTCGGGTTAATTTTCTTAATCTCTTCCAGGATGGCAGCCCTTTCCTCTTTCTCCAGTTTATCTACTTCGATGCAATCGTATTCAGCTCCACAATCGTCCAATAATTCCTTGGTGTTTCTGCAGTGTATACAGGTGCTTAAGGCGTAAAGCTTGATATCACATTCCTTCATTCTCCTTCTCCTTCGATCTATTCGCGCTGGGTTGGAAGTCCTGTCCATGAATTTTACTCGGCAACATGCTCCAATATATTCATTTACGGGTCATTAATTCAACATTTCTTCTTCAGAAATATGGGAGCTCGATTTCCTTTTTGCTCAAAGATGGTTGCTTTTGACTTGCGTCAAGGGCGAGAATCAAAAAAAGAGTTACCCTGGTAACAATCTAAACAAGTTCTTTGGAGGCGAATGGTGAAGTGGCAAGAAAAAGCAGAAGAGGCACTGGGCAGAGTCCCTTTTTTTGTTCGCAAACGAGTCAGGAAAAGAGTCGAGGAGGCGGCTGCTTCGAGCGGAGCCTCGGAGGTCGACATCGAGCATGTCAAGTTATGCCAGCGGAAGTTCCTGACTAATATGGAGAACGAAGTACGCGGTTTTCAGGTCGAGCAATGCTTTGGGCCAAACGGTTGTCCTAATCAGGCAGTACAAGACCGGACCCTGGCAGAGGAAATTGAAGGAATTCTTGCCAACAGAAATCTCAAAGAATTTCTAAGGAGCAAGGTCGCAGAACCGTTGAAATTGCACCATCAATTTCGTATAGCCATTTCCAACTGCCCTAATGCTTGTTCCAGACCTCAAATAGTTGATGTCGGCCTGATCGGCGCCAGGCAGCCGTCACTGGCCCTGGAATTGTGCACTAACTGTGGCGCCTGTGCAGAGGTTTGTAAGGAAAAAGCAATTGCCATAGGAATCCCCGAGGATTATCCCACCTTGGATAATGAAAAGTGCGTTAACTGTGGTCAGTGTATTGATGTTTGTCCTTCCGGTGCTATGAACGAATCCAGCAGAGGCTATCGCATATTGATCGGTGGTAAACTGGGGAGACATCCCCAGTTGGGAGCTGAATTGCATGGAATTCGGTCAGCGCATGAGGTTTTGACCATAGTGGAACGCTGCCTGGACCATTATCTTGAGTACAACATGAGTGGAGAAAGATTCGGCGAGATTCTGAACCGTCAACCACTCGAAATCAACGAAGCGCAACTCTGATGCAATCCCTGGCGGGACCTGGTGAGTTGCACAACCTGGCAGTCGCTCTTAATTTAGGGAGAGATCCGGCACATGTTTAATCCGGATTTGGCCAAAGGAGGAGACCCGATGAAAAAGACATCTTTATTTGAAGCAAATGATTTTTCAGAGAAAGCATTCAAGCGATTGCTCGTGCATGATTCGCCCTACCTTAAAGTATTGAATTTCAACTTCAAAGCCGGCCAGGAGCTGCCCATCCATTCGCACGATATTGAGGGGGAAGTTTCCATCGCCGTTATCGAAGGCAGCGGCGAATTTTTGGGCAAAGATGGTGCAACAATTCCGGCCCAAAAGGGCGATGTGTTGGTTTGCGAAATAAGCGAGCCCCATGGTGTGCGTGCCAAATCTGACATGCGCGTTCTAGTGACGATCGCACCGCCGATTTAAGCCAAGCTAAACTCGGCGATTCCTGCAGACGCAAAGCTCCCGTCGCCATGTCCCTGCTGGCAGAGCGTGACGACGGGCATTTCCTCCCTTGATTCCTGAATGCAGGATAAGGTTGCTCGCGTCCACCCATGATTTATGCACTTCTCCGTCACGCCATCCACCCTCAGAGTTGTCGATGCCTCACTCTTAGGTCCTTGTTTTTTTCCTGAACTTTCTGCTCCACGAATGAAATTCATCTCTCTGCAAAAATTCATTGTATAATGCGTCGTGCGAGGATCTTCAATGAAATGAATTTTAGGAGGAAAAGATGGCCCGTCTACTGTTTGCTGTTTTAATCATCGCCGTGACTTTGGGGGTTTCCGATGTTTTCGCCCGACAATCCGACAACAAGGCCCAGGCGAATCCTTGCGTGGATTGTCACAAGGAGGCAACGCCGAACATTGTCACCGATTGGCAACTGAGTGCGCACAGCGGCAACGATGTGGACTGTGCTACTTGTCACGGGGACAAACATACCTCCAAAGACGATGTTGCTGAAGCGGGAGTGGTTTTGCCGGAAACTTGCGCCGCTTGCCATCCCGAACAAGTTGAACAATTCAAGGGTGGAAAACACGCCCTGGCATGGGCGGCAATGAAGGCGATGCCCACGTTGCATTTCCAACCAATGGCTCTGATAGAAGGTTTAAAGGGTTGCGGTGCATGTCACAGGTTCGGCATAAAAAGCGAGGCGGAAGTAAAAGATTTGATCAAGCAAGGAGCCGGGTTTGGAGTTTCTTCTTGCGATACCTGCCATACGCGTCACCTGTTTTCTGTTAAGGAAGCCCGAGCTCCGCAGGCATGCCAGACCTGCCATATGGGATTCGACCATCCCCAATGGGAAATGTACTCGTCCTCCAAGCACGGCGTCCGCTTTCTTTTGAAACAAAGCAAGGTGCTGCCCGAGAACGCCGCCGCACCCACCTGTCAGACTTGTCATATGCAAAACGGCGACCACGGTGTTATGACCGCTTGGGGATTTTTGGCCGTTCGACTGCCGATGCCGGAGGACAAACAGTGGGCAGCAGACCGAGCCACCGTTCTGATGGCGCTTGGCGTGCTGGACCCCAGCGGAGAACCTACCGGGCGACTCGATGTGGTCAAGGCAGCCAAAGTCGCCCGCCTCACCCGGGAAAGCTGGCAAGAGCAGCGTGACCGGATGCTGCGAGCCTGCGATCAGTGTCATTCTATAAATTTTGCGAAAGCTGAGCTGGAAAAGGGCGACCTCATGATCAAAGAGGCTGATCGCCTGATGGCGCAAGGGATTCAAATCGTCGCTGACTTGTACAAGGACAACATCCTGCAGAAACCCGAGAGTTATCCATATGCCTACCCGGATTTACTCACCTTCCACGATGCACCCACGGTAATCGAGCAGAAGCTCTTTGTCATGTTCCTCGAACACCGTATGAGGACTTTTCAAGGCTCCTTTCATTCGAACCCGGATTATGCCTTGTGGTACGGTTGGAGCGAGATGCAAAGAGATTTAACTGAAATAAGGGCGTTGGCTGCAGACATGCGCAAAGATGCCAAAACCGCGAAAAAGAACTAGTGTTAGACATCGAAAAGCTCACTATATCACCATTCCATCGCGTAACGGCCAGAGTGTGCTCTTCGCTGACTCCCCGGCTTGTTCGCTTTTGGTATGACCTCTTTCCAGCACGCCGCCACAGTGCGCTTTTTCGTGCCCTATCTTTCAGCTCAGGGCTCTATGGGTATTTACAGGAACGCAGCTCGCGGCGGGCCAGTCGCCACCGGAATCGCCTGCCCGCTTACGTGATAAGCATCGGCAATCTTGTCGCCGGCGGAACCGGCAAGACGCCCTTCGCCATCTGGGTTGCCGAATACCTTCAAAGCCTCGGAGCACAAGTTGCCATCCTCAGTCGAGGCTATGGCGGGAAAAACAGGACTTCTTCACGAGTTCCCGACCACGGAGACACATTCCGCCAGGTCATGCGGTTTGGAGACGAACCGGTGTTGCTGGCACGAAGACTCAACCAAGCCGCTGTATGGACCGGGCGAAGACGGTGGCTTTCAGGACTGAAAGCCATCCAGTCGGACGAAGCTGATTTCCTCATTTTGGACGATGGCTTTCAGCACTTTTCACTGTATCGAGATCTTGATCTGGTGCTGCTCGATAGTCAAAATCCCTTTGGCAACGGATCGCTTTTGCCCCTTGGACCCTTGCGAGAACCGATTGGCCATTTGGAGCGAGCGAATGCCCTTATCCTTACTCGCGCGGATGACACCAAAAAGTCGAGCGAAGCACAGTTGGCAATCCTGCGGCTGTTTCCAGACAAACCAGTATTTTGCTGCCGTCATAGTCTCACCGGTTTCAGGTTTGGCCTCACTGGCGAAAATGTCCCCCTGCAATTTCTTGGGGCCTTGCGGGTTGTTGCATTTGCCGGCATCGCTCGACCGGACTCTTTTTTTTCCTCCATTGCCGCATCAGGCATACGCGTGACAGAACAATTTGCATTTCCCGATCATTATTTTTATGCACCGGAGGACCTCCGAAACCTGTTGGAAAGCCTCAACAGAAACAAAGCAGATTTTTTGATCACCACGGAAAAAGATGTGGTCCGCTTGCCTGCAGCATTGCACTCCACTGTTTTAACCGCCCGACTGGAGCTTGACTTTGGCTCCGACCGGCAAAAATTATGTGATTTTCTTGCCGAACAAATTTGGCGGTAGGGCATTGAGAGCCTTCCAAGTTGCACGTAAGTGTTTATAGTAGAATTGGTAAACTTGCGGCTAAAAGGCACAGTGCAGTACTTGGGTACATAGCGGATTTCAATGAGCTGAAGGTTGACGTGCGCCACATTGATGGCTCCAAACATTCCGGCAGCGGCACGGTGCTGCGTTATGCTGCGGCTTTGGCTACCTTGCAGCGGGAACCGCTGCACGTTTTTAACATTCGTGCCAAACGCGATAAACCGGGCCTCAGGCCTCAGCACCTGATGGCATTACGCGCTTGCGCCGTGCTCTCCTCCGGACGTCTCGAAGGCGATGAGGTAAACTCACAGGAGGTTTTCTACTGGCCCGGGGAGAAAATCCAGGGCGGCGAATTTGATTGGGACATAGGCACCGCGGGCTCCAGCACGATGCTGGCGTTTGCTTTGCTCTCTCCGGCCCTCTACGCTGAAAGTGAGTGCAGCATTTCGATCACCGGTGGCCTTTTCCAGGATTTCGCGCCCAGCGCCTTCCACATGCGAGAAGTTTTACTGCCGATGCTGCGCAGGATGGGAGTGAAGGTTGAGATGGAAATCGTCCGCCCGGGATACGTACCAAAGGGTCAGGGCTGCCTTAGAATGTCTGTGCAGCCACTCAGATCTCCACTCATGCCCATTACATTATTAGACCGGGGGAGGGTTCTAGAGATTCGCGGAATTTCCCTTGCCTCTCACTTGAAAAAAGAGAAGGTGAGTGAAAGAATGGCCGAACGGTGCTACCAGATTCTAAAAGAACAAGGCTATGAGCCACACATTGAAATCCGACACGACTCAAGCGCCGTGCAAAAAGGAGCCGCGCTGATTGTTTGGGCCATTACCAGTGGCGGTTGTATCCTGGGAGCGGATCAAGCCGGCAAACGCGGCAGGATCTCCGAGGAGATCGCCGAGTCTGTGTGCGCTTTCCTGCTTGAGGATCTGTCTACAAAAGCCACAACGGATCGACATCTGGCGGATCAATTGATTCTTTTTGCCGCTCTGGCAAAAGGAAAGAGCGAATACTCCGTTCCGCAGGCAACCGATCATGTGCGAACAAATCTTTGGCTGATCAATGAGATATTCGGTGTAGAATCGACGCTGCGTAAAAATCGCCTGACAATAGAGGGGATCGGTTTCTAACATTGGGCTGATACTTTGTTGAAAAGGATTATGCCATGCCACTTCGGGTAAAGATCAGGGGCAGTTACAGTACGGCCATAACCAGGCTGCTTTTAGATCACAACTATCCGGTCGTCGATCCTTCGTCCAAGCTTTGCGAGCGTTTCGGGCTGGCAGCAGATAAAGCACCGGCCGATGTTGAGATTCGTGACAAGCATGATCGCCAGGGCATCGAGCTCGTCGGAGAGCCGGAAAGAGTGACTCAATTCCTTACCTTTTTGCAGGAACATCTCACGGACGTTGTTCTTTTGCAGCTTGAGCCTCTGGAACAGCCGGAAAATCTGGTGAAAGCGATCATTGAATTTCCAGCCGATTCCAAACAGGCTCTGGATCAAGCCCGTTCAAACGTTTGCTCTACTCTGGCGCGCCACCATCGGCTTAGGGTCATCAATAGCCACAAATTAGACGTTTTTGAAGATTCTCTGGCGAAGCACCCGGAGAAGAGAGGTCTCTTAGAGCAGCAATCATTTCGAGAAATGATCATGCTTCCGCTCGAAAAGGTCGGCGTATTTAAATTGGAGCATATAAGGGCGGCCGGCAGACGAATACGCCCAAGAGAGGGGGTTATTGTCAATGCCGGTGAACATCACGTCATTTTCAAGCGGTCGTTTTCGGCAGGGAGATATGACGGGCTCGATCTGCCCATTGAAAAAGGAGACTACGGACTCACCGAAATTCAGGAAGGGGCATGGTGCGTCAGGCACTCCTACTTTTCAAAAGGGAAGACGTTGAAAGGAGAATACTACAACATCAACACTGCCGTCGAGCTCTATCCATACGGTGCACGCTACCTGGATCTTGAGGTTGACATCGTTCGCCGGGCGGGAGAGCAGCCGATAATGATCGATCGGGAAAAATTGGCCATTCTTGTCCATGAAGGACGCATCAGCAAGACTCTGGAGAC